>Ga0315287_10000218_pt1 | contig 50599 bp, 54 predicted proteins | sample YL17G11_0_MG_FD_205037 | JGI IMG/M metagenome (GOLD analysis project Ga0315287, IMG submission 205037) | Sediment microbial communities from Yellowstone Lake, YNP, Wyoming, USA - YL17G11_0 | ecosystem: Environmental > Aquatic > Freshwater > Lake > Sediment | place: USA: Wyoming | collected...
GGGCTTAATTTCCTTGGCAACTTCTTTAATAATTTTTGCCAAAACCTTTCCGCCCTCGGCCATTATTTTTATTTCTTTTTCAGAATAAAAATTTATCATTTTATTTTATGGCTTTTAAAATATCTTTGAAAACATTTTCGATAGATTGCTCTCCGTTAATTTTAACCACCCTACAATGCTTTTTAATCCAGTTTACGGCTGAAACGGTATCTTTTTCATATAATGTCCACCTTAAACCTATTTTCTTTTTGCCATCATCGGCTCTTTTGATTTTTTTACCAGTAACAGCATCAATTCTATTGGTTAATCTTTTATAGCTTTCTTTCTTCGAAATATTAATCAGAAATATAATACTGGTTTTAACTCTGTCTAAAAATTTCAAAAAATTATAAAGAGATTCTGATTCTTTAATTCTTCTTGGGGATCCATCTAGTAAAAACCCCTGGCCTTCTTTAACGTGAAAAGAAATTTCATGCATCCACAAGGTAATTGCAAACTCTTCCGGTTGTAATCCCCCGCTTTCTCCGATTTTTTTAATTCTGTTGCCTGCGGCAGTATTCAAACTAAATAATTTCCTAAAAATCTCTCCCGGAGAAATATAATAATGACTTTTGAATTTTTTCAATAAAAGTTTTGCCTGCGTTCCTTTTCCGCAGCCTGGCGGTCCGATCAAAATAAAATTCTTTGGTTTTTTAGAATCCTTCATAATCTCTCATGGTCAACTGACCCTCAACTTGTTTCATTGTTTCCAGAACAACCGAAACAACGATTAAAACCGCGGTGCCACCAATGGTCATTGAGGCCAAACCCATAGCCCCCTGAACAACCGTTGGTAAAACCGCAATTATCCCCAAAAACAATGCGCCGACAAAAGTAATTTTATATAGAACGTGAGAGAAAAACGCCGCAGTGTTTTCACCCGGCCTGATACCTGGTACAAATCCTCCATTTTTTTGAATATTTTCAGCAATTGCCTTGGGATCGAAGGTAACCGAGGTGTAAAAGAAGGTAAACACTACAACCAAAACAAAATAAACAATTGCATAAAAGGTTTGATTTTGAAAAATGTTTCCAACCGATGTTGCAATATGGGCAATTGTTGGATTAGCGGCGGCCGAAAAGAATTTTGCAATCATTCCCGGGAAAAGCATGATAGATAAAGCAAAAATAATAGGGATAACCCCGGCTTGATTAACTTTTAATGGCAAGTAAGTTGAAAATCCTCCGTAAACTCTTCTGCCACGAACCCTTTTTGCATAAGCGATGGGAATCTTTCTTTGCGCCTCATTAATGATTACCACTCCGACAATTACCAAAACCGCAACAGCTATAAAACTAATGTAAGAAACGAGCTGCGATGGATTGTAGGTAGCGATTATTTGTTGAATTGATGAAGGAATTCTCCCCACAATTCCGGCAAAAATTAACAATGAAACACCATTGCCAATTCCTTTTTCTGAAATTAATTCTCCGATCCACATTAAAAAAACCGCACCAGCCGTAATAATACAAATAGAGGTAAACATAACCGTTGGGGATAATGCGCCAATTATTTGCTGGCTTCTTAAAAGATTTATCATGGCGTATGCCTGAAGTGCGGCGAGCGGAACGGTTAAAATTCTGCCATATTGATTAAATTTTCTTTGTCCTTCCGGTCCTGATTCTTGATACATTTCTTTCAATTTGGGGAAAATCATGGTTAAAAGCTGTAAAATAATCGTAGCGGTAATATATGGTCCCAAGCCAACCATGGCAATAGAAAAATTCTGCATTGCTCCACCGGTAAAAATATTAATCAAACCGAAAAGCTGATTAGATTGAAAAAATGCCCGAAGTTTTTCAGTATTAACTCCTGGCACCGGAATATTAGAAATCAAACTATAAACCACCAATAATGCGGCAACAAATAGTATTTTGTTTCTAATTTCTTTAACTTTAAAAAGTTGTACTATTTTCTCAAACCACTTCATAAAATAATTTTCGATTTCTGGTTCTTAATCGGCTTTTTAAATTATTTAATTTTCAAGGCCTTCTTGACGGATTCAGACATCTTACAATCTTTAAACTCTAATTTTTTGGTCAGTTTGCCATCGCCCAAAATTTTCACTCCCGCCTTGCCGGCAAGTAAATTGGGTACTCTATTATTAACTTTATCAATTAATCCTTTTTCTATCAATGTTTCTGGGTTAACCGTCTCTCCATCTTTATAATTTTTTTCTAAATCTTTTAAATTAACAACTTGCGGCTTGGTTTGTATCGAGGGAAAATCATATCCTCGCCTTTTGGGAATTTTTTTAACAAAATCTCGAATTTCTGGCCTTAATTTCCTGCCAGCTCGAGCTAACTGTCCCTTCATTCCCCTTCCAGAATAAGTTCCGCGTTTGCCTCCACGGCCTACGCGTTTTTTGTCTTTTTGAATATTTTTGGGTTTAAGTTGATGTAATTGCATATTATGATAATTTTTTTAAGGCCTTGATTGCCGCTTCGGCATTGTTTAATTTATTTGTGGTACGCCCAATAATTTTTGAAACCACGTTTTCAATTCCAACCAAACTACAGATAACACGCACCGCACCGCCGGCAATAATTCCGCGCCCCTTTTGCGCTGGCTTTAGCATAACCCTAGCTGCACCAAATTTAGCCTCTATCATTTGTGATATCGATTTATTTTCCGTAATGGGCACATCAATTAAGTATTTTTTGGCCTGATTAACGGCCTTTTCGACTGCAATGGTTACATCGGCTCCTTTCGCCAGCCCAACACCAACTCTACCTTTTTTGTTTCCAATCACAACCAAAGCCCTAAAACTAAATCGCCTGCCTCCGGCAACCATTCTTGCTGTTCTTCGAATATCCAAAAGCTTTTGTTCAAATTCTGGTTTTTCTGTTTTTCTCCCATCTTGTCTTCTGCCTCCTCCGCCCCTTCCACCTCTTCCGCCACCTCTTTTTTCAAATTTACCAGATTTTATTATCTCTGGTTTTTTGTCTGTATTTTTAATTTCAGCCACTGATTCAACTGGCCTTTCAATTGTTTCTTTGTTTTTTGTTTCTTCTTCCATAATGTACTTTATTTTAAAATTTTAAACCGCCTTTGCGGGCACCGTCTGCCAATGACTTAACCCTCCCGTGATATTTATACCCGGCTCTGTCAAAAGCAATCTTTTCAATTTTTTTCTCAAGTGCTTTTTGGGCAATCAACTTTCCGACTTCAAAAGCCAAAACAAGTTTCTTGTCTTTTTTCTTGATCTCTGTATCTTTTGCACTAACCAGCGTTTTTTTCTTGTCATCGTCTATCAGTTGGGCATAAATATGCTTATTGCTTCTAAAAACGCAAAGTCGGGGGCATTTTGCACTACCCATTGTTTTCATTCTGATTCTTTTGTGTCTTGTGGTTTTTTTTTCTTGTTTCTTTTGTCTCATATTTTTATCCGGTTGTACTTGTTGCTTTTTTACCGGCTTTTCTTCTGATTATTTCACCTTCATACCTTATGCCCTTTCCCTTATAGGGTTCCGGCTTTCTGTGAATCCTGATGTCTGCGGCAACTTGACCAACGACCTGCTTATCCGGGCCAGAAATAAGAACAGTGTTTTTCTCTACTTTAAATTCTATTCCCTTTGGTGCCTGTATTTCGATGGGATGAGAATATCCCAAATTTAAAATCAATTTACTCCCATTTAGTACCGCACGATAACCAATCCCTTCAATAATTAATTTTTTTTCAAATCCCTTGGAAACGCCTTCAACCATATTGGCTATCAGTGCCCTAAATGTGCCCCACAAAGCAGAACTTTCTTTTGTCTTGCGTGGTTCTTTTAAAAAAATGATTTTATCTTTTATTTCGACAATAATTTCCGGAATTAACTTTTGTGTCAATTCTCCCCTTTTACCTTTAACCAAAATTAAATCTTTATCGATTTTTACTTCGACTCCATCTGGAATAATTATTGGTTGATTGCCTATTCTGGACATATTAATTAAAAAATTCTACAAATTATTTCTCCGCCAATGCCTTGTTTCTGCGCTTCTTTTCCGGTCATAAGCCCACGGGATGTAGTCAAAACTATAACACCTCGACCCTGAGAAAATTTCATTAAATCTTTTTCCGAGGCATAAATTCTTTGTCCCGACCTCGACAATCTCATTAATCCTTGAATTTTGGAAGAAGTATTTCTGTCGTCTCTATATTTTAATGTAACTTCTATTAATCTATGTATTCCTTTTCCAAGTTCTTTAATTTCTCCCAGATATCCCTCTTTATTTAAAATTTTTGCCAATTCAAATTTAATTTTTGAATATGAAAAATCTACAGTCTTATGTCCGACTGCCTGGGCATTTCTTATACGTGTTAACATGTCTGATATTGGATCTATGTTCATATGTTTACCAACTTGATTTTGTAATTCCGGGCAATTCCCCCTTATTGGCTAATTCGCGAAAGCAAATGCGGCATAAGCCAAACTTTCGCATATAGCCGTGTCTACGGCCACATTTAAAACAACGATTAACTTTTCGTGTTGAAAATTTGGGTTTTTGTTTTGATTTTGCGATATCTGATGTTTTTGCCATATTTCTATTTAATGGGGAAACCCATCAACTTATAAAATTCTAATGCCCTTTCTTTATTTTTGGCATGAGTCACAATCGTTATTTCCAGGCCAAAAATTTTTCTGATATCTTCTTGAGAAATTTCGGGAAAAATAATATGCTCTTTAATACCAATGGTCAAATTTCCGTCTTCATCAATAGATTTTGTGTTTAACCCCCTAAAGTCTCTGGTTCTGGGTAAAACAATATTCACTAAACGAGAAGCAAAATCATACATTCTGTTTCCGCGAAGAGTAACCTTCAACCCAACGGGCATGCCCTCTCTAACCTTAAACGCAGAAACAGCTTTCTTGGCCAGCGTTACTAATGGTTTTTGACCAGTGATCGAAGTTATGTCCCTTGTAACAGATTCTTGGATTTTCTCGTCTTTTGAGGCGATAATGCTGCCAATACCGACATTGACAACCACCTTTTCAATTCTGGGCACAGCCATACTGCTTCGATATCCAAATCGCCTTTTCATTTCCGGTATCACTTCTTTAATGTATTTTTCTTTTAATAAATTCATAAATATTAAATTTCTTGCAAACACTTTTTACAAACCCTGGCTTTGTTTTTTTCCATCAACCTGTGTCCGATTCTTGTGGCCTTTTTGCACTTAGGACAAATTATTTTTACGTTAGAAACATCAATGGATCTGGGGACCTCTACTCTTTGTCCCTTCTCTCCTTCTTTTTTGGGCCTAACGTGTTTTTTTACAATATTTAAACCCTCAACAATAAGTCTATTGTCTTTGGGAAACACTTCTATGACTTTCCCGCTCTTATCTTTGTCCTTGCCGGCGATTATTAAAACTGTATCTCCTGATTTAATTTCCATATTATAATACTTCAGTTGCTAATGAAATTATTTTATCAAAACCCCTATCTTTTAGTTCTCTGGCTATTGGGCCAAAAATTCTGTTTCCTTTTGGTTCTGTGCCGTCTAAAATTACGGCTGCATTATCGTCAAATTTAATATAACTACCGTCTTTTCTGCGTAGGGCTTTTTTTTGCCTAACAATTACCGCTCTAATTATATCTTTCTTTTTAACTAATTTTCTCGGCTCTGCTTCTTTAACCGATGCCACTATTATATCGCCAATTTGAGCATACCTTTTTCGAGTTGCGCCCAAAACTTTAAACACCCGGATTGCTCTAGCCCCGGTATTATCAGCCACTACTAAATTTGTTCCTACCTGTATCATAAGCTTATATTGCTATCCATTTTTTATCTTTAGAAATTGGTTTGCACTCTTGAATTGATACTTTATCGCCAATTTTATATTTGTTTTCAGGATCATGGGCTTTATATTTTTTTGAAACCCTATATCTTTTTTTGTATTGTCGATGCTCTTTAATTCTCTCAACCAAAACCACAATGGTTTTATCCATTTTATCCGATATCACCGTGCCTTTTAATATTCTTTTGTTGTCTTTTTTGGTTTCCATAATTATTTTCTCTTGTTCTGCAGGTTGCTACTCATGGAGTTTTGTTTTAAAAGTGTTAACACTCGCGCTATATCACGTCTGGTTCTATGAATTTCGTTAATATTTTTAACTTTTCCGCCAACCAAATTAAATCTCAATTCTCGAAGGGAATTTCTTAAATGAATTAAAAACTCTTTTAATTCTTTATCCGTTTTTTGTCTTAATTCATTAATTTTCATAAATTATCTTTTAACAAATTTAACCTTAATCGGTAATTTGTGGCCGGCTAATCTCATTGCTTCTTTGGCGATTTCTTCGCTAATGCCATCAACTTCAAAAAGTATTCTGCCCGGCTTAACCGGAGCGGCATAATATTCAACGCTTCCCTTTCCTCCGCCCATAGGTACTTCTTGGCCCTTTTGAGTTACTGGCTTATCGGGGAAAATTCTAATCCAAAGCTTCCCACCTCTTTGCAAATAATGAGTTATTGATTTTCTGGCAGCTTCAATTTGTCTTGAGGTTATCCACTTGGTGCCTTCTGCCTTTAGCCCGTAACTACCAAAGATTAATTCCGTGCCAGCTTTTGAGCTTCCCTCTGACCTTCTTCTCCCTTTTTGCCATTTTCTATGTTTAACTTTTTTGGGTTGCAACATATTATTTATCAAAAATTTCTCCTTTATTTATCCAAACCTTTATTCCAATTACTCCATAAATAGTATAGGCATTAACTTGTGCATAATCAATATTGGCCCTAATTGTTTGAAGTGGCAAACTACCTTTCATCAATTTTTCCCTTCTTGCCATTTCCGAACCATTTAAACGCCCCGAGGCAACAATTTTAATTCCCTTAACTTCCGGATTTTGAGTTACTTTTTCTATGGTTTGCTTTATGACTCTCCTAAAGGGCATTCTGCGCTCCAGTTGTTCGGCAATTGTCTGGCCAATAATATTGGCCTGGGTTTCGGCCTTCCTAATTTCTTCAACATCTATTTTGATATCTATGCCCTTGATCTTTCCTTTAAAAATTTTGGTGATAATTTGTTTTTTTAATTCTTGAATGCCAGCGCCACCCCTGCCGATAACAATACCCGGCCTGGCAGCCTTAACAATAATGTGTACAGAATTTGCGGAGCGCTTTATAATCACCTCATTAATTATGGCTGCTTTCAGTGTTTTTTTGACAAACGCGCGAATTTGTAAATCTTGCTCCAAATTGTATTTGTAGTTCTTCTCGCCAAACCATTGCGACTGCCAATCTTCGGCGTTTTTTATTCTAAAAATTTTTGGATGAACTCTGTGGCTCATAATTAAATTGATTTTCTTCTAAATATTCTTTTAACCCAATTTTGCTTTGTCGGCTTTAGGGCTGAATCTTTAACCGATTTTTTAATTACTGTTTTGGTGGCTTTTTTAACTTCTTCTTGCTTCTTTTCTGTTTCTTTGGAAGTTTCGGGTTTTACTTGCTCAATAGCCGATTGTTTTTTCTCTATTTTAACGCCTTCTTTAACTCCCAATAAAATAATTATATGACTTGTTCTTTTCATTATGGGATAAGCCCTACCCCTAGACATCGGGATGGATCGTTTATAGGGCACTCCATCGTTAACTTTTATTTCTTTAATAAATAAATTTTCTTTATCAACACTGAAATTGCTTTTGGCATTAGCTATCGCTGATTTTAAAACTTTTAAAATGGGCCCAGCCGCTCTGCGCGTGATAAATTTGAGCTGCTTTTCTGCATCCTGTATTTCTTTGCCCCTAATCAGGTCTATTATTGATCTAACCTTTCTTGGTGCAATTCTTAAATAATTTAAGCTGGCCTTTATTTCCATAAATTTTATTTAACAATTTTTGGTGCTGGTGCTTCTACGCCTTTCTCAATTTCTCTTTGCATTCTGCCTCCATGGCGTACAAATTTTCGAGTAGGAGAAAATTCTCCCAGCTTGTGGCCGACCATTTCCTCTGTTGCAAAAACTGCGATATGATCTTTGCCATTGTGCACGCCAAAAGTAAATCCCACCATTTCCGGGGTTATGGTGCAATCCCTTGACCATGTTTTAATCACGGTCTTTTCTCCTTTTTTTGTCTTTGCAACTTTTGCTATTAATTTTTCGTCCACCCAGGGACCCTTTTTTAAGCTTCGCGCCATAATTTTTTATTTCCGTTTTTTGTTAATTCGTCTTTGGATTATAAATTTATCGGAATATTTTTTCTTTTTTCTGGTTTTAACGCCAAAAGCCTGCTTGCCCCATGGAGTTTTTGGACCCCTGCGCAAGCCAATGGGCGCCCTGCCTTCACCTCCACCGTGCGGATGATCAACCGGATTCATGGCACTACCCCTAACTCTTGGCCTAACTCCCTTCCATCTCATTCTTCCGGCTTTTCCCATATTTGTAAACATATGTTCCTGATTGCTTAACGCACCAACTGTCGCCATACAATCCGCTGTAACCATTCTTACTTCCGTTGAAGGAAGGGTTATATGAGTATATTTCCCTTCGTTAGCTGTAACTTGAGCGCTTGAACCGGCAGAACGAACGATTTTTCCGCCCTGACCATAAATTAATTCAATGTCATGAACAAATGTTCCGACGGGAATATTTTTTAAAGGCGTTCTGTTGCCAGGTTTAAGCGGAGCATTTTCAGAGGTAATAATTTCATCTCCAATCTTCAAATCTTGCGGAGCCAAAATATATCTTTTTTCTCCATCAGCATAACAAACAAGAGCGATAAAAACCGATCGGTTTGGGTCGTATTCTATACTTTTTATCTTTGCCGGAATATTAAGTTTATCCCTTTTAAAATCTATAACTCTATATAATTTTTTGTGCCCACCGCCTTGATGTCTAACGGTAATTCTACCTTGCCTGTTACGGCCGGCATTTTCTTTAAACGATGCAAGAAGAGATTTCTCGGGCTTATGTCCGGATAATAGCTTTTTATATTCTATACTGATTCTTCCTCTTGTACCAGGTGATGTTGGTTTATGAATTTTCATAAATATCAATAATATATCTCTATATTTTAATGGGGCAAAATTTCAATTTTATGTCCTTTTTCCAGGGTAACAATGGCTTTTTTGTATCCTGGTTTTTCGCCCTTTCTGCCTCTTAAAACTCTGGTCTTGGTTTTAACATTAATTATGTTTACCTCTTTAACCGCTACGCCATAAAGACCAGAAATGGCCTTTTTTATTTCTGATTTATTGGCATTCTTGTAAACCTTAAAAACATACTTACCGTTTTCTGATAAATCGGTGGCCTTTTCACTAATATGTGGTTCTTTTAAAAGTTTCGAGATTGTACTTTCGTCTCTTTTTGATGAAACTTTTTTAACCTGCCTGCCGGTAGGCATGGTTGGCTCGATTTTCGGAGCAACTTCTTTTACAGTTTTCTTTTCAATCCTTTTTACGGCTTTTTTTTCAACCTTCTTTTTCGGTGTTGGCTTTTTCTTTTTTAAAAAATTAAATATTGCCATATATTTTTTCAATAACTCCAATTGATTCTTTATCTAATAATAAATATTTGAATGAAAGTAAATCCAAAACATTTAAACTGTCCGGTGAAATCGTTTTTAAATTAGCAATATTTTTAGCGGCCGTAATTACGTTGCCATTCTTATGAGAAACCGTTGATAAAATGCTTGGCTTTTTTTCGTCTTTAAAAATTTTCTTAATTGCAACAGCAATTAATTTTGTTTTTGGTTCACTTATTTTAAATTCGTCTAAAACAATCAATTCTTTATCTTGAACTTTCGAGGTTAAAACCATTAAAAGAGCCTTTCTTTTGGCTTTTTTGTTTATTTTTCTTGAAAAATTTTCCTCGTTCCTTGGACCAAAAGTTACTCCTCCCCCTCTCCACAATGGAGAACGAATGGATCCGTGACGAGCTCTTCCGGTTCCCTTTTGGCGCCAAGGCTTTTTGCCTCCTCCACTTACTTCACCTCTATTTTTTGCGTGTGCCAAGGAAAAACGATTATTGGCATTCTGTACATTTACCGCCTGATAGATCAAATCGTCATTTATTTCAATTCCAAAAATACTTTCCGATAAATTAATCGTCCCGGTTTTTTCTCCTTCTAAGTTGTAGGTTGGAACCTTAATCATAATTACACGGTTTGTATCTCAATTAATCCATTTGAATGGCCGGGCACTGCACCCGAAACGGCCAATAAATTATTTTCGATATCTACTGCAGCTATTTTTAAATTTTTGATTGTATTTCTTGCAACGCCCATATGACCAGCCATGCGCATTCCCTTTACTACTTTTTCCGGAAAACTACGGCCAATTGACCCCGGTTTTCTTTGACTGTGAGGATGACCATGAGAAGCTGGCCCGCCCTTAAATCCATGTCTTTTTACAACCCCCTGAAATCCTCTTCCCTTGGAAATGCCGGAAACTTTTAATTTGTCACCTTCAGCAAAAATACTCACATCAATTTTGTCGCCTATTTTAAATTTTGAAGTATCTATATCGCCCTTAAACTCTCGTAAATATTTATACGGTTTTTGTTTTTGGGTTTTTTTTATTTTTCTTTCTTTTAACTGTTCTATGCCGATTTGAACCGATTGATAACCATCTTTGTCTTCGGTTCTAATTTGAGTAACAAAACATGGACCAGCTTCAATTACTGTAACTGGTATTACATTTCCGTCTTTATCATACATTTGAGTCATCGCGACTTTTTTTCCGAGAATGAACTTCATAATCTTAATCTTTATAATCAAATACCGGGTACTACCCGGCATTCAAATACGGCTAGTTAACCATCAGTTTTAATAACTTTTGGATGCTAATTTCATGTATATTTATATAAACTGTACCCTTTTGCGAGAAGTTACATTTTGATTTCTATATCAACTCCGGCGGGCAAATTCAAATTCATCAATGCATCAATAATTTTGGGGGCCGGGTTAAAGATATCGATCACGCGCTTATGCGTTCTCATTTCAAATTGCTCTCTTGCGTTTTTGTGAACAAAAGTAGAACGATTAACTGTATATTTTTGGATATGAGTCGGTAGAGGTATGGGACCAACAACTTCTGCGCCGTATCTTTCAACGGTTTCAATAATCTGCTTTGCCGATTGATCAACAATTTTATGATCAAATGCCTTAATTTTGATTCTGAGGCGTTGTTTGACCTCTTCTTGAACTATAATTTCTTTCTTTTTTGCCACAATATTTATCTACAAAGGTACAAATTGGTACAAATATTATATATTTGTAAAAAATTTATAAATTTGTAGTCTACTTGATAACCTTAGTCACAACTCCCGCACCAACGGTTTTGCCCCCTTCTCGAATAGCGAATTTCTGTTTTTCTTCCAGCGCAACTGGAGCAATAAGTTTAACTGTTAATTTGGCCGTATCGCCAGGCATAACCATTTCTACTCCTTCCGGTAAAGCAATAACATCTCCGGTCACATCGGTGGTTCGAATATAAAACTGAGGCTTATACCCCTTGAAAAATGGTGTGTGTCTACCGCCTTCTTCTTTGGATAAAATATAAACATCACCCTCGAATTCCGTGTGCGGAGTAACCGAACCCGGCTTAGCAATCACCTGGCCTCTTTCAACGTCTTCTTTTTTAAGACCCCTTAAAAGAATTCCAGCATTATCGCCTGCCATACCTTCGTCTAATGATTTGTTGAACATTTCGATTCCGGTAACAACTGTTTTCTGGGTCGGCTTTAAACCGATGACTTCAATTTCCTCATTAACCTTAACCATTCCTCTTTCGATTTTTCCGGTAACCACTGTTCCACGACCTTCGATCGAGAAAATATCTTCAATCGGCATTAAGAACGGCTTATCGGTTTCTCTTTTTGGCTCAGGAATATATTCATCCAATGCTTTTACAAGCTCAAAAATGCATTTTGCGTCCTCCGAATCAGGAGAATTTGCTTCTAACGCCTTTAGCGCAGAACCTCGGATAAACGGAGTTTTGTCTCCGGGATATTCATACTTAGTTAAAAGCTCTCGAACCTCGGCCTCGACTAAATCTATAAGCTCTGGGTCATCAACCTGATCAATTTTATTCAAGAAAACAATGATGCTCGGCACGCCGACCTGGTTTGCCAAAAGAATATGTTCTCTGGTTTGAGGCATTGGACCATCGGCAGCTGATACAACTAAAATGGCACCATCCATTTGAGCTGAACCAGTGATCATGTTTTTAATATAATCAGCATGGCCCGGACAATCAATATGCGCATAGTGCCTTTTCTCTGTTTCGTATTCAACGTGTGCCAAGGCAATAGTAATACCGCGCTCTCTTTCTTCTGGAGCGGCGTCGATTTCATTAATACCTTTTTTGGAGGCATTAAAGCCCTTTAGCCCAAGTTGCTTTAAGATTGCTGCAGTTAAAGTGGTTTTACCATGATCAACGTGACCAATTGTTCCCACATTAACGTGCGGTTTTGTTCGTTCAAATTTTCCTGCCATATTTTTATTGATAAGCAACAGATATCAGTATACAAGAAATAATAAGTATTTATTGAATACTGTCACCTGAATACTATGTAGTTATTTATTATTTTAAAGTTTAACTGATTATTAATAATCAGTCAAGTCCCGACCTCTGTCGGGATCCCGACTGCGGTCGGGAAGCTATTTCTTTTTGCCCTCAATAATTTCTTGCGCGATATTCTTGGGAACCTCCTCGTAACTGTAAAGCTCCATAATAAAAGTTCCCCTTCCCTGACTCATAGATCTTAATTTAGTTGCGTAACCAAACATTTCTGATAAGGGAACTTTGGCATCGATAACCTTCGAACTTAATCGATCGTCAATTTTTTCTATCCGCCCCCTTTTGCTGTTTATGTCTCCAGTAACATCTCCTAAAAATTCTTGAGGAGTCACTACTTCCAATTTCATTATCGGCTCCAATAAAATCAGATCTGCGCTTTTGGCTGCTGCCTGCAGAGCAAATGAACCAGCCATCTTAAATGCTGCTTCAGACGAATCGACTTCATGATATGAACCATCAAACAGGGTAACTTTTGCATCAACGAATGGATAACCGGCCAAAACTCCTCTGTCCATCGCTTCTTTAATGCCCTTTTTAATTGCCGGAATATATTCCGAAGGAATAACTCCTCCCTTAATTTCGTCAACAAACTCAAAGCCCTTTCCCCTTTCCAATGGCTCTATTTTTATCCAAACGTGCCCGTATTGTCCGCGACCACCCGACTGCCTGATATATTTACCTTCGGCTTCGGCTGTTTTCTTTATGGTCTCCTTAAAGGCAACCTGTGGTCTGCCAACGGTTGTTTCTACCTTAAATTCTCTTTTTAATCTATCAACAATAATTTCAAGATGTAATTCTCCCATGCCCTCAATAATTGTTTGACCGGTCTCTTCGTCGGTTTTAATTTTAAAGGTAGGGTCTTCATCGGTTAATCGCTTTAAGGCCATACCCATTTTTTCTTGATCAGCTTTGGTTTTGGGCTCTATGCTCATGGCAATAACCGGCTCCATAAATTTAATCGTTTCTAATACAACAAGACGGTTTTCGTCACAAAAAGTATGGCTGGTTTTGGCATCTTTTAATCCTACTGCTGCTGCAATTTCTCCGGAATAAACAGTTTCAACCTCTTCTCTCTTGTCGGCTTGAAGTCGTACAATTCTACTAAGCCTTTCTTTTTTGTCGGTTGTAGAATTGTAAATGTATGAACCAGCAGAAACCGTACCCGAATAAACCCTAAAAAATGTAAGCTGGCCAACGAATGGATCGCTTTGCAGTTTAAAGGCTAGAGCCACAAACGGCTCTTCGTCAGATGCCTTGCAGATAATCTCTTGCCCGGTGTTTGGGTCTATTCCCTTGATGGGAGGAATGTCTAATGGGCTTGGCAAATAATCCACTACCGCATCCAAAACAAGTTGAATCCCTTTGTTTTTTAGAGCAGATCCTGCGAAAACCGGAAAAACTTTGTTGGTAATGACCGCTTTGCGCAAAACTTTTTTTAAATCGTCGACAGAAATTTCTTTTCCCTCTAAATATTGATGCATCAATTCATTGTTTTCGGTAACAATTTTCTCTATCAATTCGTTGCGATATTTTTTTGCGTCTTCTAAGTGTTCTTGCGGAATATCCGCTTCAACAACTTTTTCTCCTTTTTCTCCTTCAAAATAATACGCTTTCATTTTTAAAAGGTCTACGACCCCTTTAAAATCATCTTCAAGACCCATGGGAATTTGCATTCTTACTGCGTTTTTGTTAAGACGGTCTAAAATTGATTTAAAGGAATTTTCAAAAGAAGCACCCGTTCTGTCTAGTTTGTTAATTAAACAAAGCCGAGGTACTTTTTCTTCATCGGCATAACGCCAATTTGTCTCTGATTGCGGTTCGACTCCGGCAACTCCGTCAAAAACAACAACCGCCCCATCTAAAACATGGAGCGATCTTTTAACTTCGGCTGTAAAATCAATATGACCCGGAGTATCTATAATATTGAAACGTACCTTTTTAGAGACATCTGTAATGGGCATATATGTCGGATTCCAAAAACAGGTAATAGCTGCGGCGGTAATGGTAATGCCACGTTCTCTTTCTTGCTCCATCCAATCGGTTGTGGTCTCTCCTTCGTGAACTTCACCAATTTTATAGATCATGCCGGTATAATATAAAATTCTTTCCGAGGCAGTGGTTTTACCAGCGTCAATGTGGGCAATGATTCCAAAATTTCTAACTTTTTCTAAAGGATAGTCTCTCATAAATAAATTTTACCAAGCAAAATGAGCAAAAGCGCGATTCGCCTCGGCAACTTTATGGGTATCTTCTTTCTTTTTAACGGCCTCTCCTGTGTTGTTATAAGCGTCCATAAATTCTTTGGCCAATTTTTTGGCCATTTCCTTGCCTTTTCCTTTTCGGGCCGCGCCAATAATCCAACGCATAGACAAAACCTCTTTCCTTTTTCCCTTAACCTCATAAGGAACCTGGTAATTAGCCCCTCCCACTCTGCGAGATTTAACCTCAAGCAAGGGCGAGGTGTTTTTTATCGCTTGCTCAAAAATTTCCAAAGGATTTTCTTTTTTTAATTCTTTGGCGGTAATTTCTAGGGCAGAATAAAAAATATCCTGAGCAGTTGATTTTTTACCCCTTTCCATCAAATTATTAATAAATTTAGCAACTACAATGCTACCGTACTTCGGATCTGGGTTTAATTCAATTTTTGCTGCTTGTTTTCTTCTCATGTTTTATTTTTGCGGCGCTACTTTTTTGGCACCAGAGTCTTTTTTGGCTCCATATTTGGATCTTTGTTGTTTTCGGCCATCAACTCCGGAAGTATCTAGCCTTCCTCTAACAATGTGGTATCTGATGCCCGGCAAGTCTTTTACCCTTCCACCACGAATTATAACCACGGAGTGTTCCTGTAGATTGTGCCCTTCTCCCGGAATATAGGCGGTGACCTCCATCCCATTGGTTAGTCTTACTCTGGCAACTTTTCTTAAAGCTGAATTCGGTTTTTTGGGTGTAGTTGTAAAAACCTTCAAACAAACGCCTCGTTTAAACGGGGAAAAACTTTTTATCGGCTTATTTTTTTTAACATTAAAACCGCGCCTCAAAGCCGGAGCCTTAGTTTTTGACTTCAGGGCCTTTCTCGGTCGTTTAATTAATTGGTGTATTGTCGGCATATTTTATTAATTTTATGTTTTGTATACAAAAATAACTCTCTCGATATGAGTCGTTCTAAGAATAACGTTAAAAAAAGTTTATGTCAACACTTTATGCCGTATTTCCGGTAAGAAGTCCAAATACAAAAGTTGCAATATAGGGCAAAACGGTAATCGCCAGGCCCAAGGCAACTAAAATACCAATATATGACTTAGAAAGTTTTTCCTCCAACTTGGGAAATTTATTAAATAATAATTTTGAGCCATCTAATGGCGGCACCGGAATTAAATTAAATAATGCCAGAAATATATTGATATAGACAATAAACCCAAGGGGCAAAATCAAAAAAGGGAAAACAGAAAATCTAATTAATAATCCCAAAATTAAAGCAATTAAAAAATTGGACGCTGGTCCGGCCAAAGAAACAATCGTTATGCCCCATTTTTGGTTTTTAAAATTATATGGATTAATCGGCACCGGCTTTGCCCAACCGATAAATCCGTTCGCAAAAAATAACATTAAAAATGGAATAATTACCGTTCCCAACATATCAAGGTGCGGAATCGGATTTAGAGTTAACCTACCCTCATTTTTTGCAGTATGATCCCCTTGCGCATACGCTGCCCAAGCATGACAATACTCATGTATAATTGCTGAAAAAATAATTACGATATAAAGAAATATTTTTGATTCAACGGATGACATGGTTACTAAATTTGCTTTAATTTTAATTCTGTGATAAATTTAAATTCTATGAGTAGAACATGTTCCCTTTGCGGAAAAACATCTATAATGAGCGTAACACGAAAAAAACTACGCAGCAAATACAATCCCACGAACAAAGTTAGAAAATACCCAAATTTACAATGGGTAACTTTAAACAACAGCAAAAGAGTTAAGGCCTGCACAAAATGCATTAAAGGCATTGGAAAGAAAAAATAAACCACGGGGTGGAGTATGATGGCAGTACGCGCCCATGGGGTGGGTGTAGACGGAGTTCGACTCTCCGCACCCCGAAATCAATAACTATTTGAACATTATTATAAATCAATCTACAAAAGGAGGAAAAAATTGAGTGACAAACTAAGTCTCTACGAGTTTTTAGGGGGGAAGGGGGAGGTAGAACTCATATTTGAGAACAAACATGGAGCGCTCGAAACAATAACCAACACAGGAGAGCGCATCGCTAATTTTCTAATCTGTAACCCCAACCTCAAATGGAAGCGAATCAATTACAAGGGCAGCTAACCAGCTGCCCATTTTTTTATTTACGTCAAAAAATACTGGTGGTGGTAATAATTTTTTGGCCATCGGTTAAAATTTTTATATTCCCATCTTTTCCGGTTTGAAAAATTTCGAGGTTTTTTAGTCTCTCCATCACCTCCTGATGCGGGTGGCCATAACTATTATCTCTACCCACTTCAATTATGACCATTAAAGCATTAACTGCCTTCAAAAAATTTTCGCTAGTCGAGGTTTTACTACCATGATGTGCGACTTTCAAAATATCGGCGTCCAAATCAGTCTTTGCTTTTATTAATTTATTCTCTACACTTTTCTCAATATCTCCGGTTAAAAGTAGGTCGAAATTATTGTAGGTTAACTTTGAAACAATCGAATAATTATTGGAGTCGGCCAGTTTTTTATTATTCATATTCTCAAACGGGTAAAGAATATTTAAATTGATATTATTTTTAAAATCAACCACCCCGCCCACTTCAGCAATATAAATCGGAATATTTTTCTGCTTGATGATTTTAATCCATTCTTGATATTGGCTGGTATCTCGAACTATTCCGGTTGTTATAATTGCGCCGACATCATATCTTTTAACGACCTCTATTAAACCATTCATATGGTCTTGTTCTGGATGGGTTAATAAAATCACATCAATATAGCGGTCATAAAACGGAATAATTTTGCCCAATTTTTCCAAAACGCTCAAATCCGGACCGCCATCAATCAAAATCTGTTTTTTGTCCATTGTCTCGATAAAAATCGCATCCCCTTGGCCAACATCCAAAAAATTAATTTTCAAAAACTCTCCTTGCGCAGATTCCTTAAATACAAAAATCCACACCACTACAGCGATTAAAAACAACGCAATTAAAATTTTAGCTTGATGTTTTTTGATCACGAATTTTTCTTTTTTGATAAAATACAATCAAGGCAATTAACAAAACGTAATATCCGATTAAAAATCCCCAATGTATGTTTTTAATTTCTTTGGCTGCCCAAGGAATTTTCGCGAACCAATCAATAACACGCAAAACATAAGCAGAACCCAAATATGCCGGCCAAAGCAAAATTTTTCCCAAAAATACAGATGTCATCACTCCCCCGATAAAAACCATGCCGATAATTGTAAGCAAAGTAATGAACGGAACAATTAAAATATTGGTGATTGGAGAAATAAAAGAAATTTTTCCAAAATTATAAATTAAAATTGGCAACACTGCAATTTGCGCGGCAATAGTGGTATCGATAATTTCCAAAACAGAGCCAAGATGTTCTTTTTTTAAGAGTTTACCCCACAATTCATCGAAAATCGGCTTAATATAAATAAGTCCCATCACCGCGATAAAAGACAATTGAAAACCGACGTCATATCTTAATAATAAAGGATTTAAAACCAACATCATTGTTCCGGCAAAAATCATAATCCGCGCCGCATTGCTAAGCCGCCCGATTTTTTGCGCATAGAGTAAAATAGCGCCCATAATTCCTGCACGCACTGCCGAGGCAGGCGCGCCAACCATCAAAATAAAAAGAAAAATTAAAATTAAAACAAACCAAAATGCCTGTTTACGCCACATGCCGAGAGCTATCAGAATAAACATCAAAATTTCAGAAATAATCACGATGTTCATTCCTGAAATTGCGGTAATATGGCTTGTGCCAGTAATACTCAAATCATTCTTAATTTTTTCGGAAAATATTTGTTTATTGCCCAAAATTATTCCCTCTAAAATAGAAACCTCGGGAAAAGGCATTATGTTTTCAACTTTTTTTGTCAAATTGCTTTTAAATTTCAGGATTGCGGAAAAAATTTTATTGCCCTTGTTTCTTTCCAGAATTTCGATTTTGGGATAATACATTACATAATAAATTTTATCTTTAGCCAGATACTGTTGATAATTAAATTCATCAAATATAACCGGAAATTGCAATTCTCCTTCAATTTTTAAAACATCGCCATAAAAATATTCCGGATAATTCGAAGCAGTAATCAAAACTTTTCCGATATCGGTTTTAACTATTAATTTTGTGCTATCACCCTTAAATTCCGGCTCCTTAATAATTTTTCCGATAAAAATACCCTCATCCGGCAAGGATTGAGGGGTTCTTTTTTCAATAATACTTGGCGACACAAAAAACACAACAATAATAAATATCAAACAAATCGCCAAAAACACATTCGATATTTTCATGTTCTCAATTCAACTTTTTTGATGTATTTTTCTAAAATATTTTTAAATTCTTTTAAAGTTTCATCTGGGTATGGCTGAATTTTTTCGAATGTTTTATCCAAAACTTTATGATTCCTAAATTGTTGAAGAGCGAATTTTTTAGAACCTTGCAACCATTGTCCGATTTTTTCAATGTCCCCTTTCTCGATTATACCCGGAACAACTGTGGTTCTAAACTCATAATCAATTCCAGAATTTTTAATAATATCAACGCTTTTTTTTACCCTGTTAAATATCCCGCCATGGCGGGATCCCGCTACGCGGGATTTAACAGGGTGAATTTTTCCTATAATTGTTTCCTCATATTTTTCGGGGCTCGTTTTGACGTCCATTGCCACAAAATCCAATAATTTGTCTTTGAGTAATTTCTCCAACATCTCCGGGTTAGATCCATTTGTGTCCAATTTTATTAAAAATCCTTTATCTTTTATTTTTTTTATAAAATCCATTAAATCAGAATTTATTGTCGGTTCTCCGCCGGTAATACAAATTCCGTCAATTAATCCAATTTTGGAATCCAAAAAATCAAAAAACTCGGATTCGGGGAGTGGAACCCGTCCCGACACAATGTCGGGATCGACAATGTCGAAATTATGACAAAATCCGCATTTAAAATTGCAGCCGGTTAAAAATACCGTTGCTGCAATTTTCCCGGGATAATCCACCATGGTAAGTTTTTGCAAACCACCGATTTTTATCATATTTATGCTTTCGCCTTAAATTCTAATCTTTCTTTAAATTCTTGTTGCTTGCCTCTATTCCATTGACTAACCGGCCTTAAATATCCCACTATTCTTGAGTAAACCTCACACGATTGTTCAATTGTGCACTTTGGGCAAATGAAATGTTCTCCGGAAATATAACCGTGTGTAGGACAAATACTAAATGTCGGGGTAAGGGTAAAATAGGGTAAATGAAACTTTGTAAATACCTTTTTAATCAATGTCTTTACGGTTTCATTATCAGAAATTTTTTCTCCGACAAATCCATGAAATACGGTTCCTCCGGTATATTTTGTCTGCAAATCATCCTGTATTTTAATCGCATCAAATAAATCGTCGGTATAATCAACCGGTAATTGGGTGGAGTTCGTATAATACGGCTCTCCGTTCCCTGCAGTAATTATGTTCGGGTATTTCTTTCTATCAATTTTTGCCAATCGATAAGAAGTTCCCTCTCCGGGCGAGGCTTCAAGATTATACATATTCCCCGTTAACTCTTGATACATTTTCATTCTTTCTCGCATAAATTCCAGTATTTCTAAAGCAAATTTTCTGCCCTCGGAACTGGCAATATCTTTATTCATAAAATTCAAAAGCGCCTCGTTCATACCAATAAGCCCTATTGTTGAAAAATGATTCCCCCAATAACTATTTCTCATTTTTTTCACTCCTTCCAAATAAAATTTTGCATAAGGATACAATCCTTTTTCCGTAAAGATTTCAATGGTTTTTCTTTTTATTTCCAATGATTCTTTAGCCGTGTCCATTAATTGCTTTAATCTGTTAAGAAATTCTTCTTTGGATTTTGCCAAATAACCAATACGGGGCATATTTATTGTTACCACCCCTATTGAGCCGGTTAATGGCGCCGCACCAAACAACCCGCCACCCCTTTTATAAAGTTCCCTGTTATCTAGTCTTAAACGACAACACATTGACCTTGCGTCTTCCGGGCTCATTTCACTATTAATAAAATTTGCAAAATACGGTATGCCATATTTTGCCGTCATCTCCCAAACCAAATCCAGAACCGGATTATCCCACTGAAAATTTTTGGTAATATTGTATGTTGGAATCGGAAAAGTAAACACTCTGCCCGAAGCGTCTCCCTCTACCATCACTTCGGCAAAGGCCTTGTTCAACAAGTCCATTTCTTTTTGGAATTCTTTGTAAGTTTCTTTTTGTGCTCTTCCGCCGACTATAACCGGATTATTTTTTAGGTTTTCCGGCACAATCAAATCCATTGTAATGTTTGTAAACGGGGTTTGAAACCCAACACGAGTAGGAACGTTACAATTATAAACGAATTCCTGCATTGCTTGTTTGACTTGTTTATAATCCAAGTTGTCATATCTGATAAACGGAGCAAGCAAGGTGTCAAAGTTAGAAAACGCCTCTGCTCCCGCTGTTTCTCCTTGTAATGTATAGAAAAAATTAACGAGGTGACCCAGCGCAACTCTTAAGTGTTTTGCGGGAACTGTTTCTATTTTACCAACAACCCCCCTAAATCCCTTCATCAATAAGTCGGTCAAATCCCATCCACAGCAATAAGTTGCTAACACTCCCAAATCATGAATGTGGAAATCTCCAGAGTCAACCGCTTCCCGAACTTCTTCCGGGTAAACTTTATTTAACCAATATCTTTTGGTTACTGCATTAGAAATATGATTATTCAATCCTTGCAAAGAATAAGCCATGTTGCTATTTTCTTTAACTTCCCAATTTAAATCTTCCAAATAGCCATTTACCATATCCAGTGCTTCGTCGGTAACGATTTGCGCATCTCTAATTCTTCGTCTTTGTTCACGATACAAGATGTAGGCGCGAGCAGTTTCTGCAAAATCACTTAAAATCAAAACCTCTTCAACAATATTCTGAATTTCTTCAACCGTTGGAACGTGATCCTTTTTAAACCTTTTATTTAAAAAAGCCACCACTTTATCGGAAAGTCGCTTGGCAACGCCTCGACCCCCCTTGTTGGTAGCAGTTAATGCTTTAAAAATTGCGTCGGTAATTTTTTCCTGATTAAAGTCGAATATTTTTCCGTCTCTTTTTATAACCTGATTAAATTTATTTTTCATAAACAATACTTGGTAAGCAATGATTAGATATAATTATACCTTATTTAAAAAAACCGAGTCAATCATGACTCGGCTGTCGCAAAAATCTAAATTTTATTTCCCCTTTTTTCTTAAAAACGTTGGAATGTCCCATTCATCTTCATTGTCTCCGCCTAGGGGACTTTTGTAGGTGGTTGTATTTTCGTTTTCTTTTTTGGCCTCTTTGGTGACCATTCTTTTTCTTTCGGTCTCAATAATCGAAGGAGCCATTATTTCTGGTTCTAATGCTAACTGATTGGAACTATTTATTCCATTATGGCTAAATCCGGTAGCTATAACGGTAATTTTAATTTCGCCTTTTTTAATCTTGTCATCAATTACCGCCCCAAATATAACTTTAGCATCGCGATCTGCCGATTCGGTAATAACTTTTGCCGCTTCTGAAATTTCGATCATCCCTAGATCCGAACCTCCGGTAACGTTGAATAAAACTCCTTTTGCGCCCTCGATTGAAAATTCTAAAAGTGGCGAACTGATTGCTGCTTTAGCTGCTTCTATCGCCCTATCGTCCCCGGTAGCCCTACCAATGCCCATGATTGCGGGACCAGAGTTTTCCATTATTGTTTTAATGTCCGCAAAATCAAGATTAACTATACCCGGATAAATTATCAAATCAGAGATTCCCTGAACTGCTTGTCTTAAAACATCATCTACAATTCCAAATGCATTTAAAAGGGAGACTTTTTTGTCTATAACATTCAACAGGCGGTCATTGGGAATAACTATAATGGTATCTACTTTTTGTTTTAGTTCTGTCAACGCTTCTTCTGCTATTCTCATTCTTTGGGTTCCTTCAAAAGAAAATGGTTTGGTTACCACTGCCACGGTTAAGGCGCCTGTTTCCCTGGCCAATTCCGCCACAATAGAAGACGCTCCTGATCCGGTACCCCCACCAAGCCCACAGGTTATAAAAACCATATCTGAGCCCCTTAATGTTTGTTGAATTTCTTCTTTGTTTTCTTCGGCTGCCCTTTTGCCAATTTCTGGATTCATACCAGCACCCATCCCCCTGGTTAAGGCCTTCCCTATGTGAATCTTTTGCTGGGCCTTGTTATTGTGCAGGGCCTGAACATCAGTATTAATGGCCACGAAATCAACTCCTTTTATTCCACAGGTCATCATACGGCTAATGGCATTACCGCCACTTCCGCCAACTCCCACAACTTTAATGCGGGCAAATGTTTCAATTTCTGGTTTGATTTGAGGCATGTTTTAACATACTATCCCTTTTAAAAAAATACGTCAAGGTTATGGTAAAAAATTTCTAAAAAATCTCTTTATCCCTCCTATGATTCCACGCTTAGACGACAGTGCGGGCATAAACGTTTTTCTTTCATCCCCCTTGTCGCGCATTGTGAGCGCTCGATGAATTAATCCTACTACGGTTGCAAAACTCGGGTCATCTACCTTATCAACCAATCCGTCTATGTCTTGAGGGTATCCAATCTGAACATTCAATCTTAATTTTTCCTTAGCCAAATCAATAATCCCTGGAATTTTTGCACCACCACCAACTAGAATAACTCCCGCTGGCAACTTTCGTTCCCTGCCCATTCTTTTTAATTCACGATTAACCAAATCAAAAATCTCATCGGTTCGTGCTTGAATTATTCTGGCCATTTCTCTACGACTAGCAACACCTTCTTCGGTTTCATCTATTTTAGATAAATCAATCACATCTTTTTTGCTAATTTCTTCCGGCAAACAAGTACCGTAACCTATTTTTATGCGCTCCGCTACTTCCGGACTGGTCTGAAGGCCTATAGCTATATCATTAGTAATGTGCGCGGAACCAATTGGCAAAACCTGGACATTTAACAACTTGCCCTCTTCAAATACCGACATGCCCGTTGTTCCGGCGCCCAAATCCAAAACCAAAACTCCCAACTCTTTGTGTTTTTTAGAAAGCACTGCCTCTGAGGCTGCTAAAACATCCAAAACTAAGCTTTCCACCTCTAACCTATTTAGGGTTAGGCATTTTCTCAAATTTTTTAAATATTGGGCTTGGCCTTCGATTATTAAAGTATCAACCTCCAATCTCACTCCATTCATTCCTCTGGGATCCTGAATTCCACCTTGACCATCAATATTAAACTCTTGCGGAATAATATCTAAAACTTCTTTATTGGGTCCAAGGGAAACGGCTGATGCGTTGGTGATGGCCCTAACAACATCCCCTTCGGTAAATTCGTTATTATCTGCCCTTGAAACCGCTGCCACGCCTTTACTGCTTCTCGCTTTAATGTGGCTTCCTCCAACCGCTACATGAATTTTTTCTATAGACTCCCCTATCATTCTTTCCGCTTGTTCAACGGATTTTTTAATACTTTTGGTCATTTCTTCTATGTCAACAACCATGCCCTTTCTCATGCCAAAAGAAAAGCTATCTCCGATGCCAATTATTCTCGGCTTTGCCTCGTCTTTTGTTTTTACAGATGCCACTACGGTTCTTACTCTGCTCGTACCAACATCCAAGCCTACTATGATTTGATTTTTTGCCATATACCCTCCTGTTTAATTTTCATTTTATTAAAATCTTTTTTTGTTCCGTCATCGTATCCCGATAAATGTAATATGCCATGAATTAGTAATATTTCTAATTCCTCTTTTAATGAATGTTTTAATTCTTTTGCTTGCCGTTTTGCTTGATCCAGACAAATAATCATTTCCCCGTAATCAAACGCCAAAACGTCTGTCGTATAATTGTGTTTTTTGTATTGCTTGTTTAAAGCAATCATTTTTTTGTCATCAACAACCGCAACACTCAATTCGGGAATATCTAATTTTATTAATTTTAAAACCTTTTTTGCAAATTTCTCTAAAAACTTAAAACCAATTTTGTCAGAAACTAATTTATTTATCTCAATTTTCATATTAAGTCTTCAACATCTCCCCGACAATTCTGCTCACCACGCTCCCATCTGCTTTGCCTTTAACTTGTGGCATAATTTTTGCCATAACCTTACCGGTATCTTTTGGTCCAATTGCCTTAATTTCTTCAATCGCTCTTTTCACAATATTTTTTACCGCATCTTCCGACATTTGTTCGGGTAAATATTTTTTGATGATTTCCAGTTCTGATTTTTCTTTATCAACCAAATCCTGGCGTCCGCCTTTCTCGAATTCAACAATGGCGTCTCTTCTTTTTTTTGCCTCACTGGAGATTACGTCGACTATTTCCTCTTCTTCTAACTTACACTGTTCTTCCAACTTGGCTAAATCTTTTTCCGTTTTACTTAATTTTGTTCTCTTTTCTATCTCCTTGTTTTTAATCGAGGCATTAATCCCCCGTAAAACCAAAAGCAACAATTCTTCTTTATTAATCATTGCTTGTTTTATGTCGCTATTAATTTTTTCCCTTAACATGGTTTTATATTTTACCAAATTTTTTAAGCCTCATCTTCTCTTTTCTTATCTGAACTCTTTCAAGAGCATTCTTTCTTCTGGTGGTCCTGCTTGGTTCTTTTGTGCGAAATTGTGATTTTTTGACTTTCATGAGAATTCCACTTTCTCGCACTTTTTGAGTAAAACGCCTCATTAAAGAAGATACGTTTTCTCTTGTTTTTTTTGTAACTTGCATGGTTTTTGTTTATCTATTTACCTAGTCTTTTTTTAATTTCGTTTACCGCTCGATCTAATGCTATTGTTTCTTGGGCGCCTGTTTTCATGTCTTTGATAATTATAGTATTTTCAAGTGCTTCGCGCTGCCCCATAATAAGAGCCCACTCTGCGCCCTCTTTGTCTGCGACCTTTAATTGCGATTTAATACTTTCCTTAGAAAACGCCTCACCGGCTTTTATTCCTTTTGATTGGAATTCTTCAAAAAGTTTTAAGCATTTCTTTCTTCCCATATCGCCTAATTGAATCAAAAAAACTTTTGGTTTTTCCTTTTCGGTAACTTTTATATCTTGTCTTTTAATAATGTTAATTATTCTTTCAATGCCAGCTGCCGCTCCAACCGCAGGAGTGGGCCTACCCTTAAACATTTCAATTAAATTATCATATCTACCCCCACCCATAATCGCCCCTTGAGAAAAAATATTTTTTGTGTCTTCATAAAACTCAAATACTGTTCGAGTATAATAATCTATGCCCCTAACCAACTGAGGATTTAATTGGTATGGAATTTCTAAATCATCAAAAAACTCCAAAACTTCTTTAAAATGCTTATGGCAATCTTCGCATAAATAATCCAGCATTTGCGGGGCCTTAGAAATCAAATTCTCGCATTTACTGTTTTTGCAATCAAGCAACCTTAATGGGTTTTCCTTAAACCGCCTATTACAATCCGAGCAAACACTATGCAGATGTTGGCGATAATAATTAGTCAGTGCTTTTTTGTATTTTGGTACACAAATTGGACAACCGATACTGTTTATATATAAGATGTATTTTTTTAAATTCAGCTTTTTAAGAACACTGATAAATACCTGAATGACCTGCACATCGCTTACTGCGCTTTCATCGCCAATTATTTCCCAATTCATTTGATGAAACTGTCTATATCTTCCCGCCTGTGGCTTGTCGTAGCGAAAAAGCGAACCGGTAGTATAAAGCTTAACCGGCTGAGGCAAATTTTTCATTCCGTGTTCAATGTATGCTCTGGCTATGCCCGGAGTAAATTCTGGCCTTAAAGCAAAAAGTTCTCCACCCCTGGATTTAAAAGTGTACATTTCTTTTTGAACTATGTCTGTCGACCCGCCCGTGCCTCTTAAGTATAATCGTGCATCCTCAAAAACCGGCACATCAATTCTTTTAAATCCATAACTAAATAAAACTTGAGAAATTATAGAATAGATTTTTTCCCAATATTTTTGTTCTTCGGGTAAAATATCGTGCGTACCTCTTGGTGCCTGAATTTTTATTTTCGAAATTTTGGGTTTTCGCGGTTTTGATGGTCGGCCGCGCTTCTTTTTGGGTTCTTTCATATGTTTATTTATTTACTGTTCCCAAACGATCAAATGGCCAAGCCCTTAACCAGGCCCTGCCAATAATAAATTTTTTATCAACCTCCCCCCATCGTCTTGAGTCAGAACTTGCTTGCCTATTATCTCCTAATACAAAATATTCGTTGTCCCCTAATGCCACCTCTACGTTGCCAGCGGTTTCAACGCCTTGCAAATATCTCGATTCGTCCAATGGTTTTCCATTAATAAAAACACTATCATCAATTACTTTAATTTTTTCTCCGGGTAAGCCAATTACCCTTTTAATAAAAAATTGAGTTTGGTCTAGTGGGTATCTAAAAATAACTACGTCACCTCTTTGCGGAATCTCAAAACGGTAACTAATCTCATCAATAATTAAATAGTCCCCGTCTAAAAAATTTGGCTCCATTGATGCTCCTTTGACAAAAAACGGTTGGATTAAAAAATAACGTATGGGAACAATGATTGCTAATGAGATAATAACAATTTTTAATATTTCCCACGTAAAATCCAACCAATATTTGAAACTAGAAATTTTTGGTTTGTTCTCTTCCATGCTTTCCAGTATACATATTTTCCGATTAGAATGCAAATCCAAATTAAATACTAATAATCTAACTTAAAAAATGATATAATATAATCATGAATAATAAAAACAAGCAGTTGAAAAAGATATTGCTTTTTGGATTTTTTATTATTTTTTTGATATCTTTAGTGTTAGCGATGTCTTACTTGGGATTTTCTCTAAAAAGAGAAATTACCATCGTTGCCAAAAAATCAGATGCCTCAGTCACCAACCTTGGCTATATAGGATCAATTTTGCCCCTCGCGATAAACAAAGATAGAGTAAATTTTCTGTTTTTGGGAATTGCCGGCGAGGGCAATTCTGCGCCCCAATTAACCGATACCATAATCATAATAAACAGTACCCCGAAGGCCAACAATCCCGTTGCTATTTCTATTCCTCGTGATTTATTGGTTAAATATCCGGACAAAAATTATTACACCAAAATAAATGCCTTATATAAATATGGAGGGATAGATACAATTAAGTCCGAAATTACCAATATCACCAGATTAGAATCTGATTATTATCTGATAGTGGACTTGGGGTGTGTTAAAAAAATCATAGACAAACTTAATGGTATAGATGTCTATGTCGAAGAAGATATTTATGATCCCGCATTTCCTGCGTCGTACGATTCGTTTGAAACATTTTCTCTAAAAAAAGGAGAACAACACCTGGACGGAGAAACAGCGTTAAAATATATTCGAACCAGAAATCAGCCACAGGGAGACTTCTCAAGGATTAAAAGACAACAACAAGTAATTTCCGCGCTTAAAGACAAAATTCTTTCTTTAAACTTTATATTGAATTTCCCGAAAATTTTAGGGGTCTGGGATATTTTACAAGAAAATGCTTATACCAACATTGGATTATCCGATATCAAGTATGCGTGGAATTTAATTAAAAAAACCAAATTAGATGAAATCAAATTTAACACCATTGCCCCCCCTCTTGTGGTCTCTGGTACCACGACCCTGGGTGGCGAAACCGCATCAATACTGATTCCTAAATTGGGTATAAATAATTACCAAGAAATTAAAGAATATATCAATCAATTAATAAAATAATTTATGTATCTCATCGTTGGACTTGGAAATCTCGGAAAAAAATATGAAAAAACCCGACACAATATCGGGTTCCGGGTTATTGATGATCTTGAATGTAAGGCATTTAATAATGATGTTGTTTTGCTAAAACCAGAAAGCTTTATGAATAATTCCGGCAGAACAGTACAAGAATATCTTGCCTATTACAAAATCCCTGCGTCTAATTTAATCGTAATTCATGATGACATCGACCTGTTATTTGGCGCCGTAAAAATCAGCAAAGACTCTTCTTCGGCTGGCCATAAAGGAGTACAATCAATTATCGACACAATTAAAACAAAAGATTTTACCAGAATCAGAATAGGAATTAAACCCCTCCTCCGCCAAGGCTCCGGCGGGCAGGCGGCACATGAAATTGATACAACTAAATTTGTTTTAAAAAACTTTTCCCAAGACGAGGAAAAAAAAATACCAGAAATAATTAAAAAAGCAGTTGGGCTAATTCCCATACCGCTTTCTTAACCTTATGTTCCTGGTCCTACCTGCGAGTGTTTTAGATGTACTCACAAAAGCGAATAAACCTAAAAACTTTTGACTATCAACCAAATCAAGGAGGGTAGATTGGTTCTCGTCACTCATCAGGCAGGACCAGAAACATAAAACACATAACTTTTTAATCTATAATAAACATAGCATAATATCATAATTTTGTCAATGGGTATGTCGCCAGCCATTAAAAATGTCAAATTTGAAGACAAGGGATATCCTCCCCTTTTAAAAGAAATACATCACCCACCCAAAGAGCTTTATATTAAAGGAGAAATAATAAATCAAGACAAAATAGCAATCGCCATAGTTGGAACCAGGAAATATTCTCAATACGGAAAACAAGTTTGCCTTGACATTACAACTAAATTAGCTAAGCTGGGCATTACCATTGTAAGCGGATTGGCCAAGGGCATCGATACCTTCGCCCACAAAGCAGCGCTGGAGGCTGGCGGAAGAACCATTGCGGTATTGGGAAGCGGAATGGACAGACAAAGTTTCTTCCCCTCTTCTAATTATGAATTGGGTGAAGAAATTGCTAAAAACGGAGCTGTAATAACCGAATATCCTGATGGCACAAAGGGAGCGATTTATACTTTTCCGGAAAGAAATAGAATTGTCAGCGGGTTAAGTTTGGGCGTAGTAGTAATTGAGGCACCGGAAGAAAGCGGGGCACTAATTACTGCCAACCTGGCACTGGAACAAAATAAAGAAGTGTTTGCTATTCCCGGAAATATTTACGAGGTAAATTCTCAAGGCACAAATAAATTGATTAAAGAAGGTGCGAAATTAGTTACCTGCGTAGAAGACATATTGGAAGAACTAAATCTTTCGCACCTGCTTCAAGAGAGCCCAAAAATAAAAATCAAACCCGAAAATCAAGAAGAAGAAATTGTCCTTTCAATTCTCTCTTTGCAGCCAATGCATATTGATGAAATAATAAAACTTAGCAAGTTACCAACCTCAACGGTAAATTCTACTTTAACAATTTTAGAAATCAAAAACGCAATACGAAACCTTGGTAAAAATAATTATATAATTAAATGAATTTAATTATTGTTGAGTCGCCAACTAAGGCGAAAACAATTAAACAATTTTTGGGCAAAGGATTCTTGGTTGAATCCTCTTTTGGTCATGTACGGGATTTACCGGCGAAAGAATTGGCTATTGATACAGAAAATAATTTTGAACCCAAGTATGTAATTGTACCGAAAGCCAAAAAAAACGTTACATCCCTAAAAGAAAAAGCAAAAAAATCCACTAAGATTATTTTGGCTACTGACGAAGACCGGGAAGGAGAGGCTATTGCCTGGCATTTAACTGAAGCACTTAAATTAAAAAACCCGCAAAGAATTGTTTTCCACGAAATAACTAAAGGTGCGATCGAAGAAGCACTAAAAAATCCTCGTGAGATTGATTTAAACTTGGTCAATGCCCAGCAAGCAAGAAGAATATTGGATAGATTGGTAGGCTACAAACTTTCTCCGCTTTTGTGGAAAAAAGTTGCAAGAGGTTTGTCTGCAGGAAGGGTTCAATCTATTGTGGTTCGCCTAATCGTAGAAAAGGAAAGAGAAATCCAGGATTTTAAAATTGAAGAATACTGGGAAATTTTTGGAGACTTTAAAACTTCAAAGAATGAAAGCTTTTCGGCAAAACTGCAAAAAATTGATAATAAAACTATAGACAAATTAGAAATTAAATCCCAAAAAGAATCCGATAAATTTTTAGAAATTTTGTCTAAACAAAATTATTATATTGCCGATATAATTAAAAAAGAGGTTAATCGCAACCCCTTTCCCCCATTCACCACTTCTACCCTTCAACAAGAAGCCAACCGAAGATTGGGGTTTTCCGCAAAACAAGCCATGATGACAGCCCAACAATTATATGAAATGGGCCTTATTACCTACATGAGAACCGATTCTTTAAATTTATCGCAAAAATTTATCGGCGAAGCGGCAAATTATATTAAAAATAACCTGGGAAACAATTATTCGAAAACCAGAAATTTTAAAACCAAAAGTAAGGGCGCACAAGAAGCCCATGAAGCAATCAGGCCAACAGAAGCAAGTAAAACTCCGAATCAGTTAAGAGATACCCCAAATAAAAATCATTTCAGGCTTTATCAGTTGATATGGCAAAGAGCGGTTTCCAGCCAAATGAGTTCGGCAAAAATCGATGCCACATCGGTTGATATCAATACCAAGGATGATAAATATACATTCAAGGCAAATGGACAAATTATAAAATTTGATGGCTTCTTAAAATTCTATCCGTCTTCAACCAAAGAAGAAATTTTGCCAGAAATTAAAAAAGAAGAAAATCTGACTTGCATTAAATTAAATCCAACACAAAAATTTACCCAGCCACCGGCACGTTATTCCGATGCTACTCTGGTAAAAATATTGGAGGAAAAAGGAATTGGTCGTCCCTCAACCTATGCGCCCACCATTTCTACCGTTATTGATCGTGGCTACGCCGCAAGAATCGAAAATAAACGCCTGAAACCAACCGATATCGCTTTTGTGGTTAATGATCTTTTAATGGAGCATTTCTCCAATATAGTTGATTATGATTTTACCGCCAAAATGGAAAACGACTTAGATGAAATTGCCGAAGGCAAACAACAATGGCAAAAAACTTTAAAAAACTTTTATGAACCATTTAGTAAAAATTTAAAAATGAAAGAAAAAGAATTAAACAAAAAAAGTATTACCGAAGAAAAAACAGACAAAAAATGCGAAAAATGTGGCAGAGATATGGTAATAAAAATCGGCAGGTTCGGAAAATTTCTGGCTTGTTCCAATTATCCAACCTGTAGAAACACTAAAAAAATAGATGCTAACGGCGAAGAGATAATAAAAGAAAAGCCCCAGATGCTGGATGAAAAATGTCCAGAATGCGGAGCAAATTTGGTTATCCGACAAGGACGATATGGTTCGTTTAAGGGCTGTTCAAAATATCCGACCTGTAAATATATTAAAAAAGAAGCACAAAAAGATTTAAATATTAAATGCCCAAAATGTAAAACCGGAAAAATAACCACAAAAAGAAGCAGAAAGGGAATATTTTATGGATGTGATCAATACCCAAAATGTGACTTTGCTTTTTGGGGCAAACCCACCAAACAAAACTGCCCACGATGTAATTTTATTTTAATTGAAACAAAAAACGGAAAAATAAAATGCAGCAACAAGGAATGCGATTACGAAAAAAGTAATTGATTTTACGAAAAGATTATGTTAATTTAAAAATTACACATTGCCCAGGTGGCGGAACTGGCAGACGCGCACGACTCAAAATCGTGTGACCGTAAGGTCATGGGAGTTCGACTCTCCCCCCGGGCATAAAAAAGACACTATTGTGTCTTTTTTTGTTATTGACAAAATTGGAATTATTTGATAGAATAAAAACAGAAAGGAGGTGTAAGATGATGAAATTAATCGAAAGCCGCCTTTTTAAGACGGTTTGGGGACAAAGATTAGTTTTCTCGCTTCTTGGATGTTCTTTTCTTTATTTGCTTCTTCTTTGGATCAAACCCTCGAGGCTAAGCCCCATTGTTGTGCTCATCATAGCAATGAGCCCCGCTGTTCCGATTCTAGTTCGGGCTTACAGAGCAGACAAAAAGAAAAAACGGAAACCATAAGGTTTACCGTTTTTTTCTTTTAAAAATATTTATTATTATTTTTTGATTTTCACCTTTCTTCCATCAATTTCCAGCTTGTCTTCGCAAAATAATTTTATTGCCTCCGGTAGTGCCTGATGTTCTATTTTTAATCCGCGCTCCTTAAAAAACTCTAAGGTATCGCCTTCTTCTATTGGGTTTGTTTTTTGAATAATAATCGGACCAGTATCAACTCCCTCATCAACAAAATGAACCGTGCATCCGCCAACCTTACACCCATAATTAAAGGTGTCGCCATAACCATCTGTGCCGGGAAATGCCGGAAGCAAGGCTGGGTGGATATTCATCAATCTATATTTATATTTACTCACAAATAATGGAGTTAAAATTCTCATATATCCAGCCAAAACAACCAAATCAATGTTATTTTTTTCCAGAATTTCGATTATTTTTTGCTCGTGCTCTTCCCTGGTAATACCTTTATGGTCAATAAAAAACGCCGGAATTCCCGCTTGCTTGGCTCTTTCCAGCCCGAAGGCATCGGCCTTATTCGAAATCACGGCAACAATTTTGCCGTTTATATTCCCTGCTTTCACATTGTCAATAATCGCCTGCAAATTTGTTCCGTTTCCGGAAATTAATACTGCTACATTTTTCATATTACTATATTTATTAATTTATTTTTAACAAAAATAATTTTCTTTGGTTCTTGGTTGTTAAGCCAAGATTTTATTTTGTCATTCGACAAAACAAGCTTCTTTACTTCGCTTTCGGAAATATCGTTCTTCACTTCAATTTTATCCCGCAATTTTCCATTGACCTGAATTATCAGTTCAATGGTGTCTTTCTTAATTAGTTTCTCGTCATATTCCGGCCAAGATTCCAAAAATATAGAATTTTTATTGCCCAGCTCACTCCATAACTCTTCGGTAATATGCGGGCAAAACGGCGCTAAAATTTTCAAAAAACTTTCAGCATCTTCTTTTGACAGAACATTATTCTCTTGCTCGGCTCGCCCCTGGGCGGCCCAAGCATTTGTAAATTCCATCATTGTTGAAACTGCGGTATTAAATTTCATGTTATCCAAATCTTCGCCGATTTTTTTAATCGTGTAATTAATTTTTTGTGTTAAGCCTTGTGAACTGGTTTTTCCAAGCTTGCCTTTATTAATAAACAACGCCCACACTCTTTTCAAAAACCTCGCACAGCCCCCCAGACTTTCCTCTCTCCAACTTATCGCCTCTTCGTATGGTCCCATAAACATTTCGTAAAGCCGTATTGTATCTGCGCCATATTTTTTTACAATTTCATCAGGATTTATAACATTACCACGAGACTTAGATATTTTCTGCCCGTCAGATGCTAAAACCATGCCATGAGAACGCCTCTTGGCATATGGTTCGGGAGTCGGAACTGCATTAATATCATACAAAAATTTATAAACAAATCGGGAGTAAAGTAAATGTAGTGTCGTATGTTCCATCCCGCCGTTATATAGATCAACCGGCACCCAATATTTTAATTTCTTTATATCCGCTAACTCTTTGTCGTTTTGGGGATCGCAATATCTTAAAAAATACCAGTTTGAGCCAGCCCAATTCGGCATAGTATCGGTTTCTCTTTTTGCCGGACCGCCGCATTTAGGACATTTTACGTTTACCCATTCATCAATTGTTGATAACGGCGACTCGCCGGTATCGGTTGGCTCATATTTTTCAACATAAGGAAGTTCCACTGGCAAGTCCTTTTCATCAACCGGAACTGCTCCGCATTTTTCACAATGAATAATCGGTATCGGTTCACCCCAATAATGCTGGCGGGTGAAAACCCAATCCCTTAAATGATAGTTGGTTTTTTTCTCGCCTAATTTGTTTTTCTTTAACCATTCGGTAATTTTCTTTATTGCATCTTCTGATTTTAATCCATTGAACTCGCCAGAATTTACTAATGTGCCGTAATTAATATGGGCCTCCTTGGAAATATCCCCGCCGGATATTACTTCTCTAATTTCAATTCCGTATTTTTTGGCAAATTCATAATCTCTTTTGTCGTGAGCCGGCACCATCATTACCGCCCCTCCTCCATAAGAAGCAATAACATAATCGCCAATCCAAACCGGGGTTTTTTCATTATTCAAAGGATTAATTGCGTAAGCACCGATAAACATACCGGTTTTTTCTTTTTCTAAATCAATTCTTTCAAGTTCGGATTTCTTTTTTGATATTTTTATATATTCATCAACTTTTGATTTTTGTTTCGGGGTTGTAATTTTTAAAACCAAATCGTGCTCCGGAGCCAAAACCAAAGCGGTCACGCCAAAAATAGTATCTACTCTGGTTGTAAAAACTTCAATTTCTTCACTATTAATTTTGAATTTTATGGTTGTTCCCTCTGAGCGACCGATCCAATTTATCTGCTGATTTTTAATCCTATCGGGAAAATCAACCAATTTTAAATCATCAATTAATCTATCCGCATAAGCGGTAATTTTTAAAAGCCATTGTTTCTTTTCTCTTTTTTCTGTTTCTGTTCCGCAACGTTCACATTTTCCATTAACAACTTCTTCATTTGCCAGGCCAATTTTACAACTCGGGCACCAGTTAATCGGAATTCTCGCTTGATAAGCCAACCCTTTCTTAAAAAATTGTAAAAATATCCATTGAGTCCATTTATAGTACTTCGGGTCAGTTGTATTAATTTCCCTGGACCAATCAAAGGATAACCCCAGATTTTTCAATTGTTGCCTGAAAATCGTGGTATTTTTTTTGGTAACCTCGATTGGGTGAACCCCGGTTTTAATGGCATAATTTTCTGTTGGCAGACCAAAGGCGTCATAACCAATAGGATATAAAACATTAAATCCTTCCATTCTTTTCTTTCGAGATATCGTGTCTAGTGCGGTATATCCCCTGACATGGCCGACATGAAGACCATCTCCTGATGGATATGGAAATTCAACCAAAATGTATTGTTTTGGTTTTTTATCAAAATCCTTAGCTTCATTTAAGCCAAGTTTATCCCATTTTTCCTGCCACTTCTTTTCAATTTTCTGTGGATCGTATTGCTCCATAACTTAATTATAAACGAAGCCTCTAATGTAATTATAGCAAATTAAACAACCTTTGTGCGTTTTTTGTAGTTTGCTCGGCGATTTCTTCAAAACTAACTTCTTTTATCTCGGCGATTTTTTCAGCGACAAATTTTACATTTTCCGGAGTATTTTTTACTATCTCATCTTTTTTGCGCAATGGATTTGGTGTCAAATATGGTGAATCGGTTTCAATTAAAATTCTATCAAGTGGGCAATTTTTTATTACTTTATCGTAATCTCTGGCATAGGTAATCAACCCCGTAAAACTCAAATAAAATCCTAATTTTAAATATTCTTCAGCATAAGACCAGCGACCCATGTAACAGTGGAGGACGCCAATTGGTTCAATGTTCGAAGTTCGAAGTTTTTTGATTATATCTAATATTTCGGGGAATAAACGACGGGAATGAATGATAATCGGTTTATTTACCTCCTGCGCCAATTTTAAATGCTCAATAAAAACATCCTGCTGTAATTTTTGGCCTTTTTCGTCGTTTTCACAAAACTCATAATCAAGCCCGCATTCACCAATGGCTACTACTTTTTTATTTTTTGCTAATTCCAAAAATTTAGCATAATCAAAACTGGAACTACTTATGTCGTGCGGATGAACAGCCACTGCGGCATACACCCCCACACCAAATTTTTCTGCAATTTCAATCACCTCTTTTGAGGTTTCGTAATTTACACCAACATTAAAAACAATAATGTCGTTCTTTTGGCATTTTTTGATAATTTCTTCTCGATCCTTGTCAAAATCTTTAAAATTAAGATGACAGTGAGTATCTATCAACATATAAAAAATATAACACTATTATAGAAAATAAAAAAGAGGGTCTGATATACCAATCAAACCCTCATTAAAGATCAAAATGTGATTCTTATTCCTCCAATGAACTTTCTATGGGCTTTTATAAAGCCAGAATCCTCCTTGTCTTCTCGTACGGGAACTCTGTACTCAAAAAAGACATTTATCTTTTTCGAGATTTTAAGGCTGGCGTTTACCAGTCCTTCGAGCTGATCATCTTTGTCTTCCCTTATCTTGGTAGAAAAACCTATCCCCGCGCCAACAGAAAATTTGCCCATCAAGTATACGGCTCCCAAATCTGCCATAAAAACGGTCTTCCATTTACCGTCCTTGGCATAAATCGGAAATGCCGCACCTCCGATAACGAAAACCTTAAAGTTTTCTTGCATGGGGCGAACAATACCGATTCTCGAACCAACGTATTTATTCCCGCATCCCTGAAATTCCGCCACATAAGCATCAATTAGGTATTCGTACTTTTTATCTTTTTCGGTTTTCCCTAATCTCGACTCATACTCTACTATGGGTCCTGCTTTAAATTTTGGTGGCGGTGGGATAAACACTTCCTCGGGAATTCCATCTTCTTCTGAAATTTTAGCTGGTTCTTCGTCTTCGATTTTCCAAAGCGATATGTTTCCACACATTTTTGGAACCAAAAACCAATAAAATTGGTGATCAAAGACAATCCTGAAAGCCAAAGCCTCAAATGGTCTTTGCCCGGCCCATTCCAACTTCCCAGTGATTTTTACTTCTCTGGATTTGCTGAAAAAGGCCATTTTTTCAATCGTTTCGCCAGAATTAACCGATACAGTCAGAATATCAACAATTGAAATCTGTTCGAAAAAAGCGCTGATGATTCCATCCTTAATAAGTCGACCACCACCCAAAAGTAGACAAACAGCCTCATTTTCCTTGGTCATTTTCGGTTTTTTGGAAAAAAAGTTGCGAACGCCGTCTGAATTAAAAATCCCGTCCTTAACCAACGGTGCCAAACCGAGTCTGTAGAATTTCTTGGCCTCGACTTGCTGGTCAACCGACGAAAAACCCATTACCGCCAAAACGAAGAAAGTCGCGAAAAGACTGATTAATTTTTTCAAGGTACATTCTCCTTCTAAGAATTTAAATAGGTTCCTTATGGGAACCTATTTGTTTATAACAAGAATTAAATTATTTGTCAATGCGCTTAAAAAATATTTCTATTTTACTGATTTTTATCTGCTCTTTTATTTTTTGGCTTGTTTCCGGCAAAAAAGGAGCAATTAAATCAGAAATTTCAGAAACGCAAAAAAGTAAATTAGATAAAACTTGCTTCAATTTATTTTTATCGGTTTTTACCAATTCCCATGGTTTGTGCGTATCAATATAAACATTACAAAAACTTATCAATCGCCAAATAGATTCTAGTGCTTGATTGAATTCAAATTCTTCTATTAATTTTGCGCAATCTTTTTTTGTCTCTTCGGTTAATTTTAAAATCTCCTTTTCTGGTTTTCCCAATTGAATATTGTTTTTTATCGTAAGTGTCAACACGCGAGCAGCCAAGTTGCCCAAACCGTTTGCCAAATCGGCATTATATAATTCTTCAAATCTTTCAATGGAAAATTCTCCATCTTCCGAAGATGGAATTCCCCTTAATAAATAATACCTAGTTGCATCAATGCCATATTTATCAACCAATTCTATCGGATTGGGCAAGGTTATTCCTGACGACTTACTCACTTTTTGTCCTTCCAAGTTAATAAACCCATGAATAAAAACCTGTTTTGATGTTGGGAGTTTTGCGGACAAAAGCATCGCCTGCCACATTGCTGTTTGTTGCCTTAAATTATCTTTTCCAGCAACTTGAATTGCATTTGGCTTCCTATCTGTTCCCCAAAATTCTTTAAATTTCTTTTCGTTTTTTGGCCAGTCCAGACAAGAAATATAATTAATCAAAGCATCAAACCAAACATACATTATATGATCATTATCCCCCGGCACGGGAACACCCCACGGCATTTTTGTTTTTAAACGTGAAATACTAAAATCTTGTAATCCAGTTTTAACAAAATTATAAATTTCTTTTTGTCGATGAGTTGGAACGACAAAGTTTTTGTTCTTATCGTAAAAATCCAAAAGCGGCTTCTGATATTTTGAAAATTTAAAAAAATAATTTTCTTCTTCAATAATTTCAATTTCTCTGTTCGGATGAATTGGGCATTTACCATCCACTAATTCTGAATCTGTTTTCTCCAGTTCGCAGCCAACGCAATATTTTGTTTTGTAGTTTTTTTTATAAATATCGCCATTTTTCTCACATCTTTTCCAAAATTCCTGACAAGCTTCAATGTGATTTTTGTCGGTGGTACGAATAAAATTATTATAAGAAAGATTTAATTTTTCTTTTAATAAATCGAATTTTGCCGCACATTCGTCGCAATATTTTTGCGGTTCCCTTTTTTCTTCAACGGCTTTCTGATAAACTTTTAACCCATGTTCGTCTGTTCCCGTATTAAAAAATACTTCATCGCCCAAAATAGAATGATACCTGGCGACAACATCTGCTTGCACGATTTCCAATGCAAACCCCACATGCGGAGCAGCGTTTACATAAGGAAGTGTAGTTGTGATATAAAATTTATTTTTCATGACCACTCGCCCCATCCTTAGCAGGATTAATAATTATTACAAATTCTCCCCTTTTTTCTCCTGTTTCCAATTGTTTGATTATTTCGCTGATTTTTCCCCTATAAATTGTTTCAAACATTTTTGTCATTTCACGACAAACTACTATCTCAAAATCTCCAACTATTTCTAAATCTTTTAAGGTCTTTAGAATTCTATGTGGCGATTCATATAATACAACGGGGTAATTATAACTTGCAACCTCTTTAAAAAATTTATTCCTTTTGTTTTTGTGGGGCGGAAAACCCATAAAAACAAACTTATCAGTCGGAAACCCCGAAATGCTTAACGCCAAAACAGCGGCATTTGGACCCGGAATCGGGACTATTTTCAAATTTTCTATCCTTCCAACTAATTCTTTGACAAGCATATTCCCGGGATCGGAAATCCCTGGCGTTCCTGAATCAGATACCAAGGCGATGTTTTTACCATTTATCAACAATTCCGTAATATGGTTTATTTTATTAATTTTACTATGCTGATGATAACTTTGGGTTGGGGTTTTAATGTTGTAATGATTAAGTAATTTTTTGGTTACCCGAGTATCTTCGCACAAAATCAAGTCAACTTCCTTTAAGGTATTTATGGCTCGAAAGGTAATATCTTCCAGATTTCCAATGGGTGTTGCGACAATATATAATTTGCTCATGTTTACAGCTTAACAGAAAATCGCTTTATTGTTAAGTTTTTTTAGGTTATAATTTTAAATATGATTTTTACCCCACATATTGTAATCGGCGCGGTCATCGGAGCCAAGACTCAAGATCTTGGCTTAATTATAATTCTAGGATTATTAAGCCATTGGATTTTGGACAGGATTCCTCATTGGGATTACGATATCTCAAAAAATGTCGGCGAATTTAGGGGTAACAATAAACATAAAGGACTGCTTGGTTTATCTTTTAAAATCCTTATAGATGGTTTAATTGGATTTTCGATTATTTTAATTCCCGTTATTTATTATCATCTTTTTAATTTTAAATCTTTACTATTTATATTTTTAGGAATATTTTTCTCTGTCCTGCCAGACATTGTGCTGGGGTTAATTCTTCTTTTTAGTAGCGAAGATTTTTTAAAAAAATATTTTGAATTCCACAAAAAGTACCTTCATAACAAAAAAGAGGGCTCTCCCACCCTCTTTAGAGTCCTTACAGAAATTCTAATAACTACTTTTTCTCTGATTGCTTTCTTTGTTTAATCATATCTTTTAGAAATTCTGCAAAAACCGCAGCCAACGGAACGGCTAAAATCATTCCCAAAATTCCACCCAATTGTCCGCCAATAAGTAATGCCATAATCACAACAACCGGATTTAACCCTACCACTCTGCCAATAACAAGCGGGGTGATTAAATAATTTTCTAATTGCTGGATTACAATATACAAAATTATAACCCAAAGTCCCAAAATTGGTGCCTGCAAAAAACCGATTAATACGGCCGGTATACCCGCTAAAACCGGACCAATATACGGAAATATTTCCAACAATCCCGCTAAAACAGCCAATAAAAGCGCGAATTTAATGTTTAAAAACGAAAGCCCAATATAGGCCAAAATACCAACTATTAAACCCAAAACCACCTGGCCCTGCATCCATCTGCCGAATTTTTTCTGAGCTCTCTCCCATAAATCCAATATATGATCTCGATAATGAATCGGGATAATGGCGGTCAAAATTCTTTGAACGCCCTTTTTTAATACTGAAATATAAAACGATATAATTAAAATTAAAATAAAAGAAAATACGCCACCAAAAATTCCGAATGCCGTTAAAAGTAGGTTGCCACTTTTCCCCTTTAAAGAATTGCCCAACTCCCCTAATGAATCTTGAATACGACCAATAATGCCTTGATATTTAGAAGAAACTCCTTTGAGCGTATTGAATTTATCAGATATCTTTTCGATATATTGTGGCAAGGTTGAGGCCAGGCTTTTCACGTCACGAGTAATGCCGGGGATTATCAGATAAACTATCAAAGCCAAAATAGCAATAGTAAAAATATAGACCAATAGAGTTCCGATTACTCGAGGGATTTTTAATTTTTCTAAAAAATTTACTATTGGCGCAATGGCAGAAGCAATAATTAACGCGAAAAGAAAAATAATAATTACATTTTTTATCAAATAAACAAATATCAAAAGCAGGATTATTAAAATAACCCTTAAAATAGTGTTTGTGGAAATATTTATTGTTTTTGATTCATTCATAGTTTTAATAAACGCTCAAATTTGGCTTTGTTTTTAAATGGACCGATTAATGCTAAATTTAATTTTTCCGGCTTAAATATATCTTTTGCCACTCTTTGGATATCTTCCACTGTAACTGCTTCTATTTTAGCAAATTTCTCTTCCATCGTCAAAACCTTATTTTCAAATAACTCTTGATTGGCGTAAAAACTGGCCTGGGCATCGGACGATTCCATTCTTAAAACCGTTTTACCCTTGATAAAATCTTTCGCTTTCCTCAATTCTTTCTTATCTACCCTCTCGTTAGCTATCCTCTTATACTCTCTCAAAATTATACTTATGGCTTTATCTACCTTATCATTATTTACGCCAGTTCCGGTTGCCACATAACCCGTATCTAAATCGGCATTATTTTCCGTAAATACATAATAGCCTAAACCCTCTCTTTCTCTAACCGATATCCATAGCCTTGAACTCATTCCGCTGCCTAAAATGGTGGCTAAAACACTTATTACATAAAAATCTTTATGAAATATATTATATCCTCTAACGCCGAGATAAAAATGTGTTTGATCTGTTTTTTTATAGTGCAACAAAATTTCGGGCTTGACCTGTTTTTCGACCACACCCTTCTTTTTCGGCGATTGCATTCTGCCGATATTTTTAAAATAATGTTCAGCTTTCGATTTAATAATACCACTAATTTTTCCCGCAATGACTACCACAGTATTATGCGCAGTGTAATGATTCTTAAAATATGACAAAAAATTATTTCTTTCGAATTTACTAATAATATTTTTTTCTCCGGCCACAGACCACCCAGCTGGCTGATTACCATACAATAACTTAAACCATAATTCATTAATATAATCCGTAGGTGTATCTAAATACATATTTATTTCTTCCGTAATTACCCCTTTTTCTCGTTCTATTTCTTCTGTGTTCAACTTTGAATTCAGAAAAATATCCGAAACCCAATCAAGGGCCAATTCCAGGTGCTTGCCATCAACCTTTGCCCAATACCCAGTTCGCTCCTGGTCAGTAAAGGCATTATAACTTCCACCAACTTTATCTAAATCCAAAGATATTGCCAAAGTGTTTGGTCTTTTCTTTGTGCCCTTAAAAAACATGTGTTCTAAAAAGTGGGAAATACCGTTAATTTCTCTAGTTTCATATTTACTGCCAGTTCCAACCAAAACTAAAACAGTCACTGCCTGAGTATTTTTCATTGGAACAGTGACCAATCTTAGTCCGTTTTTAAATGTAAATTTTTGATAAGGCTTATTCATTTATCTTTTTTTCTAAAAATTCTTTTATTTCGGAAATTTTTATTCTTTCCTGTTTCATTGTGTCTCTTTCTCTGACCGTAACAGTATCATTTTCCATTGTTTCAAAGTCAACGGTTATACAAAAAGGGGTACCGATTTCGTCCTGTGCAAAATACCTTTTGCCAATGTTTCCCCTTTCGTCCCAATCCACTTCAAAATTCTTTTTAAGATTTTGATAAATTCCTCTGGCTTTTTTAACCAATTCCGGCTTGTTTTTTAATAACGGAAACACGGCTACTTTATATGGCGCTAATTTCGGATGAAGTTTTAAAACAACGCGGCTTGCCCCGTCTCCTGCGGGGTCTTTTTCTTCACTATATGCCTCTATCAGGAAAAATAATGTTGCCCTATCTACTCCGCCGGAAGTTTCTATGGCCCAGGGAATAAATTTTTCTTTTGTTTCTTCGTCAAAATAACTCATATCTTGTCCGGAATATTTTTGATGGCGGGATAAGTCCCAATCCCCTCTGTGATGAATGCCCTCGCACTCTTTCCAACCAAAAGGAGTATTGTATTCGATATCCCAAGCCGCCTTGGCATAATGAGCCAGTTCATCTTTGGCGTGTTCTCTAAATCTTAATTTATCTTTCTTGATCCCCAGATTTTTATACCAATCCATTCTCATGTTTTTGAACAACTCATATTGCTTCATCGATTCTTTTTCATCCGGCTTAATATAATACTGCAGTTCCATTTGTTCAAATTCTATTGAACGGTAAGTAAAATTCCCGGGTGTGATTTCGTTTCTGAAGGCCTTTCCTATTTGGGCAATACCGAATGGAATTTTTAATCTTGAGGAATTTAAAACATTTTTAAAATTAACATGAACGCCTTGGGTAATCTCTCCTCTCAAATATGTAATATTTTTTTCTCCCTCCACAACGCCCAGTTTTGCCTCTACGAGCAAGTTAAATTTTTTCGGCTCGGTCCACTCAACTTTTTCCTTCTTTTTTAGATGTAATTTTTCGTGTTCTTTTATCAATTCTTCTTGGTCGGCTTTAAATCTCTGATGGCAAATTTTGCATTCAATTAATGGGTCAGAAAAACTTTGGGTGTGGCCAGATGCCTCCCATACTTTCGGACTCATAAGAATTGCAGCGCTCACTCCAACTACATTTTCTTGCTCTTTCACCATTGTTTTCCACCACTCTTGTTTAAGGTTGAATTTTAATTCGTTTCCAAGCGGACCATAATCCCATGTTCCTTTTAACCCACCATAAATTTCAGAACCAGGATATATAAATCCCCGCCTTTTACACAAACTTACCAATTTTAACATTAAATCCTCCATATTAATTTACCACCCTTCCTCCGCTAAACCCTACTCCCGAATCATCTGGCACGCCGGTATTAACCGCTGAAGTAGAATTGGTTAAATTATTTTCCGTGAACATGTCTTTCCCCTCAATAGTAGATTCATTAATTAGGGTTGGAGACTGCCCAACTTGATTTATTGAAGGCGTAAGCCCTACTTGAAAAATTAATTCATACATCGGCATAGTAATGCCCACGCCAGCCGAAACTTTACCAATATCCCAGATTACTTCTTTAGTTCTGTCGTTGTAAGAAATCTGCCCGCGATTAGATCTATTAACTTGATAATTTGTCCAACTGATGCCCTGCGGCAAAGTTGCTTTAACGCGAACATTTTCCAAGTCATTAGATATGTTAGAAACTTGCCAATGAACGGTATAAGTTGTAGTTTTATCAACTCTTGGCGGTATTGGACCGGTATTATAAATTCCCGATGATGATTCATTGTAATAAACTTTCGTATTCAGCCCTAATCGGCTATTTATCTTACAGCTTAACTCTTTTTCAAATTTTAATTCAGTACCTGCAAACTTTGCCGGAACGGTTAATGTTTGAATCTCGGCGATTACGTTCGCTGTAAAATTCTTATCATTAAAACCAGCTATGGGCAAATCCTTTTTAATTCTTATCGAAAAATCTACCTCGCCCGATTGATTCGCCCCCAGTAGAGTTAACCCGGGGATATCGGCTCCGCTCCAGGTAATTATATTTGTCCTGCTGTCAAAAAAGCCCTTGTCATTTAGATCTATTGTCCCAACATCAAAAACTCCATCTTTTAATTGTGCTTTTAAGATCAATTCGCTTAATGCAACATCTGTGTTATTTTTAAAACCAATTTTATATCTTAATGTTTGATCGGTGTCTATTTTACAATTATCAACCATCTCGTCTGAACTTATTGCCAAAACTATTGGTGCGAGAGAAATTTGAGTTACAAATTCTGACTGGCTATATTGTAAAAAATTACCTTTATCCATAATACCGATATAACCTCGCATAACTTTGTTCTCCATCTCTTGGCCGTTTAAAACTCCGCTTAAATTAATGGTTTTCTTTTCTCCTGGCCTTAATGAACCAATCTCCCAAACACTGGTTTCGTCCTTTGATTTGGGTGCCGGTTCTGCACTTTTAAAACTAAAGTCGTCAGGATATTCTAATTTTATTCTTAAATTACTAACCGTTTCTTCGGTTTTATTCTCATATTCAATGGAATAACTAATCTCTTTACCGGCAACGGCTTTTTCTGATCCTTCAATATGAATACCGATTAAAACCGTATTAATCTCCACCTTTAGTGAAACTTCATTTTCAAATTTCGAATTTATATTTTCTGGCCTGTATTCTAATCGTGCAACAATATTTTTTATACTGCCCCTTTCCCCTAAAAACCTGACCCCAAACTCCTGGCTGCCTTCTGCTTTTTTGCCAATGGTACCCAAGTTTTTATCTTCCTGATAAACCTCCTTCCCATCCAATGAAAATGTTCCCGGGGGATAATTCATTCTTAAATGTACATCGTTTAATGCCACGCGGTTATTATTTTTATACTCAACGACCAGTAAGGTTTCTTCTCCGGAAGCAATACTATCGGAAACTTTTATATTAAGCTCTATTTTTGAACGAGTAAAAGATCCCCTCCCCCAAAGGACTGCGCCGATTATGATTAAAACCCCAACAATAATTATGATAGCAGAGGTTTTGGGTAGATTTCTTTTATTGAATATTTTCTTTAAAAGCCCCTCCTTTTTTATTGTCGGCTCAATTCGCGTCGATTGATATTGAGTATTTATCGGCTTGTATTGAAAATCATTATCATCCATATGTTTTAATTATATCACCTTTAATACAGATTTTCTATTTGTTTTATCTGTTCTGGGTCATAGCCTAAAAGCTGAATTAACTTCTTTTCGAATTTATCCGCCGAAGCTCCTTGCCTACCGGCAGGCAGGTTAGCAAAGGCGGAACCCGTGCCATTTAAATCTTCAAATGTCTCTAAAATCAATTTCCAGATTTCTTCGTCTCTCTCCTCTCCCACCAACGCATCATCGATCAAACTCGCCAACTCTTTGGCGATTTTAATTTTCTCCAAACCTTTTTTAATGTTTAAAAATTGGTTAATTAAAATTGCGTCTTTTAAGATCAAAGAGTTTTTGCCTTCAACAAGAATCATTTGTGAATACGAAATCGGTTCGATATGCGGCCGCAATTTACTTTCAACTTTTTTTACGCCCTTGGCCTGAATATTAATTTTTCCTAATTTCTCGGAATAAACAGTTAAAAGCCGGCCGGTTTCATTTTGGTCAGCCGACTTAAGTATTATTGCCTCGGTTTTAATCATATTTTTTCTATCTTGAGTTCTCCTTCGCCAAATATAATATCATCCGCAATTACTTGCTTTTTGATTTGCTCGGCGTATTTTTCAACAATTGATTTTAATTTTTCATCGCTAAAAATTACTCGAATTTTATCATTTGGTGTCAATCCTGCCTTTTTTCTTTCGATTTGAACACTGCGCACAAAATCACGTAGCAACCCTTTTTCTTCAAGCTCTGGAGTGATAGTCAAAACATTAACCACTTTTTCTTTCTGATTTTTATCATAAATTGCTTCCTCGGTATTTACTTCGTCTTTATATAATTGTTTAAGCTCGTCTCTAAAATCATAGTCAAAGGCCGATCTCGATATCGGTTGCCTTATTCTAATTGTTTCTCTTTTTTGCAATGCTATACTACAATATTCTCTAACCAGCTTCATCTCTTCATTCAATTTCTCGTCAATCAATTTTTTATTCACTTCCGGCCAATCGCAAAGATGGACAGACTCCTTATTCCCCATTTCTTGATAAATATAATCGGCAACAAACGGCATAACCGGAGCCATTAATTTGGATAATTCAATTAAAACATATTTCAGGGTTTGCATCGCCTCTTTATCATTATCTTTAAACCTATCCCTGGACCTTCTCAAATACCAAGTCGACAGTTCATCAATAAATCCGGCCAAAGGTTTGGTGGCTCGATTTAAATCATAATTTTCATAACCGTCGTTGATTTCTTTTTTCAATGATTCGGTCTTTGAAAGAATCCATTTATCTAAAGCGTTATCACTCTTTGTATTTGCCTCAATTTCAACTGAAAATAGCTTGTAAAAAGATAAAACATTCAATAAAATTAATAAAACTTTTTTTACCACCTCATCAACTCCTTTTTCCGAGAAACATAAATCATCCGCCTTCATAACCGGAGAAGTTGCCAAATAATAACGCACTGCATCGGCTCCGTATTTATCAAAAACATTCATCGGATCAGGATAATTATTCAGATGTTTGGACATTTTTTTACCGTCTTCGGCCAAAACCATCCCGTTAACAATCACATTTTTAAATGCCTCGCTGTTTTTAACTGCGGACGATAAAACATGCAGATAATAAAACCATGCTCTGGTCTGATCGGCGCCCTCGGCGATAAACTCTGCGGGAAAATTATCCTCGAATTTTTTCCTGTTTTCGAACGGATAATGCATCTGGGCATACGGCATAGACCCAGATTCGAACCAACAGTCCAAAACGTCAGAAACTCGCCTCATTTTACCGCCACAATGACAGTCAAATTCAATTTTATCAATAAAATGCCTGTGCAAATCTGTAATTTTTGCACCGCTTAATTTTTCAAGTTCTTCTATCGAGCCAACCACTACTTTCTTTTTACATTTATCGCAAACCCAAATTGGAACAACCGAACCCCAAAATCTTTGACGCGAAATTGACCAATCACGAGCCCCCTCCAACCAATTGCCAAACCTTCCCTCTTTGATGTGCTTTGGCACCCAATTTATGTTTTTGGCATGCTTCAACATTTTACCTTTTAGTTCCGTAACATTCACGAATAAAGATGAGGTTGCGTAATTTAATAGTGGGGAATCGCAGCGATAGCAAAACGGATATGAATGAGTAAATTTTTCTATTCTAAAAACAAGATTTTTCTTTTCTAAATATTCTATAATTTTTAGATCCGTGGATTGAGGATTATCTTTTGGCTTTACTTCTAATTCGGCAAAATCTTTTATTTCTTCCTTGATTTGTCCATTCATTTTTACGTGCTGAATAAACGGCAGATTTTTTTCTTTACCCAAGTTCATATCATCTTCTCCAAACGCCGGAGCGATATGCACCACTCCGGTACCATCTTCAATGGCTACAAATTTGGCAGATTGAATCGTGTACAGATTTTCTTTATTATCAAGATTTTTGTCTAAATAATAATCAAATAAGGGCCTATATTTTTTACCAACTAAATCTCCTGCGCTTAATTTTTCGATTATTTCATAATTTTTGCCCTCAAAAATTTTATCAACATTTTGGTCAACCAATATATAATTTTCGTTATTAGATTTAACTTTGACGTAATTCAGTTTTTCTCCGACAGCTAAGGCAACATTCCCGGACAGGGTCCAAGGAGTAGTGGTCCATGCCAATACATATGTTTTTGGTTCGTTCTCCAGCTCAAATTTAGCAATTACCGAAATATCTTCAATGTCCTGATAGTTATCACTGACCTCTGATTGTGATAAGGTTGTTTCGCAGCGCGGACAAATATGCATTGATTTATATCCTTCATATATCAATTCTTCGTCCCATAATTGCTTAAACACCCACCAAATACTTTCCATATAATTCAAATCCATGGTTTTGTAGGCATTATCCATATCAGCCCATCTGCCCAGCCTTTCAATGACCCTTCTCCACTCATCAACATACATCAAAACCTTGCTTCTCGCTGTTTCGTTAAATTTATCGATTCCGATCGCTTCAATATCTTTTTTGTGTTTTAACCCCAGTTCATTTTCAACAATATTTTCAATCGGAAGCCCATGACAATCCCAGCCCCATTTTCTTTCAACATGATATCCGCGCATGGTCCAATACCTCGGAACCATATCTTTCATTAAGGAAGCAACAATGTGGCCATAATGCGGGGTGCCGGTTGCAAATGGCGGTCCATCATAAAAAACATAATCACCTTTGGGTGATTTTTTATCCAAAGATTTATGGAAGATTTTATTTTCTTTCCAAAATTCCAATATTTTCTTTTCTATTTCCGGTATGTTCACCCCGTTACTAGATTTTCGACATATTTATATTAGTTTTGTCGAAATCAATTAATGGTTAATTTAAAACAATCTATTGACCCCGTTATCTAGTAACGGGGTTCATGGTTTTTACATTTTTTCGGGCTTACTTATACCCATTAAATCCAAAACATTTCCTAAAACAATTTTTGTGGCCATAACTAATGCCAGGCGCGCTTTTTCAAGATTTTTTTCTTCTCCCAATACGTGGCAATCGGTATAAAATTTATGGAACAAAGATGAAAGCTTGATTGCATAATTCGGCAAACGATGAACCTGATAATCTTTCGCCGTCTCTTCAATAACCTCTGGCAATTTTATCAATTCTCTTATCAATTCAATTTCTGAATTATGTTTTAATAATTCCAATTTTTCATTTAAATTATGGCCTTTTGATTTTCTCAAAATACTGTTAATGCGTGCGTAAGCATATTGTACATAATAAACCGGATTCTTGTCTGATTTCTCCCTGGCTAAATCCAGGTCAAAATCCATTTGCTTATCCGCCGAATGCATCAAAAAGAAAAATCTAATTACGTCCGAACCAACCTCATCAAGCAAATCGTCTAAAGGAATAAAATTTCCTAAACGCTTATGCATTATCACCTTCTCTCCTTTTTCTAGAACGGTAACAAATTGATGCAAAATCACTCTTAATTGCCCCTTGTATCCAATTGCCTCAACGCCAGCCATCAAGCCCGGAACATCGCCATGGTGATCGGCACCCCAAATATTTATAACTTTATCAAATTTCCTTTCCTTAAATTTATTATAATGATAGGCAATATCGCCGGCCAAGTAAGTTTTTAAACCGTCTTTTTTGATTAAAACCCTATCTCTATTGTCTCCCAAGCTACTACTTTTAAACCAAGTTGCGCCCTCATTTTCGTAGGTTAATTTTTTTTCTTTCAGTATCTCGATAATTTTATCGGGTGTACCTTTTTTGTGTAAATCGGATTCAAAAAACCATTTATCATATTTAATATTAAGCTTTTCAACCGTTTTTTTAATCATTTCCTCAGCGATAATTCCTGCTGCTTCCTGACCCAATTTATACGCCCCTTTCTCGGACAATCGTTTGGCTAACGTATCTATGTAGTCTCCCCTGTATTGTGCTTCGCTGTCTTTTAAGATTGAATGCCCTAAAACCGAAATTTGCACCCCGGAATTATTAACATAAAATTCTCTTTGGGTTTTATATCCGGCAAAATTTAAAATATTGGCCAAGGTGTCACCCATTGGACCACCCCTACCATTGGCAACCGTTATTGGTCCGGTTGGATTAGAGGAAATAAATTCCACCTGCACCTTTTTACCTTCGCCAATATCAACCTTCCCGTACTTTCCTCTTTGTTTTATAATTTCCTTAACCTGATTTTGTAAAAATTCCGGTTTTAAATAAAAATTTATAAAACCATTAAT
>Ga0315287_10000219_pt1 | contig 50596 bp, 47 predicted proteins | sample YL17G11_0_MG_FD_205037 | JGI IMG/M metagenome (GOLD analysis project Ga0315287, IMG submission 205037) | Sediment microbial communities from Yellowstone Lake, YNP, Wyoming, USA - YL17G11_0 | ecosystem: Environmental > Aquatic > Freshwater > Lake > Sediment | place: USA: Wyoming | collected...
ATTATAAGAAACTAGAACCTGAATATTAATAATTATAGAATTTAGCTTATATATTAATAAAGTCTAAATATAAAATTTTGATTTTGATTAGAAAATTTTAGAAAACAAGTTGTTATAGTTAAAATTCTAATAAATAGATGTTCTTATATAAAAATTACTGTAAACAACTTGTTTTCTAAAATTTTCTAATCAAAATCAAAATTTTAGAAATCTAATTTATCAATATACCAGTTAATATTCAAATTCATAAGAAAATGATGATATAGTGATATGGTATAATCGGATGTTTGCTCATACTCCGCATACAGAAGATTATCCTTTTATTAATTTAGATCGTATTGGTGTTAATCTTAAACCAGAAGATTTTTTTGGGATGAACCCAATTTGTTCATTGGAACAAGTGACAACTGTAACAGAAAATGGTCATGTAGGACAACATACATTATTTACTTATTCAAAATAAATTATATATTATAATATAATATAGTAGTTATAAAATTTTAAATACATCAACATCAATTAAAAATTTTATAACTACTATTATTATATATATTTATTAACAACAATATTAAATACATTAATCAAAAATTATTAGAGTTATTGTTAATTACAAAAATTATTACTGTTAATTCTAATAATTGTAAAAGTAATCGTTAATTACAAAAATTATAACAAAAAAATTCTCATTAACTATTATACATCTAAAATTTTATAAATACTACTATACATTTAAAATTTGATAAATACTACTATACATCTAAAATCATATTATGGATAAATACTACTATACATTTAAAATTTTATAAATACTACTATACATCTAAAATCGTATTATGGATAAATACTACTATACATCTAAAATCATATTGTGGATAAATACTATTATACATCTCCACGATATGATTTTATATACATTAACATAAATTTTTATAATTAACGTCTTTAATATAAATTTTTAAAAATTATATTAAATATTAATAATGTGTATTAATCATTTCAAGTAATCTATAACTCTGTTTATCTTGAGGAAAAGTAACTTCAAACCATTTAAAAAATTTAATCTCATCTAATTGTTTAAACTTATATAATTTATTTAATGTATATTTGCAAGTATTATCATGAATTAACCCAAGTTGTTGATAGTAATCTTTAATTAATGATTCATATTTATAATTAAGAAGTACTATTGCCATTGCTTGTTTATCATTTCTACCTTGAGAATAAAATTCAGTTCCTAAATTAAGTTTACTTCTAGAGAAATCAATAAATTTAACATTACCCTCGCTATCTTGCATTACATTACCTAGAGAGATATCTCCATGGATTTCGTTTAACGATTGCATTTTTTCAAGAAATAACATACTCTGTTCGTAAATTCGATCCGTGAAGATGAGTTCTTTAAGATGCTCCATTACCAAAATAGGAACTCCATAATCATCCTCAAAAAGTAAATATTTTTTAGGTAAATATTCACTAATTTCAGAAGGTAATAAACGTAATTTTCGAGTTAATTTCGTATACCTTCTGAAGAGAACAGGAATTTGATCGAAAATTCCTTGAAAAATAACTGCTTCACCGCCTCGTTTATAAAATTTCTCGATATAAATTGAATGATCATTTATCATGAAATGCAATGGTGATAATAAATTTAATGGTACCTCTTCTGAAGTTGAATACATAGATATTAGATTTACAGTATGAACAAAAGGATAGTTTATAATCTTATTTTCTTTTAAAATTATAGTAGGCTTCTCTTCAATTAACCCAAATTCATTGTTCGAATTACCGTAATATGTTTCGGTAATTTCATTTACTGTAACTAACGCAATATAGTTGAAATTTCGTTGATACATATTAATATTTTAAATCTTTATTTTTCTAACTATTAATTAATTTTTTTTAATAAGACCTAGGACCTATTTTTTTAATAAGACCTACTATAGTTATTAATAATTCCAAAAATTATAAGAGTTAATGTTAATTTCAAAAATTATAAGAGTTAATGTTAATTTCAAAAATTATAATAGTTAATGTTAATTTCAAAAATTATAATAGTTAATGTTAATTTCAAAAATTATAATAGTTAATGTTAATTTCAAAAATTATAATAAATAATATTAAAAAAAATTATAAGAGTTAATATTAATGAAAAAAATTATAAGAATTAATGTTAATTATAAAAACTCTAATAGTTGATGTTAATTACAAAAATTATAAGATGTTAATTATAAAAATTTAGATGTTTGATGTTAATTATAAAAACTCTAATAGTTGATGTTAATTATAAAAACTCTAATAGTTGATGTTAATTATAAAAACTCTAATAGTTGATGTTAATTATAAAAACTCTAATAGTTGATGTTAATTATAAAAACTCTAATAGTTGATGTTAATTCTAACAATTATTAAATCTATTAATTAAAATTATAATTTAATTTATAATTTTTTTATATTGTTACTATTTTAGAAGTTTTATCGGAGTATTTTTCTACTATTTTGATATCCTGTAATTTTCCAGCAGCAAATTCCATCATTGCAATATTAACAAAATCTATTTCATCTCCTATATCAACTAATGGTTCTTCATTATTTTCCAATTGTTTAGCACGGGTTCCTATTACTCGTGAATATTCGAAATAATTAATTTTATTTGGATTAGGATCTTGTAACGTATAATCCGTTGTATCTTTAATAGGAATATATTCTACCTCAGGCAATACATCATTATATATGTCATTATTCTTATCTTTGTTAATTGAAATATAATCATTTACATGTTTTGGAATCCATCCATTTTCTAGATTTAATTCATCTGCTAAACTCTTTATATCTATGAAACTAGAAAATTCCATTCTATCATCAGTCATTACCATTTCTGCAACATCGTAACCACCATTGTAAACAGGAGTAAATATATAACCTAATGAATTTCTTATTGATCCATCATTAGCAATCACAATATTTTCAAATGCTTTAATCATTTTATGTTGCATCGACCCAGTTTCCTGAGTTTTTAGAGCAGTATCTAATAATGATGGTCGTCCTCCAGCCTGTAAGAAAAATAGAGATTCAGGGTTTAATCCAGTAAAAAATGATGTTGGTATAAATCCGAAAGCTTCAGGATTTGTCTCGTTAGGATCAAAAGTAGGTAGGGCTCGTGTTCCTCCAGTAATAGACATAGGCATTCTCTCTCCATATAAGAATTGTTGACCAACAGCTCCCATCATTTGACCAATGTTAGCAACTGCTCCTTTGGTTCCTGCTCCTTTTTCTGTCATTACGGCAATTGCATTATCTGAAGTTAACGCATCGTCAGCTAATTTTATCCCAATTCCTGTAGTAACATTAGACAAATTAGTTATTTGTTTTTGTCTAAATCCTTCTTCAATAGGATCATCTAATTTAGTTGCTAGAGTCTCTAATACGTTATATATATTAGCTAATTCTTTGTTTAAAACTTCAATATTCTTATCTTTTTCAGTTTGACTATTTTTGTCTAAATATAGATTAATCATATCAAGAAGACCTACTGAGAATCCACGTTCCAATACCCATTTATTTAAAATCCATGAAGCATTTGTAAAGAAATTTACCACTGCATCTTTATTTGTATTTTTATATAAATCTTGAATTATCGATCTACTTGATGCCCCTACAGAAGACTTCTTTAATCTTCCAGCTATTAATACACCATTAATAATTAATATACCTTTTTGATTATAATAAAACTTTTCAGGTAATAAAGCACTTAAAATAGTATCGCCAGAATAAGGATTAACACCAAATTCTTTTAATCTTGAACTTAATGTATCATTACTTTCACTAGGAATTATCAAATCAAATAATTCTTCAAAAGTACCTGGATCAACAATATAATTTAATTTACTGATGAGATATGATGCAGTAACACTATTCATAACTAATCCCATACTAGGTCTATTTTGACCTACTGACATAATATTATTTTTGACATCCATGATAATTTCTGATTCTGCTTCTACTTCAAAGTCTTGAGGGTCCCATGCATTTACCTCATCCCCATCAAAATCAGCATTCATAGGAGTAGTATATGAAAGATGTAAACCTATTGTTAACTGTTTCCCTAAAATAACAGTATATTTCATCATAGATTGTTTTTGTAAAGTAGGTTGTCTATTAACTGTCATCCTATCACCATTTTCCAACCATCTGTTAACAACATCACCAATATCGAGATTATATTCTTTTTTAGCTATTTTCTTAAGAATACCTTTTCCTCTTCTTTCTATATGAGTTATTTTTCTGTTGGAAAAATCATCGTTACTTAATAATTCAGTAAGATATTCAATATTAAATGATGTTACGGTTATTCTTTTCGTTAAAATAGGAGCCCAAACTTGTGGTATTCTAATTTCCCCAAATTTTAAAGATGAATCAGGACCTGCAACAGTTCTACCACAATATGATACTACTTTACCCATCATGCCTTGTCTTATTAATGCTGTTTTACCTTGTATTAATTCATATATTGATAGTGGCTCGGTTTCCAAGTTTTTATTAGGATATGCTTTATCTTGTTTCTTACCAAAAATTAAATCTCTTACACGAATATATAAATTATTTAGACTGTATTCCCAATCCTCTTGAGCAGTTTTAGGCTTTTTATTGCGTTTTGATACAGTTCTTCTTTTTTGAATTGTGGGAGTCCGTTCACCTGTTCTAAGTTCCAACTCTATTCCACTTAATAATTCTAATTGTTTTACTATTCTTAAGTAATAAATAGATGTTGATGAATGAATAGTTTGCTCTCCTCGAAATATACGAGGTCTAGCGATTCTTGGTATCACTAATATTCCTTTCATTATCAAATCTCTGGGATGACTGCTAAATATCAATGAATTAATTCTAGAAATATTATATTGTTGTTCTTCATTAATCAATAGAAATATTTCTTTTTCATAATGTCCTAACTTAGAATACAATTCATCAATTATTAATTGTATAACTTCATCTTTTTTGATATTATTTCTTTGTGTAACGTCGAAAAATTTAAATTTTTCAACAATATCTTCAATAATTTCTGATATATTATATTCATCGAATTCAATTGTTATATCATCTATTAATTGATTAATAATTGACGGTAATTTTTTGGATAGTAATTTTACTCTATTTCTAATTTCGACAGGTATTTCAATTTGTTTAATTATTTTGTTCTCTAATCTTTTTCGATATTTTGTCATCTCTGAAGAAATCAGTGCATTTATTTCTTTAAAAGCAGCGTCTAGAATTTCCTTATTAACACTATCTAACTCTTTTTTAATTATATCTAATAATTTAGACCATTCTTCAGAAGGAAAAATATCTTCATTTAATTTATTAATTATATTCTTAGAAAAAATTATATTAAAGAATTTAATATTTTTTGATACTTCATTAAATATATCTTCTATAATACGAATAATGGTATCATCAGTAGTTTCAGTAAATCCTAATAAATGAGCTGTTTCTGGTGATATTTTATCAAGAATTTCATAAATTTTATCTATATTTATTACTTTACCAGGATCAGCTTTTAATTTATTTGTTTCTTCATCTCTTTCCCTTTCATTTCTCTTCATAGTTGTTTTTCGTATTTCACCAGTTAAAAAAACGTCTTTTACCATGTAGTCATCATTTACTGTAGCTTTACCATCTGTTTGACATTTATTACAAACTGGTTTTTTCTGACAATATGTTTCCAGTAATTTTAGTCGTTCTTCATATTTAAAATCTATTAATCTTTTACCAGCTAATAATTTATTAAAATCATCTATTTCTTTCTTTTCTTCGTCACTAGCATCATCTCTATAAGTAAAAGATATACCTCGAGTTTTTAAAAGATCTTCATCTATAAGCAAACTAGCACAATTTTTACAGACACATCTTAACACAGATATTACCATTCTTATGTAAACAGGATTATAAATCTTTCTTCTAAAATCAATTAAAGCATAATGTCCAGGACAATCATACTGTTTGCAATTAGTGCATACTTCTAAAGGTGTAGCGGGACCCATATCAGTATCCCAAATTGAACCAGGTCCAGTATCATCAGTATTAGTAATTCTTAAATCTTTTTTTCTTGAAGTAGCTTCATCAAAGAAAGTCGTTATATCCTTCATATTTTTCCATGAATATAATGAAATCAGTGACTTGGTGATCACTGATTCAGGTAATAATAGCATTTTTGAATAAGTTTTATCATAAGCTTTATCTCGTTCTGCTTCATTTAATATAATTCCTTGTGATACTTTTACATTAATATCTAATTGCTTTTCAGATGAAGCTCTAGTCACGGGTCTAAATATATTTGCCCTCATCGTATTTTATATTAAAATAAATTAAAAATTAAAAATTAAATTATAAATATGATTATAATTTATTTACACGTCTAAATTTGGTATACTTGGTTTTCTTTAGTTGGATATACTTTTTGGACTGATCTATCTGTTGATTTTCTAACTATATACATGTTTAAATTACCAGTTTCATATTCTTTCAAAGCTATGTCAATAGGATCAATATCTACTCCTGGTACAATTTTTATTATCGGTTTAGCTCCATTTAATAATTGTATAGATCGTGTACCTATTAACCGAGACTTTTCGAATTTTGTTATAGTATATACATGTTGATCTGCTAAATTTTGATCAAATTTAGTATTTTCATTAGATTTAGTATTTTCAACTTCATCATAAGATTTTTCATCTGAAAAATTACTATCAGGATATAATTTTTCACGTTGAGATACTATTTTATCATTAACATCTTCAGGAATCCAACCGCTTTCAATATTTAAATCATCTGCTAAACTTTTGATATCTACGAAACTAGAAAATTCGGTGCTATATGGATTATCAACCATCATCATTTCAGCTACATCATATCCTGAATTATATAAAGGGCAAAATAATGTACCAATAGCATTTCTTACAGAACCATCATATGCTATAATAATATTCTCAAATGCTTTTGTCATTTTATGTTGCATTGATCCAGTCTCTTGTGTTTTCAGAGCAGTATCTAATAATGATGGACGACCTCCAGCTTGTAAGAAAAATAACGATTCAGGGTTTAATCCATAAAAAAATGATGTAGGAATAAATCCATATGCTTCAGGATTTGTATCATTTTCTTCAAACATGGGAAGGGTTCGTGTTTTATTAGTTATCGAAGGTTGGATTCTTTTACTATATAAGAATTGTTGTCCAACGGCTCCCATCATTTGAGCAATATTAGCCACTGCCCCTTTAGTTCCAGCTCCTTTTTCTGTCATTACAGCAATAGAGTTATCGGGAGTTAAAGCGTCATTGGCTAATTTTATACCAATACCATTAGTGATGTTAGATAAATTAGTAATTTGCTTTTCTCTGAAATTTTCTTCAATAGGATCATCCAATTTATTAGCTAAAGTTTCTAATTTATTGTATATACTCGCTAATTCTTTGTTTAAAACTTCAATATTCTTATCTACTTCTTTCTTCTTTTTATCGTCTAAATAGAGATTGATCATATCAAGTAGACCTACTGAAAATCCTCTTTCGGTTATCCATTTGTTTAATATCCATGAAGCATTTGTAAAAAATTCAGATGTTAATAATGATCCGTATTTTTTGTGTAAATCTTGAATTATTGATCTATGAGATGCTCCTACAGCAGATTTCTTTAATCTACCAGATATCAATACTCCATTTATAATTAATATTCCTTTTTGATTATAATAAAAATCCGGAGGTAATATTAAACTTAAAATAGCGTTGCCTGAATTTTTAGACACTCCCCATCTAGCCAATCGTTCATTAATATTATCAACATAATTTCTATTGTTGTTAGTTATTAAATTTGCTAATTCATCAAAAAGCGCAGGAGCAATGTAATTATTTTGTTTGGTCATAAGATATACTGATGTAATACTATTCATAACTAATCCCATCACAGGTCTATTGTGTTCTGATGACATAATATTATTTTTAACATTTAACAAAATTTCTGCTTCTGCTTCAACTTCAAAGTGTCTAGGTAACCATGCATTATTTTCATCTCCATCAAAATCACAATTCATAGGCGTTGTGTATGACAAATGTAATCCTATCGTTAACTCTTTTCCTAGAACTACTCTATATGCCATTTTAGATTGACGATGTAAAGTGGGTTGTCTATTTATTATAACTCTGTCGTTATTTTGAAGCCAACGTTCAACTACTTCTCCAACTTTTAACTTATAAAAATTACGATCACCAATATGTTCTCTAAGCCCCGTTTTGTTAGAGATCTTATGTTCAATTTGTCCTTTATCAAATAACGATTGTAAAAACTCAATATTAAATTTTGTAACCGTTACTCTTTTTGTTAGTAAAGAGGCCCATACTGATGGTAAACGTATTTGACCAAATTCCAACGATGAATCAGGACCAGCTACAGTTCTACCACAATAATTTCCTCTTTTACCCATTGATAATCCTCTGATCAACGCTTCTTTTCCTTGAATACGTTCAATTATAGATTGAAATTCTTTAATTCCAACACTGTTATTATTATTTTCATTTTTGTAAATTAATTCTTTCATAATAATATATAACTCATTGACGAAATTTTTACCTGCAACCTTTTTCCCTGATCTTATAGCTTCGGCTTTCTTAGCTATTCCCATGTACATACGAGTTAATTTGTCTTCACGTTTGAGATTTCCATCGAAAAGAGGAGGACGAACACCGGTAGGAACAACTAAACATCCATACATTATTAAATTTCTAGGATGACTTCCTAAACTAAACGCTAATAATTTTGCATCTTCATCGCTTATTCTGTTTAAAATAGTTATTACTGTTGATATTTTCATCGGTTTAATTTCATCATCTTTACATGCTTTTTTACCTCCACTTTCAGATCTTCTAAAAGTTATTTCTCCTTTATCCCTTAAACCTTCAGTTACAAATGTTGGATTACGATCACAAGGTAATATTTGACCATTTCCTATTTGAGGATTATGTCTTAAGCACTTATCAACCCCTTTACAATATTCTTCAATTTCGCTTAATCTTTTGTCAGGAGAAAGAAGATGCCAGCCTTTTTGTTTTATTACGTCTTCTGTTATTAATAATCCACCACAACCATTACAGACACATGTTAAAATTGCTACTACATCTCTTATAAACATAGGATTATAGATTGGATGTCCAAATTCAATCAATCCATAATGACCAGTACAATCTATTTGTTTGCAATGTGAACATTTTCCTGGTAATCTCGTAGATACTCCTCCCATTCTTGGATCATTAACTGACCCAATACCAGATATATTACCATTTGTAACTTTAATGGGTCCAGCTATTTTTTGCATTTCTTCCCATGAAAATACTGATATATTAGACTTGACTATCATAAGAAGAGGTAACATACTTTGCTTTTCCAAAGTAGAAGTTAACAAATCAAATCTATCTTTTTTACTGATCTCCCCTCCATCATCAATTTTATTTGGAGACTCCTTAGTTAACAGTGATTTACTGTTAACCGTAACACTATCCATAATCATATTCGATATAGTGAACATATTTCTATTCAAACATTATTAAAATTAAAATAATCAATTTTTAATTTTTGTCATTTTAAAATTTTTTTAATATATAAACATGAATTCTAATATTAAATCGCCAGCAAAAATAATTTCTCCTAAAAGTGGGAGACTTATAACTGTTAACGGAGATGCTTATAAAAAATTATTAAAAGATGGTTATACTGAAGAATTGTTAAAAAAGAGTATTAGTAATAAACTACTTCCTATACCAAAATTACCAGCAAAATCCAAAACTAATGAAGATTATAGAATGGGTTTTACAGGAAAATTTGATACTGATAAATATTTAATTTATCAATTAGATTTAAAAGATCTACTTCAATTTTACCAAACTGATAAATACATTATAAGTTTAATTGATAATGATAAAAAACTAAAAGAACTAGTCATATTATTAAAAAATAGTTCCATATATAATCTAGAAACGCAATCCTTTGATTTTAAAGAAAATAATTATTCTCGTGATAAAACGGGACGCGCGGCAGTTTCACAAACTGAGATTATAGATTATACTCTAAAATTACTTGAAAATAGAAAAACTGATGAAGTAATGAAGATAGTTGATTTTTATGAACCAAAAGATAAATTATATATAGATTATGATAATGCGTACAATGAATATTTTTACGGAAGACTATTTTATGAAATTATAGGATCTGATTTAATAGATTTACCTCATACTTTTGAAGATTATTTTAGTATAGCTCCAAATGATGTAGATTGGAGTTTTTTAGAAAATGTATTAGATTCTACTATTGGAAACTGGGATTATCCAGATATAGTTAATCTAATTACAAAATTATTAAAAGGGGCTGAAATAACCAGAAAGAATAAATTATTTGATGAAATAGTTTCAGTTTGGAACTCATGGAAAGATTCTCTTAAAGAAGTAATTGTTGAAGATGGTGATCTTGGTGATCTAGAATTATTTGATGATTTACAAAAATTAATAGATAATCATCATAAAAAAAATAAGGGAAAATAATTATATTTTAATATATATAATTATTCATAATGTTCCATTTTTGATAAAATATTTTGTTTTATTTTAATTGGAATATCATCTCTATTTAATAAACGTCCTATTGCTTCTTTACCTTCTGATTTTTTCTCAGGAAAAATATATGCTATCATTATTAATTCATAATCAAATAAGTAATCATAACATGCTTTATTAACAAACAAATAATCTGATGGATATTTAATTCTTTTCCCAATCATAATTGTTTGATAAGCTAATATATACATTTCATTGATAGCTAATTTTCTATATAATTTAGCAGAACTATATAATGATTCTGATCTGGTCGGATGAGAATCATATGCTTTCTTATAATAAAACAATGCTTGTTTAAATAATTTAACTGTTTCTAATAATAATTCTTCACCAGTAAGATTATTAGGATTCCATTTTTTAATATATTCATGGTCATCTTTTAATGTAATGCATTTTTTCATTCTCCAGCCCCATTTTTCATATGACATACCGACATTATAAGTTGAATAATATATTTCTTCTTTACATCCTCCTTCCATCATCCTTTCCTTGGAAAAAATAATAGCTTCTTCGAATGAATTAACATTTTTTAACATTAATCCTAAATAGAATTTAACTCTTAACCTATCAAATTTAGGTAGATTATTATTTTTTAGTTCTTCACGTAGTAATGATATTTTTTCTTGATATTTATTATCATTTACATTGATATATAAACTGGTTAATAAATTACCGTTACTATATGATTTATCGTTAATATCCATCCAATATTCATGAGCACTTAAATGACATAACCAATTTATTTTAGATGATAATAATCGTGTACATCGATAATTATTATTATCAATTATATCATATTTATCTTTAATTAGAATTTCTTTATCAAAATCATTAATAGTCCAAATAAAATCTAATTCAGATAGTAAAAAATAATCTGTATCAGGAAATGCTAACTTTGATATCTTAATACTATTAGTTTTATTAAAAGCAATATCTTTAAAATTATCGGTGTTAATTTTGATTGGTATATTATTATTTTTACACCAATCTATTATAAATTCGATAGTATCATTATTATTAGATAAATCAATTATTGAAATCATATTAATAACAAATTTTACTGAAGTTAATAAATTATTAATATTATCTGTCTGATCTTTGATTAATAATATTAAACATATTTTTTGACCTCCTTTATTTTCAATCATTTTCTTCCTCATTCTATCAAGTGTTTTTTGATGGTTTTGAGCTACATTTTTTCTATTACTCATCTTAATATATTTTATTTTAATTATAATATATTTAAAGCAATATAATTAGAAAATATTACATGACAAATTTAAATTGTTTTAGAAATTCACATATTTCATCAAAACATACATCATATGATACTGTAATAATTGTGTTGTCAATCTCAAATTTAACATTAGTTTTGTGATTAAAACTATAATCCGGATGATAATGAGGGTATGATATCTTCAAATTTTTATCTTTACAATCAAAATTAATGATACATTCAGTTTTATTTTTTAAATTTTCGTAGAATTCGGTTAAATTTCCTTTAGGTCTATAAATATTATCTTCATCATCTTTAGTAGGAATCATGCATGTTAATTCCCTACTTCCAAAAATAAAAGCATCATCTTTAAATTTACACCAGGCCATTATGATTTTATTATAAATAATTAACTTTTATACTTTAATCTATAAATATTTTGTTATATTTATAGATATTAGCTGTTATTTTAATATAATATTAAATTTGGAACCAACCAACTAATTTTTAGAAAACACTTTGATCATAGTAATTTTTATATAACTATATCTATTAGTGAAAATTTTAACTATAACAAGTTGTTTTCTAAAATTTTTTAATCAAAACAAAAATTTAATATTCGTGTATTATTAATATCTAAGTTAATATCTATAATTATTAATATTCAGGTTCTAGTTTCTTATATTTATTAATATTAGCTTTAATATTAATAAAGTCTAAATATAAAATTTTAGTTTTGATTAGAAAATTTTAGAAAACTGTTTGTTATAGTTAAAATTCTAATAAATAGATGTTATTATATAAAAATTATGGTGATCAACTTGTTTTCTAAAATTTTTAGATTAGAATCAAAATTTTATATTTAGACTTTATTAATATTTCAATTGATATCTATAATTATTGATATTCAGGTTCTAGTTTCTTATAATATCTAAATCTAACTTAGATATTAATAAAGTCTCTATATAAAATTTTGATTCTAATCTAAAAATTTTAGAAAACAAGTTGATCACCATAATTTTTATATAATAACATCTATTTATTAGAATTTTATCTATAACAAGTTGTTTTCTAAAATTTTTTAATCAAAACCAAAATTTAATATTCGTGTTTTATTAATATCTAAGTTAATATCTATAATTATTAATATTCAGGTTCTAGTTTCTTATAATATCTAAATCTAACTTAGATATTAATAAAGTCTAAATCTAACTTAGATATTAATAAAGTCTAAATATAAAATTTTGATTTTGATTAGAAAATTTTAGAAAACAAGTTGTTATAGATAAAATTCTAATAAATAGATGTTATTATATAAAAATTATGGTGATCAACTTGTTTTCTAAAATTTTCTAATCAAAATCAAAATTTTATATTTAGACTTTATTAATATCTAAGCTAATATCTATAATTATTGATATTCAGGTTCTAGTTTCTTATAATATCTAAATCTAACTTAGATATTAATAACAGTTGAATATAAAATTTTGATTGTTAATGTTCGGGTCCTCGTTTCTTATTGTTATTAATATTAGCTTAGATATTAATAAAGTCTAAATATAAAATTTTGATTCTAATCTAAAAATTTTAGAAAACAAGTTGTTATCGATAATTTTTATATAAGAACATCTATTTATTAGAATTTTATCTATAACAACTTGTTTTCTAAAATTTTCTAATCAAAACCAAAATATATAGTTTTGGTTTTGTTAAAATATCAGTTAATATTTTTGGTTGTTAATGTTCAAGTTCTGGTTTCTTATTATTATAGATATTAATTTATGTATTAATAATAGTTGAATACAAATTTTTAAATTCAACTAGAAAATTTTAGAAAACTGTTTGTTATAGTTAAAATTCTAATAAATAGATGTTCTTATTTTATGATTAATCATACGTAAAAATTATCTATGACAAACAGTTTTCTAAAATTTTTTAGATCAAACCAGGTTCTAAATCTTCATATTTACAGAAATCATCTTGTATTTTAATAAGTCCTAGATATAAAATTTTGATTTTGATTAGAAAATTTTAGAAAACAAGTTGTTACAGTTAAAATTCTCATAAATAGATGTTCTTATATAAAAATTACTATAATCAAAATATTTTTAAAAATCTTTAAGTTAAAATAAAAATTTTACGGATAGAACTTATTGATATTATGGTTTGAACTAAATATTGATGCGATTAAGTTAATATTTATAGAAATTTGGTAGTATATTGATAAATATCAAATATTAAAAATTTCATCTTTGCTGACATTTATCTAAAATATATTTTAGATTATAGTAATTTTTATATAAGAACATCTATTTATGAGAATTTTAACTATAACAACTTGTTTTCTAAAATTTTCTAATCAAAATCAAAATTTTATATTCGACTATTATTAATATCTAAGTCAATATTAATAACAATAAGAAACTAGAACCTGAATACTAATATTTATAGATATTAGCTTAGATATTAATAATAGTTGAATATAAAATTTTGATCCTAATCTAAAAATTTTAGAAAACAAGTTGATCACCATAATTTTTATATAAGAACATCTATTTATGAGAATTTTAACTATAACAACTTGTTTTCTAAAATTTTCTAATCAAAATCAAAATTTTATATTTACACTTTATTAATATCTAAGTTAAATTTAGTTATTTTGATTAACTTAGATATTAATAAGTTCTGTATATTAAAAATTTGATTTTGGTTAGAAAATTTTAGAAAACAAGTTGTTATAGTTAAAATTCTAATAAATAGATGTTCTTATATAAAAATTACTATAATCAAAGTGTTTTCTAAAATTTTCTAACCAAAATCAAAATTTTAATATACAGAACTTATTAATATTCAAGTTAGGTTTGAATATTATAAGAAACTAGAACCTGAATATTAATAATTAAAGAAATTAACTTAGATATTAATAACAATAAGAAACCAGAACCTGAATATTAATAATTGTAGATATTAACTTAGATATTAATAAAGTTCAAATATAAAATTTTGATTTTGATTAGAAAATTTTAGAAAACAAGTTGTTTACAGTAATTTTTATATAATAACATCTATTTATTAGAATTTTATCTATAACAACTTATTTTCTAAAATTTTCTAATCAAAATCAAAATTTTAGATTTGGACTTTATTAAGATCTAAGTTAGATATTAATAATATAAGAAACTAGAACCTGAATACTAATAATTATAGAAATTAGCTCAGATATTAATATTATAAGAAACTAGAACCTGAATATTAATATTTATAGATATTAGCTTAGATATTAATAACGATAAGAAACTAGAACCTGAATATCAATAATTAAAGAAATTAACTTAGATATTAATAAAGTGTAAATATAAAATTTTGGTTTTTAGTTAGAAATTTTAGAAAACAAGTTGTTATAGATAATTTTTATATAATAATATCTATTTATTAGAATTTTATCTATAACAAACAGTTTTCTAAAATTTCCTATTTAAAACCAAAATTTTATATTTACACTTTATTAATATCTAAGCTAAATTTAGATATTATAAGAAACTAGAACCTGAATATTAATATTAATAGATATTTACTGATATATTAATAATAGCTGAATATAAATTTAAAAATTTAATTAGAAAATTTTAGAAAACTGTTTGTTATAGATAATTTTTATATAAGAACATCTATTTATTAGAATTTTATCTATAACAACTTGTTTTCTAAAATTTTCTATTCAAAACCAAAATTTCATCATTAGATATTATTTTTATGATTAATCATACGTAAATTTTAACTATAACGAGTTACGGTCTAAAATTAAATTTCTATATATAAAACTTATCAATGCATAATATAATATCTATAAGTTCTAAACTATAGAACCAAGTTTTATTTAATATCTAAAACGAGCTTAGGTATTAACAATTTACATACATAAATTTTTGAATTTGACTGAATGATTTTTATAAAACTGTTTGATCATAATAATTTTCATATGATTACATCTATTAGTCAAAATTTTAACTATAACAAAGTTGATTTCTAAAATTTCCGATTAAATTTAGAATCTAGATTCTAAATTTAATCCATATATAAGTAAGATTTACATATTATGATAAATTAGATGATAAATTTTAATATCATCTAATATGTTGATTAAACTGAAAAAGTGAAATAATTTAATATAGTTGATAAAATGTATCAAAATAATATAAAAAATAATAAAATATTTACAAAATATATAAAATATAAAATATAAAATAATTAGATGATTAATATTTACATACCACAAAATTTTTCACTATTTTACATCGACTTTTGTATTTTCTCATTAGCGATATTGCTATCAATTGATAAAATAATATGTTATATATTTCGTAAATCATGTAATTTAACACAATTATATGGTCCTCATGACAAATACAATATGGAATTTTCATTTAATACAATTTTATCATTATATATGATTAGTTTTTTACTAAAAACTATTCAGTATCTACTATGTTAAATAATATCTTAATATTAAGATATTATACAATTTTTTACGTATGATTAATCATAAAATGTGAAGTTACTAGATATAAATTATTACCATAATATTTTCTATATGTTATTTTATAATTTTGTTCTTCTGCTAAATCATAAGCTTTATCTATTAAAAATCTAAATTCAGGGTCATGATCTTTGTAAACTATTTCAAAATAATTACTTAATTCACTTTTTTCTTTACATATATTTATAGTTCCAATTACAGTTATGTTTTTAGTATGGATATCTGGTTCATCAATATTTATAATTTCCACTTTATCATCATATCGCAAAGCATATAACTTAAAAGTCTTATTGATCTCTAATTTATCATATATTATATGATAATGGGAACGACTTCTATTTAATAAAATTTTAAAATTTTTATCTTTATTTTTAAAATCAGGAGATATAGTAATATATGTATTACCAAAATTATCAGTTTCGATATATTTAATTGTAGTAGTAATCTTATAAATTTTACATATATCCATTATAATTTTATCATCTCCATTAATTATATAGTTAATAGCTGCTAATTTGCTTGTTTTTAGATATTCTAATATGTCGCTCATTTTGATATTATCACGTTTTAATATAAACATGTTATTACCTATTTTAACATAATAATGTTCCCACTCTTCGATAGAATTAACTTTTCCGTATCCTGTGATTATTTCAGCTTCTTTAATATTTTCTTTAATTTCTTTATTATTATCATTAGTTCCATAAATTAAATTAGATATAACATTCATGGTATTTTAATTTTCTTAAAATTTACATTAATATTATTAATTTTATTATCCAAATATTAATATGATATTTTCATTTTTCTGTATAAAAATTTTTATGGTATTAATAGCTTCCATACCGAATGAATCGTTACCGTTTATTACCAAAGAATTTGTGTCATTTATAACTATGATTTTATCGCGATTATGTTCTAATAATTTAATAGTTTTAAGAGATGTCCAACCAACATAATTGTCAATAAAATCTGATCGATCAAAGTTAATTTTAGTAAGTTCACATATATAATCGATAATAATAAGTCTTACTTCTGTTAATAACAATCCATGATATAAATCAGTACATAAATAAATTGGTAATAATCTATTAATAAAATTTCTGTCAATATTCATTTTAATATTAAAATGAGTCTATTAACAGATTTTAATATTAAAATTAATATTCGTTTAATATTATCAATTTTATAAAAATAAACGAATATTAATTTTATTAATATACAAGAAGAAATCAAAGCCTGATAGATTAATAATTTGATTTCACTAATAAATTAACCCAAAATTCCTGAACTTATTGAATGTACTATCATTTCAGAAGAATTAGATATAAAATTATCAGGAAAAATTATTAATAATTATTACAAAGGAGATAGAGCAAAAGCTTCAGGATTTGCAAATTTAAATTGTCCAGTTCAAGTCAAAAAAGTAAGATCGCATGGTAAAAAAGTTATTATTGAGCTTAGTTCCAATCATTTAATTATTGGAAGTCTGGGAATGACTGGTAAATTTCTATATCAAGAAGGAAAACACTCTCATATTAGATTTGATATTGAAGATGATACGCCATTTTCAGTATATTTTGATGATACTAGATATTTTGGCAAAATAGATATTATTGAATCTGTAAATGAAACAAAATACTTTTCTAAGATTGGTCCATGTTTAAAATGTGCTTTGAATGAAGAAACGTGGATTAGTACTGAAGAATGGAGGAAAATATTTAAACCAAAATTATTACGAAGAAAAATGTGTGACATAATGATTGATCAGTCAATAGTAGCTGGAATAGGACAATATTTAATGATAGAAATATTATATTATTCAGGAATTCATCCTAAAAGAATAGGTAACACTATAACAAATGATGAATTAGAATTAATTAGGGTAAACGCTCAAAAAGTAATTAAATTATCTTATCAACATAATGGTTTTACTTTAAAAGATTTCCTATCACCCAGCAAGAAACCTGGTTTATATCCAGCTGCTGTTTATGGTAAAAGGATTTGTCCTAAAGGATACAAAGTAGTTAAAGAAAAATTAACTAATGGAAGATCTATTCATTTTGTAGCAGAGTTACAAAAAATATAAAAAATTATTAAAAAATGAATATTTATATTATATAATTATAATATAAATTGAGATGAATAATTTTGGATTAGTTGATGTTGATAAAATAATTATTGAAATTTTAGAATTAGATGAATTAAGAGAATTAGTTTGTGTTAATAAATATCTTAATTCACTTACTAACGAACAATCCCCAAAATTACGCAAAACATTAATAATTTTAGATGAATTTCATAAAGTCCTTGATATATTTCGAATCAAAAAATGGAATAGTTATATTAACATCAAAACAAAACAGACCGATAGGAAACTATATGGATTTATATTTAGACTATTAAGAAAAAATGAGACATTAATAGCTAATAAAATAATATGTTATATGGATAAATATCACTGGTCTTTGGATCGTCCTGGAGGAGTTTATTATTACGCAATATTTGAAAAGGTAGTAGAAAAGCATTATACTAATGAACAGAGTTTATTGGTAAATTTAATAAAAATCCATCCTCCTAATATTAACTGGTCACAAGTAATAGAAAGGTTTAAATATTGGGAAGAAGAATTACAAGTAGACACAACAATAATAACTCTCTTAGATTTACTAAGAGCTGCTATTTCAGTTAACAATGAAGATTTTATAGTAACATTAATCAAAAGTTATTATGAATGTGATCTTGCTAGTTGGAAAGACGAAGAAATTAAAGATATTCAAGAAGAACTACATCTTTTTATTAAATCTCTGGAAGAATCATCAGAAAAATATGCTAATATAGTGACAGAATTTAACAAATTATCATTAAAATGATAATATTTAAAAATTGACAATTTTAATAAAATTAATATTTTATTATTCTTTTTAGATTTTTAAAATGGAAGACGTTTTATCAAAACCAATTAAAAATAAAATAGAAAATCCTTATTTTGATTGGATTAAGGATGGATCAAAAACTTATGAAGGACGATTGAAATATAAGTGTAATAAAAATGAATGGGATCTATACATAGGAAAAAAGATGTATTTTTATGATGAAGATAATATTGATAATAAAATATTAGTGGAAATAATAGATTTACCTATTTTTAAGAATTTCGGAGAAGCGTTTGATGTATTAGGTTATAAATTGATACCTAACAGATCTAAAAGAGAAGTTATAAATATGTACAACGATTTATTTCATTATGATAATGAAATATTGGTTGATGGAGTAACGTCTAAAATGATAAATAAAGAAGGAGTAGTAGCTGTAGGATTTAAGATTATATCATAAATTTTTTTAAAACTAAAATAAAATTAAATATTAATTTTATTCTTATAAGAAGTAAAATGGAATTAGATGGGAAATATGCAGTTGTAACTGTTAGTGAAGCTTTATTAAAATTTCTTAATAAAGCTGATTTAACCTTAAGCTGTGGAAGTATAAAATTTAATTTTGTTAGATTTGTAAATTTGAATGAACGAGGTCATATATTAGCAAATACTTTACTCAGAACAATATATCTATACGTTCATATCAATAACTTATTTAGTAATGATTTTTCCATTGAAATGTTTACCGATGGTCTATTAGACGAATGTTTTAATGGGAAAATCCCCGCTAAAAATTATTATAATAATAACATAAATATAATTAGCATGGATCAAGCTGTAAATTTACAACTTATACCAAAAAAGATAAACACATTCGAAGTCATTAAAATACATAACGAATATTTTGATCCTTCAAATTTACTTCCTAAGAATTTGAATCATTTGATATTATTAAATAGTAATCTTGTAAAAATCAAATTTATTGATGATAATACTATGGCAACATATATACCTGAAGATGAAGTAAATCGATTAATTATACAAAATTATTTAGTTCATGAAATATTTTTAACGTTACGAAATACACCGACATTTCTTAAAAGATTAGATAATTTTAGAAGATTACCGATACTTAAAATAGAAGAAATTCAAGGTGTTAATTTAATAGAATTTATTAAAATAGCTATAGAACTCGACAAAATATCGGTCGTCGACGAATTACGGAAAAATGAAGATATTAATTTATTATATGCGATAATAAAATCTGATTTTGATTTAGTTCGTGATTGCTTAAAAATAACAGATCCTAGATGGCATAACAATGAATATTATTTTGTTGCTCTTCAAATAAACAATGATAAAATTGTTAATCTTATTAGAAATACTATAATTATAAATACTTGGTTGGAAAATCAAGTATTTATTAAGGGATTCGAACAATTGATAGGAACAACAAGTTCTTATTTAGACATAACGCAATATATGAGAAATAATTTATATGTCTAAATATTTAAGTTATATGGTCGTTGATTCATCACCAACAAGATCATCACCATTCCATATTAACATTCCCAAATTTAGACATATCAAATCTACTTTATCTCCTTCTTTAAAGTCACCAACAGATTTTAGGAATGTACAATTTTTAAAATATTTAACGTTCTTAATTAATTCTATTGTTTCATAGGTAAAAATATCCAAAACGTTATTTGACATGGCTGTTTTTATGTTTTAGAAATGATTATTTTTTAATCAATTATTTTCATTTTTAAAAATAATTATATGAATCATAAAAAAATACAACATAAACATAGCATATCAAACGCAATACATGTGATTCAAACAGTAGCAGAAATAGGATATCAAGGACTAAAAGCTTTTACATTAACTAGAGAATTTCCTAATATTTTAGAAAATGATTTTGATGAAAAATATGAAACTTATGATGAATTTATAGAAAGATTGGCAACTGCTTGCTGGATGGGAGCAGATTACTTTAGGTGTTGGTTAGGAGATGAGAATATTAATCTACCGGAAAAAGAATTAGATGATTTAAATATTAATAATTTATCTGATGGAGTGTATTATATGGCATTTTTGGGGGTAGAGTCTCATTTTTGGATTTGGATAATAGATGGAAATGATATCTGGTACGCAGGTACATACGGTGGTGTTTGTGATATAATTGCTAAAAAATTTAATAAACAACAATATAATAAAAGATTTATTAATGCAATGAACGGATCTCTTGATGATTATGCTTATATATTTCAAGTTGAACCTGCTGTTTATGGCGTCGGATTTAAATCCATTAGTTATATGAAAAGCAATCGTTATTAAAAATAAAATTGAAATATAATTAAATGAAAATATTATATAATAGAAATTTATATTCAATATGAATTTAGCAAAATTACTTGAAAATTACACAAAAAGTGAACCGAAAGAGGACTTAATGAATTTTTTACAAAAACTATTGGAGGACCAGGAAGATATTAAGTCAAATACTAGAAATGTGAAAGAAGAATGTGATAATATGAGAATAAACGTAGATAATTTACACGCAAAAAATCATCAAAAAATAGAGGAATTACAGCAGCGTCATGATGAATTTGAGCAACTTTCTGATGAACTTTTTCAACGTAATGAACAACGTTTCATTAATATTGAAAAACAACAAGATTTTATTAAAAAAGAATATCTTAAACTTCGCATTAAAAATAAAATATTAGAAACTCGTGTTTACGAGCTATCTGATTTAAATAGACAATCAAACGATAAATTAAACAAATTAACCTAAATTAAAAATGAAATAAAATTAAAAATGAAATAAAATTATATAATTTTATTTCTAATCTAAATGTTAGAGTCTATTACGTCATCGTTTTATGCTAACCAAGGAAAATATATTGGAGATAAGATATTTGCTACTGATTTAGACGGTACATTAATACGAACAAGAAAAGCTCGTTTTGCCAAAGATGAATATGATTATGCATCTTTACCAAATCGTATAAAAACTCTGAAAAATTATGTTAACAAAGGATTTACTATAGCTATTTTTACTAATCAAAAAAGATTACCAAATGTTATGATTAATAAAGTCCAAAATGTTTTAACTGATTTAATTAATGAAGGTATTAATCCATATATATTTGTATCAACAAAAGACGATAATTATCGAAAACCACATCTTGGGATGTGGCAATATTTTGAAGATAATTTTGGTCATAAAATTAATTATAATTCATCTCTTTATGTTGGAGATGCTGCTGGAAGACCTCAAGACCATAGTGATGCCGATATAAGATTTGCTCAAAATAATAATCTTAAATTTTATACTCCTGAAGAAATATTTCCTAATAATGAACTTGATATTCCTAATTATCAAAGTATGTTCATTGCAGTGGGAAATCAAGGATCAGGCAAGACAAGTTTTTATAATAATAATCTAGAACCATTAGGTTGGATCCATGCAAATCAAGACAAATTAGGATCACAAGCTAAAGTTTTAAAAGAAATAGAAAGAGCGTTAAAAGAAGGACAATCAGTGTATGTTGATGCTACTAATCCAAGTTATACTAAACGACAAGATTATATAAAATTAGCAATTAAATACCAAGTACCTACACTTATTATTTACTTTGTTAGCGATGGATATGGCTTTAATCAATTACGTACTGAAGGAAAGGTTCCTGACATTGGTTATTCGATATATTATAAAAATTTGGAAGAACCATCAGAAGAATTAGATGGAGTCCCTGTTATTGAATTGTATTAATAAATAATATATTATTTATTAATATTAGCTTACATATTAATAATAGTTGAACTCGAAATTTTGATTTTAACTAGAAAATTTTAGAAAACTGTTTGTTATAGTTAAAATTCTAATAAATAGATGTTCTTATATAAAAATTACTATGATCAAACAGTTTTATGAAATTTTCTAAGTTGAATTCAAAATTTAATAAACAGAACATATTAATATCCGAGTTAAATATTATGATTATTAATATTTAGGTTCTAATTTCTTATTGTTATTAATATTAACTTAGATATTAATAAAGTCTAAATATAAAATTTTGATTCTAATCTAAAAATTTTTAGAAAACTGTTCGTTATGGTTAAAATTCTAATAAATAGATGTTCTTATATAAAAATTGCTATAATCAACAGTTTTCTAAAATTTTCTAACCAAAACCAAAATTTTGAGTTCAACTATTATTAATATTTAAGTTAAATTTAAATATTATACTAAACTAGATCTCGAATCTTAATATTTGTAGATATTAACTAATATATTAATAAATTCTAAATATAATATTTAGAATTTGATTAGAAAGTTTTAGAAAACAAGTTGTTATCGATAATTTTTATATAAGAACATCTATTTATTAGAATTTTATCTATAACAACTTGTTTTCTAAAATTTTCTAACCAAAACCAAAAATTTGAGTTCAACTATTATTAATATTTAAGTTAAATTTAAATATTATAAGAAACCAGAACCTAAATATTAATAATTAAAAATATCAAAGTTAATTTTAGATATTATACTAAACTAGATCTCGAATCTTAATATTTGTAGATATTAACTGATATATTAATAAAGTTCAAATATAATATTTTGATCTTGATTATAAAATTTTAGAAAACAAGTTGTTTACAGTAATTTTTATATAATAACATCTATTTATTAGAATTTTATCTATAACAACTTGTTTTCTAAAATTTTTAGATTAGAATCAAATTTTTAAGTTCAACTATTATTAATATCAAAGTTAATATTAATAACAATAAGAAACTAGAACCTGAATACTAATATTTATAAATATTAGCTTAGATATTAATAAAGTCTAAATATAAAATTTTGATTTTGATTAGAAAATTTTAGAAAACACTTTGATCATAGTAATTTTTATATAATAACATCTATTTATTAGAATTTTATCTATAACAACTTGTTTTCTAAAATTTTCAAATCAAAATCAAAATTTTATATTTAGACATTATTAATATTTAAGTTAAATTTAAATATTATACTAAACTAGATTTCAAATCTTAATATTTGTAGATATTAACTAATATATTAATAAATTCTAAATATAATATTTTGATTTTGATTAGAAAGTTTTAGAAAACATTTTGATTATAGTAATTTTTATATAAGAACATCTATTTATTAGAATTTTATCTATAACAAACAGTTTTCTAAAATTTTCTAATCAAAATCAAAATTTTATATTTAGACTTTATTAATATCTAAACTTGATTTAGATATTATAAGAAACCAGAACCTAAATATTAATAATTAAAATATCAAAGTTAATATTAATAACAATAAAAAACGAGAACCTGAATACTAATATTTATAGATATTAGCTTAGATATTAATAAAGTCTAAATATAAAATTTTGATTCTAATCTAAAAATTTTTAGAAAACAAGTTGTTATAGATAAAATTCTAATAAATAGATGTTATTATATAAAAATTATGGCGATCAACTTGTTTTCTAAAATTTTTAGATTAGAATCAAAATTTTATATTTAGACTTTATTAATATCAAAGTTAATATTAATAACAATAAGAAACTAGAACCTGAATCTTAACATTTATTAATATTAGCTTATAGATTCTAAACAAATTGTTTTTTAAAATTTTGATTTTAACTAGAAAATTTTAAAAAAACAAATTGTTTAGAATCTATATCTAAAATATTTAAATTTTCGATAAGTATGATAAAATGTAATCAAATTAAAAAATTATTATTATAAAATGCAAATTTATCGTGCTGCTAAACGATTTGATGTTCAACATCAAGAAAGCATGAAGGAAACTGTAGATACAAAGCGAGACAGGTGGCTCAAGTTGGATAGTGGGTTGAAACTCATCGAGGAGGAATGGAGAAACAGAATGATAACAGAACAATATTGCAAAGAATTCGTCACAAAAAATCTTAGGACAATGAATAATGTGGATGATCTTACGGTTGAAGAATTAAAATGTTGGTATAGGTTATTAAATATAAAGACAGAAGATAAATGTAAAATGGGGGATTTATATTTTAAAAGTGAAACGATTAACAATTTTACCGAAATCCATGTGATACATTGGATTTGGACATATAACAATAAAAAATATCTATTGCTAGATATTTATTTTAAAATAAAAAACAATACTGACATAAATGAATATGGTGCTATATTTTTATGTGATAAAATAATATTAGTTAATAAACTAAAATGCTTATACAAAACGGATAATACTCCAAATGAATTAATAAATAGAATGTCTGCTTTTGAATCAATTAGAAAATGATTCATGATCATAATTAACATTTTTTATATCAATTTGGAAAAAATCTAATTCATATTTATATTTATAAGGAAAAGGATAATTCTTATCTACAGTCCATGCTAAAATATGTTTAAAAATATGAGCAGGTCTATCCATAAAAAAGACATCTGAATCTTCTAGTCCCCAACTTAGAGATTTAAAATAAGGTATATTATATAATGTCTGCCTCGTTGTTTCAAATTTTGTTCCTTGAAAATTAAGAGTTATTATTTCATATTCATTTGCTTTAACGATAAAAATAAACAGAAATAATAGTAACATTTATATTATATAATTTTTATATTTATGTAATAAAATAGTCATTTTTAATTATGGAAAATTTAATAGATTATATAGATTTGGTTAAAAAAAATAATAAAATAAAAATGAATTTAAATTTTTATTTTCTATACTAGAAATGGATTCAACAATAATGTACCCGCAAGCTCATAAGACTGTTAATTTGAGAAAGATCAAGTATATGACGATGGTGAAAATATCTGAGTTGTTGATTGAACAAGGAGCGATTATTTTTGGAGGTTTTGTACGTGATACTTACATCCACAATCATTACGCAGATGCTTTTTACCGCGATGCTCGTGATAGAAATCAATATGACGATGAGGATTATCATCCTGAAACGAGACACCGACTTCTTATTCCAAAGGATATTGATGTTTTTATCAAAGGAACTGAAGAAAATGTTCAGAAGGTCTATTCGTCTCTTGAATTACAAGGTTTTGATGTAGTGGTCAAAAAACTTAAGAGAATTTACAATCGTTTCGAGCATATTGGTCATCAGAAAGTTACGATCCATAAACAGACTTTAGGATTGCCAATGGTTAGAATTGATTTAGATGTTCTTTTTACCTTAGATGACGTTAGACCTCCATTCAAAAGACTTGATTTATGGTGTAACAGTCTCTTGCTAGACAAGAATGGAATTAGATTATCTGATCAAACAGGATCAAGGGTTGATGATTGGACTCATTTTGATAGAAAAAAGTTTGAGATTGAGATTCTACAAGATATTTTGAAATTCGAAACTATCAAGGTTGAATTCGAGGAAGAGCAAAGTGATAAGAACAAAGAGATTATTAGTAGACGGACGGAATCTATGGAAAATCGTGGATGGACAATAAAAGAGATTTTATTTTAAAGAGTGTTTAAAAAAACTCATCTTATAACAATTATCTTGGATTGTTATAAGATGAGTTTTTTTAAAACTGTTTTTATTATAATTTAGATTTCATGATATTATGGTCTATTATTTCAATACATCGATTATTTGCGATTTCGGTATAATTGTGATAAACAAAAATACCTTTACGATATGATGTACTAATATAAGATTTGTCCTTAGTATGAACTTTATCTTTTGGTTGTGAATCAGACATTTTCAAAGATAATTTTATTAAATAAATAATCATTTTTATTCACAAATGAATAAGATTGAATATTTGGAGTCTTTGATTACATTTCAAAAAATATTAATTTATAAAAATGAATAATATATATTAATATTCAGGATAAAAAATGGATTTAGATATTTTAAGTGAAGTGTTAAATAATTTAGCACCTGTTGATATTTATAAATTATCTTTAACTTCAAAGTATTATTACAAACACATTGAAGTCAATAAATACATTATTAAAGAGATTGATATAAGATTACAAAATATTTTTGGGGATAAAGTAAATCACTTTAAGGAATTATTGATTTCTTTGAATGCTATTATCTCTGGTTCTTTTATCATACAATGTATATTAGGAGAAATATGGATTCGTTCAGATGTTGATATATTTATACCAAAAACTGTAGATTTAAAGTTAGACGAGTTTTTGTTGAATATAGGATGTATACAAAAATATGATAACTACAATGTTAAATATTTATTATTTTGTGAAGCTGTTAATTATAAGATGAAATCAGGACAGCACATTCAATTAATCAAATTACATGAAAACAATGTTAAACAATATATGAATAAAACTTTTGATTTTGATATTTGTAAAAATATTTATAATGGTAAAAGCGTACAAATAAATAATATGTATAATATAACTCATAAAATTATAGATCTAAAAGATGTTATCATGACAGACAATATCGGAGAAAGACTTGAAAAATATCACCAGAGAGGGTTTAACATTATTAATAAACACTTTATGAATTTAAATGATACCCAAATATACCGAACATTGGAATGTAAAGTCGATAAATACAATTTAGTACCTATTGATATTTTTAATAAATATCCATATACGTCACGACTTATGTGTGAACAGCATTGTTTATTTAAATTTTTATTTGATAAACATGAACATATAGGACATTGGAAGTGTGATTTTTGTGATCAAGCTTATGGAGGTGATCCAATTGACGCATGTTATATATTATTAAAATAATAAAGTTTTAAAAAAATTAGGCAGACTAATTTTTTTTAAAGTTTCATCTTAACATTATATTATATATGCATCGGTTTCTAGTTCTCCCAACCTCAACTCATATCCATTAAGATTTCCTTTTAATGGTTGTCTTATTTGAGCTTCGATGAATCCCGACATTTTTAATTTTGGAAAATCATTAACATTACTAAAAAGACCAATCGTTCCCATCTGTGCATTGCGAGGAGCATATTTATCATTGGTATAAAAATCGTCTTTAGTTAATATTGTTGCTGATGAATCATTAAGATTTCTTGTGTAAAATTTATCTCCTCCAGTTATCTGTTTAATAGAATTAATATCAATTGAATCTGTCATTTTTATGTATTATATCTTTATTTTTATTATTCATTTTTATTTTTATTTTTATTCACAACGTCCATCTAAATAGACAGTTAGAACGGTTGGTAATTCTAATAGTTTTATTGATTCGTAACAAAGCATATCTCTTTTTTCATAATTTAAAGAATCAAAATTTATGATTGATCCTTTTGATGAATTTTGGTTATTTTTATCATCATAATAAAGGAAGAAAACTGAACGCTTTCCTTCTTCCAATTTTGTTTTGATCTCTTCTGAAAATTCATTAGTAGGAGCTACATTAATTATAGATGAATAAGATTCTATTTGTTTTAAATTGTTAAAATTTGGAGTTAATAAACACAATAATAAATTTTTATTATCAGATATGTTAAAATGATGAATATATTGCATCATCCTATTAAAAACTTTGTTATTAACTACTGTTTCAACTGCTTTATTAGACATAAAAATTTGATTTAGCTTAAAACATTCAGTTTTATGAGATTTCCAACCAACCCTTTGACAATTTAATGAACAGTAGTGAGCTTGCTTACATGCTGAACATACTTGCATAACTTGATTAGTTTTTGAACAAATTTCACAGGACTTCATGATTTTTAGAATTATAATTAAAATAAAAATTATCAATTTTTTATTTTTTTATATTTAAAATGGAAGAACGTAATATTTACGATATTGTAAATGAAGAAGGATTAGATGAAAAATATTTTGATGATGTCAGCAGAAGAACTATAATATTTTTCAAAGATAAAGATATTAATATCAAAGATTTATTAGAATATCAGAAGAAATATCCCATAATATATCCTTGGAATTCTGGATACAATGATATTCGTCTTAATTTTAATAGAGTAGGACAATTTTTCCCTAAAATGATAGTTAAAATTAAAAGAAAGAAAGATGTACAATGGATATTACAATTTGCTCAAAAACATGACATTAAATTTACTATTAGAAGCGGTGGTCATTGTTCTAATTCTTATAGTTTATGTAATGAAATAATTATTGACGTCAGTACTAGAAATCACGTAAAATTTAGTAACAATAATAGTATTTTTAAGGCTGGATCTGGTATTTTACTCGGTTCCTTAATCAAGGAACTAGGAGAAAGAAATCGCTTCATTTCCCATGGAACTTGCGGCTCAGTCTCATTAGTTGGTCTCTCTCAAGTTGGTATAGGGGTTCTTAGGAGAAAATATGGACTAACAATAGACAGTATGTTATCAGTTACAGTGATATTAGCAGATAATACAATAATAAAAACGGATAAAGATAATTATCCTGATTTATTTTGGGCTGTAAAAGGGGCCAGTTCTGGGAACTTTGGAGTTATAACAGATTTGACTTTTCAAACTTATGAACTTACTCAAGTAGTGTTATTTGAATTATGGATACCATTTAAACATTTTGTGAAAGCATTTGATATATGGCAACGATGGGCTCCTGTTGCAACTAATAATCTAACAGCTTTTATTCATCTATATTCTCCTAACAGCAAAGAACATCAAGAATCTATTTATGTTTCAGGACAATTTGATGGTAAAAAATCAGAATTAAGAGAATTAATAAAAGTATTTGATGGATTATATACATCTTCTAAAATATGGAGAGTATCAATTGTTGATTGTGAAAAACTTCATTTTAATCCTTATCCTCCATTATTTTATTCTTATCTTAATTTATTTGCAACTGAATATTTATCACTACAAGCAATTAAGAATTTAAAGAAAACTATGAAATGTGCACCTGCCAATTTCCGTCTCGAAATTGACGCAATGTCTGGTAAAATATCTGAAGTATCTAAAAAAGATACAGCTTTCTATTGGCGAGATGCTTTGTTCTGGATAACTTGTCGTGGATGTTCTGATAGTCAGGAAGATTTAATAGAACCAGCAAAATTTGTAAGATCAACATATAATCAATTATTAGATGATGGTTTAAGAAATTCAAAAACTGGGTTAGGAAGAGCATACTGTAATTTCAAAGATTCAGAATTAACTAAAGAACAATTTCCTTTAGTTTATTGGGGAAATAATGCTAAGAAACTAATGAAAATTAAAGCTAAATATGATCCCAATAATGTATTTAATTACGCTCAAAGTATACCATTAAAATAAAATTATATATTATTATAATATAAATATATTATAGATGGAAGACGTAATTACTCGAGGATATTATTATGGTGTAAGATTTTCTATGAACGGATGCATAGAAATCCTGGAATTACTTGATAATATAAACAACTATAAAGTGTTTAACGTCATATCATGTATCCCAGCAGAAAGCAAATATATATATATTTTATATAATGAAAATTTAATTAAGGGAAGTAATAGTATTGATAATTTCAAGAATTGTAATCATTGGTTTCTAATTCGTGAAAAATTAGATCATATTTTTGATTTCATCATTAAGAAACACATAAGAGAATATATTAACCATCCAAGAAAGATTTATTATTTCGAATATTATGGTTAGTTTTAAAAATAATTCCTTTAATATGATATATTGATTATTATATAATAATAATTTAATAAAAAGAGATGGTAATATTAACGAATTTCAAAATATAATTATTGTCTTTTAATTAGTGAAAAATTAGATCTCATTTTTGATTTTATTATACAAAAATTTATTTGTAAATTTATTGATTATTTAAGGGAAATTTATTATTTTGAGTATCCCTAATTATATTATTGAAGATAATATAATTAATCTAAATCAAAATTTCAAAAAAATAATTATATTAAAAAATATAATTATTATAAATAACGATGTCTGCCAGTTATCAGTCAAATGAGTCACTAACGGATAAATGTATTTATTTAGATTTAGATCAAACTCTTTTATCTACAGCTGATGAAGAATATGGTTTAAAATATTTATATAAATTGAAGATATTATCAAATCCTTCTCTCATGCATCTTAGAAGTAGAGTTTATCATGTTGTAGTTGAAGATTTGGAAGGACCTGGTTATGGTTCTAAATGTGAAATGTGGGGAATAACTAGACCTCATCTTCATGAATTTTTAACATTTTGCTTTTCTTATTTTAGATTAGTTATGGTATATAGTGCAGGCAAACGTCAATATGTAGAATCTATAGTAGATCATATATTTAAAGATCTTCCATACCCTCATTTAGTATTAACTTATGATGATATAAAAAAGAAAGGAAGAGATGTTATAAAACCATTAACAGTAGTAATGGAAGCAAATGAATTAACTAGAGAATATGTTAGACCCACTAATACCTTAGGATTAGATGATTTAGTTTCAACATATAGTGAAAATAAAGGTAATGGAATTTTAATACCTGCTTATGAACCAGAGTTAAATGAGGGATCTTTATCTAGAGATGATGATGCTTTACTAAAATTACAAGAATGGTTAATGTTACCTGAAGTAATGTACTCTGAAGATATAAGAAAATTAAATAAAAACAAAATATTTGTTTAAATTAAGTTTAGCTTAAATAAATATTATAGTAGTTAAAATGGATATCCTACCTTTAGAAGTATAGTCGTTAATTATTAACCAAATTTTCGTTAAATGTCATTGTATTAACGTGTGTAAAATTTGGGAGAAATTATTAAAAGATAATCTTCTAAACGATGATTTTATTACTTATATAAATAATAAAGATTATTATGCAATTCAGTTTAATTGTTTTAAATTTCCTTATAAAGCAACAGAAACAATCGCCATCAATAGAATGTTTAAGGTAAATGATAGTTTAATTTATAAAATAATATTAAAGACTATATATGAAAAAATATTACCGGAATCTGATAGCATTATAATGTATTTTAAGATAGATCATGAGAATTCTACTATACTAAATTGTATAGTAAATAATATAATATCTATAGGTAATTATGAAGCATTAGATTATTTCTTAGATATTCATAATAACAGTGGATTTCCTGATGATTTATTTAAAATGTCTAGTATTACCAATATAATTGATGCTATAAAAAATGTTGGTGAATACGAATTTGAATATTTCAAGATGATCGACAATTTAATGAAAGATACAAATATTTTATGGGGATCTGAAGATTTAGAGTTCATAACCCAAATGTTGTCAGGATCGTTCGATGAATTTTATGATAAAATAAAACTAACAAAATTTGGTAAACCTATTAAAAAGTTAATATGTCCAACAATTAAAGATATGATATATATTATGAATAAAAAAGCTTATTTAGAATGCATACGACATGGATTACATAATATAAATGATAAAATGTCACAAGTTAGTAAAGTATCACAAATCAATAATATCGAAGATAATCAAGTAATATTTTTTCTATTAGCTTTATCAGGTAATTGTGGTTTAAATGATATAAAACGATTATATCATATAGATTATCACTCATGGTACGATAAGAAAATGATAAATGATAATATTGATATTTTAGGAATTAAAGAAAGATATGAAGAATTATTAAGATTAATATAATATTTTAATAAATAACTGATATAATATTTTAATAAATAACTGATATAATATTTTAATAAATAACTGATATAATATTTTAATAAATAACTGATATTTATTAACTTAAGAGCCAAATCCCCTTAATACATTTTTTCTAATCTGTGAATTTGCATCAGGTACTTCACGAGTTTTCTGTTTAACTTCATCTTTTTCTTCTTCATATATCTTAATTATATCAACAGGACGTTTAGGTTCAATTTTGTTTGGAATAATTTCAAGCAGACTCCAATCGTCATCGGATATAATTTTTGAATAACTGTAAATAGGAGTATTCATAGTAATTAATTTATAAAATCGCCATAAATTTAAAATTAATTAATTATTTTTATCGCAAATAATTAATTTTTATAAATATTGTATAAGTATGAGTACACGAAATCCCCATCCTAAAGTAGGAAGTACCTCTATTAGTACAGTAAACTTTAACTCTTGGGTTAGTACTCCTGTTATAGCAGTTACAGAAAAGACCAGAAAAACTAGGGTTAAAGAGATAATCAATGACATATTTGTAGATTGTGCTAAAGTAACAAGCGATCCTTTTTGGGTAGAGAAATTTAATTTAGCAGCGATAGGGAAATTTCCTACTAATTTTACTTATCATGATACCACATTAACATATAAAAAAGGTGCTAAGACTAATAAAATAGTATTATCTAATAATGTAAAAGAAGCAGCTAATGCATTCATGGATTTTTTAAGAAATAATAAAAGTATTTTTTCCCCATTAGATGAACAACGAGTAATTGACACTCAATCTAACCGAGAGCAAATTTCCATTTCGGAAATTCCCCTAACATGGGAAACATCAAGTAAGAAAATTAAAGAATGTTTGATTAGTTATTATGTTGTTGATATGATGAAAATGATGAATTTAACGAGTGAACAAGCTTATCAACTTAGAAAAATTATAAATACGGGAATATTTTCAAATTTACTTGATAAGAATAATATAAAATTACAAAATAACAGGATTATTTCAATAGGAGGATTATTATATGATCCCCATAATGCTATATTTTATATTGATCCAAACTTAGTCCCTTCTAAACACACATCATATACTAAAAAGAAATCAACCAATAATATACCTAAAGATACTATTCCGCAATTTAACATTAAGTGGGAGAAATATATTAATAAATATATTGAACAAATGGATAAACAATATTGCTTACAAGCAACAATATCTATGTTATCAGATGATGAAGAGTATGAAGAATAAAATAAATATATAAATTATATTTATTTTTTATTATAAATTAAAATTGATTAATTATATTTTAATTAATTAAAATAAATAAAGTGGATGGAATCAGTCGATACTGCTAAAGATAAACATTATTTAGTTGATGATACTAGTGCAGATGTTACAATAAATTATTATAAAGATGAATTTCGTCATAATGATATAACAGATACATTAAAACAGTATTCAGATACATGTGTTGATTCTTTAGAGGGGATTTCTAAAAATTCCCCTAATATTAACGATGATCATGATGGAATGTTTGATGAATTGAAGTCAAGTGAATCAGGTAAATTATTAAAACAAATAGCTTCCAATGAAGGAGTTGGTGATCATCATATACAAATATTTGATAATTGGGTGGAATGTTTGATTCAAAAATATATTTATTCTAAAGAATTGACGTTTGATGATGGATCTAAAATTGTTTCTAGAAATGTTAGGATCGAAGCACCGATGTATAACAGAGGAACTGAAAAATATCCGTTAACTCCTAAAATGGCTCGCGAACAAGGAGTTACATATGGTATAGATTTATACATTGATATGATAAAACTTGATGAAGAAGAAACAGAACAATTAAATCAATCGTATATCAGGAAGAATGTATTTGTCGCTAGTATCCCAATTATGCTTAAATCAAAATATTGCATTTTACGAGGCAGAAGCAAATCTGATTTGGTTAGATTTGGTGAAGATCCTAATGATCCAGGAGGTTATTTTATAGTTGAAGGTAGTGAAAAAATAGTATTAGGTCAAGAACAATTAATAACAGATAAAATATTATTAATGGATACTAATGGATATGTCAGTTCTAAATTAACAGCAAATACTGGTGGAGGCACAATGGTTATGGAAATTAGTGAAAATGCTAATAATAATAATGTTATCGAAATGATTATTCCCGGAATGAAGCCTCCTAAAACCAACGAACCAAAGAGTTTAAATGTTTTAAGAATTTTTAGATTATTTGCTCAATTTGAACAAGAGCGGATTAATAATCTAGATGAAGATCTAGAGGAGGAACCCGATGAAATATCAACATTAGACAATTCCGAAGACATTAAAAGATATATAGAGAGATTTATTAAAGATGATGAAAATATTCGTAAGAAATCTATATTGAAATTAAATAGAACATTAATGGATTTTAATTTATTAACAGATGATAGACAAATAATTTCGAAAAATATGGATAGAAAGGATGAATTAGTATCAGATGGTGAAATTAAGAAAATCTTTAGTACTAATATTTATCCTCATCTCAATAATTTACCGGCTATGAATGGAGAATCTCCTGTTGAACATCAGCTTCGTATTACTAGAGCTAAGCTTGATTTATTATCCATAATGATAGCTAGATTATTAGAACATTTAGCTGGGTTTAGAGATTTAGACGATCGAGACAGTTGGGCTAATAAAAGAATTGAAGGAGCAGGTAGATTAATGGAAACGTTATTTAGATTGTCATGGAAGAAAACTCTTGAAATAGCACAAGGTCATATTAAGAACGTACCGAGAAAAGATGATCTAGATAAATTCCAGTTTATTGTGACTCATATAAGTCAATCTACGTTAGTTAGCTGTACTTTTAGAGATTCATTTATTAGTGGTAAATGGGGTATGAAAGGAACAAATCTAAAAGATGCTATAGCACAACCCCTTAATCGTGATGGAGAAGTTGCTACTTTAGCACATATTAACGCGATTGACGTAGCTATATCTAGAACTGATACTCATTATATTCTTCGTTTAGTACAAATGAATCAATTTGGGTTTATTTCTGCTTTTTTCACTCCTGAAGGAAAAGGATGTGGTCTGCTAAAGAATTCATGTATTTTATTGAAATTAACTGTTGGTAGAGATGATACAACTATCATAAGATTTTTAATTGGAGATAAAGAAATGGGATGGCCAACAAGGATCGCTCTTACTTATGATGAATCTGTGGAGAATGGTTGGAATGATAAAATAATAGTCGGTGCAAAATTTATTGGTTGGTGCGATGGAGAACAAATTAAGAATCAATTAATTGAACGAAGAAGATCCGGACAATTTTATTATGATATGTCAGTTATCAAACAAGATGATTACGTGTATGTTGATGTAAGTCCATCAAGACCGATACGACCAATGTTATTAGTTAATCCTAAATCTCAAGATCGTAATCACTTGAAAGACGAACCTTTTTTGATGATCGACCTTAAAAATATGAGAAATGCTTCAAATTATGAATTAATCGTAGAAGGATGCATGGAATATATTTCTCCTTGGGAACAAGAATATATTAAATTAGCAATGTCTCCTGATAGAAATAATCAAAGATGGGAAGCAATAACAAAAGCTGATAAAGCTTTGAAAAAAGAGAAAATGTTATACAGTAAAGTTGATGAATCTGAAGATAAAAAAGCTTTATCCGAAGAAGGAGTTGAAGTTGATATTAAAGAAGCTAAAGATAGAGTAGATCAAGCTCTTGAGATTTATAACAAGGCTATTAATACTAAATTATTTACTCATTGTGAGATAGATCCATTAGATTTGTGTGATATTGCTGCTTCATTAATACCATGGCCTGATCATAATCAAGCGCCACGTAATACATATCAAGTATCTATGGGTAAACAAGCTCTTGGAACATATCATAGTAATCATATAAATAGAATGAATGATGGGAATACAAAAACGTTAGCATTTCCTCAACGTCCAATAGTTGAAACCGATATGTATGGAGTTATTGGACTAGATATGAATGGTCCTGGAGAGAACGTTATACAACAATTTTTATCAGTTCCATATACTGAAGAAGATTCATTTGTAATGAAAAGAGAATTTTTTGATAATGCTGGATTGAGAATGTACAAATATATTACATATAAGATGATTATAAATAATTCCAATGATAATTGGGATGAACAATTAACAAAACCAAAACTTGAAGAAAAGGACAAAGAACATATTCATAAGTATCGTTATATGAGTGATAATGGATTACCAATGATAGGAGCTCCAATGAAAGAAGGAGATTATATAATTGGTAAAGTGCTTACTCCTAAGAAAGATAAAAGTCAAAATCCTAAGAGTGACAGTGTAGTTGTCAGAATTGGGGACGAAGGAGTAATAGAAAAAGTATCAGTCTCATCAAATAATCTGAAAACTGTAGTTATTGTTAAAATGCGAATAATGAGAGTTCCACAAGCCGGAGATAAATATGCTCCAAGAAATGCTCAAAAAGGAACAATTGGGTTAGTGATTTCAGATGTAGATTTACAATATGGATTAAGAGGAACAACTGCTGACATAACAGCCAACCCAGCATCAATGCCTTCACGCATGACTTGTGCTTATCCTCAGGAGATTCATGCGGCCAAAGCAGCGGCTATGGTTTGTACTCATATAAATGCTGGTGCTCATAATCCATATGATATGGATAAATATAGAAATGATCTTAAGAGATATGGTCTTCATGAATTTGCCTATGAAGAGATGAGATCAGGAACAACAGGAAATTTTTTAGAAGCTTTAGTATCATCAGGTCCTGTATTTTTACAAGCTCTTAGACATCATGTAAAAGATAAAATTCAAGCTCGCGGCGTCGGGCAGGTTAATCCTCAAACAAGACAACCATTAAGAGGAAGAACCAATCATGGGGGATTGAGGTCAAAAAACTAGGCCTCTGTGGTAGCTAAAACTACTGCAAGTCAGCATTACAGCTGGCGACACGATCAAATTCAGGGGAGGTCCCGATTGATTAAATTTTAAATTAAGGAAATTTAAGAGACGATCATGAATGTCTTACTACCAAATCAATATTGGAAACTTATTGGTGGCTGCTGGGAAAACTAGTGGGTATGGTAAAAATGTAAGATTAGGGATAATCCTGAGCCAAGCTCCTAAAATTAGATATTAGATATAAGTAGTAATATTTAGATTTAATATTTAGTCATGGAGAAGGTGCAACGAATATACGGTTGTGGGCGATTTTAACAACAAAAATTTTGAGAGTCGCATAAAATTTATTCTAGACCCACTGGTAACAGTGCTCATAGGAAGCTTATATGAATCTGTAATGTGAATTTAATTTCACGTTCATATATTGTGCGCTATGGGGAGTAATGATTAGAGAAGAAATGCTTTAATCGAAATATCTAATTAAATAGTTAATTACAGTATTAGATATTTATACTTGGTAGTATCGTTGGAGAGATGGAAAGGGATGTAGCAATAGCATATGGAGCTAGTGCATTTTTAAGAGAAAGATTAATGGGTGTATCAGATGAATATCAAACAGTATTTTGTATAGTATGTGGAAATTTTGCAGTCAATGACCAATACAATAATTTTTATAAGACATGTAGTTTATGTGGAAATGAAGATAAATTTGGTAGATGTTCTATTCCTTATGTTTATAAATTATTAATGCATTTATTAGCAGCACCTGGATTAAATTTACGTCCAGAATTAATGACTAATGAAGATTACGCTTTGAAAGTCTTACCTAAAGATAAACGTATCACTGCTAAAGTGATAGAAGAAGAAAACGATGAAGACATCGTCGATGAAAATGAAGAAGAGGACGAAGCTGAAGATGCAGAAATTGAACTGGAAGAACAAGCTGAAGACGAAGATGTTGTTGATGAATATGATGAAGGCGGTGATTATGAAGGATATGATTATGATCCAGAATAAAAATATCCTTCTAATTAAAAAAAATAATATATAAATATGTAAATAAGAAAGATAATATATATGTAAATATATTATTTAGATGACGTTTAAAAGTTTACATAAATCACGAACATTTACGATTATAAAATCACTTGCTACATCACCAGTAGGAATATGTATTTATAATACAGCTTTGATTTTAACAATTATATCAATAGTTTACGTTACATTTTATGGGTTGTATATTTTTAACTTATATCTAATAGATCAAAATATTTTGACATTTTTGAATAATATGGATCATGGAAAATTGATATCATTCGAGATCCTAGAGTTATTCGGTTTAGCATTTATTGTATATATGATGATTTTTGTTTATCTTTGTGTTATAGAGATATCACACTGTATTTATAATACAAAACAAAAACTTGATAACGATCTTAAACAATACGAATGTAATTCAGTAGCATGGCAAAAATAAAATATAAAATAAAAAAATAAAAAATGAATAATATATTAACTAATATATTATTAAAATGGAAGTTCTCGGATTACCACCAAACTTTGATAAATATTCTAATATTGTTAAATTTTACAAAAATAATGGTGTAGATTGTTTATCTAGCAAAGTTGAAAGATTTCGTTTCTATATTATTTACATATATACTAAAAAGAATTTGTGTTTACATAGTTCATTTTATGATGAATTAGGTAAGGTAACTAATCCTTGTTTCAAAAATTATCCTGATTGGGGTAGATGGGATAATCCTGATATAGATTCATTTGATTATTATGATATCACTACATTTAAATTTCATATGCCTAAATTTAATTATCCATTTAAAATAACAGATGAATTTTTACATAAAGAATTATCTCTTGTTTCAGATGATGTAATTGAAAATTACTTTAATGATTTATATTCATATGGAAAATTAACTATTACGGAACATAAAATTAATTATATTACAATAACTAATACATTTAATGAAGCTAAAATTATTGTACAAAAAGAATTATTTTATAAATATTGTAGTTATCATAAAATGTTAGAAGGTTATAAGGTTAAAGAGTTTTCTATTGATATATTGTTTAACGATAAAGTAGCAAACAATATATCTGCGTTATTAAATGAACAAAGTTATAATACCAAAGAATATAAATATTATGAATTAGAGCAACATCTTAATATTGTGGATTTCCTCGAGATTACCTTAAATTTTGACGATATTAAATCATAATATAAAAAAACGAATAATATATTAATTAATATATTTTTAAAATGCCTCATCGTATCCGATATAAATTAAATATAGGATATAGAACTAAACCTCTTAAAAATCGTAAATATAAAAATACATGTCATCATGCACATAACACGTTAATGGCAGACCACAAACTATATAAAATTTTCTTTCCTAAAATTAATAGAATTAAGGATGAAACTACAATAAATGTTATTGATTAATACCGATAATTTTCGTGAAATAAAAAAATATTAGAGATAATATTTTCGTAAAATAAAAAATATTATCTCTAATATTTTTTTATTATTAAAAATATATAATGTCTAAAGCTCGTCGAAATTTTGTTGATAGAAGATATGATTCAAGTGATGGGAGTGTTTTCTCTAGTTGCAATGATGACTTGAGTAGCAGTGACATTACATCGTCTAACTGTACTTCAACAGATAATACTTCATGTACATCAGATATGTCATCTAAATGCACTTCAACAGATACTTCATGTATATCAGACACATCATCTAAATGTACTTCAACAGATACTTCATGTATATCAGACACATCATCTAAATGTACTTCAACAGATACTTCATGTACTTCAACAGATACTTCAACAGATACTTCATCTAAATGTACTTCAACGGATACATCAGATACTTCATCTAAATGTACTTCAACGGATACTTCATGTACTTCAACGGATACTTCATCTAAATGTTCGTGTTCATCATTAGATCAGTCATTTAGTTCATCTGGTAAACGATGTGAGTGTTCATCATTAGATGAATCTCCCAATCCACTTAAAAAATTACAAAGATCTGTTAATGTTTCTATTAATAAAAAAGATAATATAATTGATTTAATGAATCAGAAGGATTTTAATATTAATAAAGTTTCCGATAACATCAAAAAAGAAGCATTACTACCTATTAATGATCAATGTATGAAGTGTTCGTGCAGTGATAAATCTAGTTTTGATGAATTTAATAACTATAACTCTGGTAACTCTGACAAATCTAGTAATGATAATTTGACTTCTAATAGATCCGATGATGATAAGTCTAGTATTGATGAACGTAATTTTTATAAAACCATTAGTTCCTGTTCATGTAGCGATAAATCACAATCATGCACAACAGATAAATCAAGCAACTCTGATAAATCATGCTCGTGTAGTACAAATGAATCAAAAGATTCAAGTTCTTATTCATGCGATAACTCTAACAAATCTTGCTCGTGCAGTACAGATAGATCAAAAGATTCGAGTTCTTGCTCTTGTAGTACAGATAAATCAAAAGATTCAAGTTCTTGCTCGTGTGATAAATCAAAAGATTCAAGTTCTTGCTCTTGTAGTACAGATAAATCAAAAGATTCAAGTTCTTGCTCTTGTAGTACAGATAAATCAAAAGATTCAAGTTCCTGCTCGTGTGATAAATCTGTGAGTTCTTGTTCATGTGATAAATCTATGAGTTCTTGTTCATGCAGCACAGATAAATCAAAAAATTCAAATTCTTGTTCATGCAGTACAGATAAATCAAGAGGCTCTGATAAACCAGTAAATTTAAGTTTGTGCAGTACAGATAAATTGGTAAGTTCAAGTTCTTGTTCATGTAACAAATCAAAGAGTTTAAGTTCTTGCTCGTGTGATAAGTCGGTCAGCTCAAGTTCTTGTTCATGTAACAAATCAAATAGCTCTTATTCTTGTTCATGTGATAAGTCGGTCAGCTCAAGTTCTTGTTCATGTAACAAATCAAATAGCTCTTATTCTTGCTCATGTAACAAATCAAATAGTTCTTATTCTTGCTCATGTGGTAAAAATACAAATAGTTCTTATTCTTTATCGTTTAGTAATGGATCGAGCTCTGTCTCTAGTATTTCAACCAAGGAACCAAGCTCTTCTTCTAACTCATCGAGTAATAAGTCTAAATCAAGTAACAAATCCAGTAGCTCTTCGGATAAATCAAAAACTCCATCCGAGTACTCAGAATATTGTAATATTCCTAAAAATAAGTTAATTAATGTCACATTTAAACATAACGAGCTTTATATTGAAGGATTAAAGAATGCTACTATCAAATTAACTAGGGGACGTACGTATTATTTTCAGATAAATCAAGAGTTTGAAACATTTACTGATCCAAAATATGGATTTATTATAACTGATAATCCAAAACAAGGAAAACATTCGGATTTTTTTGGATTTGATCCAGTTGCGCGTGGCTGTGTTCCTTTTATTATTGATGATAATAAAGTAGATAAATTATACTATAGAGATTGTAATTCTTTACATAAAAATAATATGGGTGGAATGATTTTGCTCCACGACTAAATAATACTAAAATATATTATATGTTAAATATAATATATCATTTTTTATGACATGATCATGAAATACATGGTATATTTCATAATATCATTGTTTATAAAATTATTTGATGGAAATTCTTTTAATAACAAAATTTTCTCATTTAATTCTAAAAATTTTATATATGGAAACAAATTATAACATCTCTCACATAAACATTTCGATGGAAATGGTAAAATTGTAATATTATTATTTATGATAATTTGTATTTCTATTACATACCAATGAGAAGAAAAAAGTGCAATGCATGAACTACAAATTTTACTAGTATTTGCTGTTGCTTTTATTTCTTTATACAATAAATAATCACACCATTTTATATTAAATCGAGTACAAAATTTATTGATAATCATTCTACCCTTACCTTCATTAATAGATTGATATAGCAGTTTATTATTTAAAAACATCTCGCCATAAAAATATATGGATTTACCAAACTTAGATATATCATTTATAGGATTATTAACTATAATAGAGACAATTTCATTAATTGGTAATAATTTGATCTTATTAGAAAACATTTTTAAAATTATATATTCTAATATTATTAATTTATTTTTATTTGCCACATCCACAACCTTTCTGTTGTGGATTAATGTTATTTATTTGCTCTATGTTTATTTCATTATTTAGTTGTTCATTTATTAAATTATCATTGTTTGATTCATTTGAATTAATTATTGATTGTAATATTTCATATAAACCTTTCGGCCAATGAGCTACACTACTTTCAAAATTTTCAGATGATAATTGAGCTTCATTTTTTAATTTTGATATCTCATCATTAATAATAGTATTACATTTGGAACTATAAGCAAAACTTAATATAACTATAAAAAATATTATAACAACCGTTAAAATTATTGCTACAACCCAATTAAATGATCCTGACAAACAAAACACCCAAATAATTATTATCAATGTAATTCCGATCAATAAGGATACATATAAAATATTAGCGCTTGTTAGTGCTAATTGAGCATCTTTAATAATATTAGCGTTATTTTCTACAGGAGTTTGACTATAACCAGTTGCATCAACAAATGCTCGATATGCTAATTTAATATTTTGGTCAGATAATTCATATTTAGATTTTAGTAGATCAATTATATCATAGATATGATTATCAAATTCTGACGATTCTATCGTTATATCATCAATATCATATAGAGGTATTGGAGGACCTCCAAGTATAATATCATTCATTTTATTATAAATAATTAAAATTTTTAATTATTTATGTTTTGACGATTGCTAATTCTTCTTTAACCATATCAAATAATTTGTTAACAATTAACATATATTCTTCATGAGTGAGCAATTCTTCTTCGTCTTCATCTTCATCTTCTTCGTCTTCATGTTCATTCTCATCATAATTAGCTTTATTATTTAAATAATTTTTATCTTTTATAGCAGAAAAGATATCAAAAAACACTTCTTGTGTAACAGTACTTAATTTACAATACAATGATGATACGGCGCTATTAAGTATCATTTTATTGTTCTCATCTTCTATTCCTTCACGAAGTAAATTAAATCTTTTTGTTCTTTCTGTACTATCCATTTTATTTTTAAATTTTATAGTAAAAATAAAAAATTATTTTTTTATAATATCAATAATATAACAATACAACCGGATCATGATCTGAATATAAATTTATATTTCTATCATAATCTAAAGGTAATCCAAAATATAAATTTTTATTATCATAATCTGTTGTTAATATATAGTCACCAAAAGCAGAGCTTCCGGTTGAAGGGGTGGAACCCCTTATACCTACAGAATTATAATCTACATCAGCACAACAAGTAGTTGGAATTTCATTAAATAATGGTAACCGTAATTCCATTCCAAAAATATTAATAGATTGATTTAATATTTTACCTTGATCATCATTGAAATCTCCAACCATTATTATTTTATCTGGTTTGATAGATAGTTTAACGCTGTTGCATACTCGTTCTATCTCTTCTTTTAAATTAATATTATGAGGAGCATGTAAATTAATAAACAATAAATTATATTTATTAAACCAAACTATTTGAATAGCACGATCATCAGTTTCTGAACTTAGCTTTAAATTTTTTGTTAATTGTATTCCATTTCCTAATATAGTTTTATCATAACCTACCATGATACTTGTATTATTGTGATAACTACTTGATAGAAATTCATAATTTTTATTAAATGAATTAACGAATTTATCTTTATATTTATCATTCACTTCTTGAACTCCAAAAAAATCATATTCTGATAAGAATTGAACTGTGTTAAATGTACACATTGATATTTGTTTAGATGAATCATACCATCCATTGTTTCCCGGATATGTTAATTGACATTTCTTAACAGCTATAGCTTCACTTCCAGAAACAATATTAGACATAACACTTGCTCCTAAATTTAAACATGCTATCTTCATCGAATTTTATATTATATATTAAATTTTTATATAATATATAAAATAGATGAGATGAATTGTTGTAAAAAAGATGTTATAAATGATCTTGATGAATTTTATAATCAAAGAGATATTCAAAAAAAAGAAAAGTATTTACAATTTTTAATAATTATTATAATAATTTATATTGTTGTTATAATTATAGGAACTATATTTTTTATATTCATGTTTGATTTAACATGGGTAGATGGTTTATATACAGCGGTATTAGTGTTGACAGGTATTAACATCGAAGTTAATCCTACTACTGATGGTCAGAAACTTTTTATAGTTATTTATTCATTATTAACAGTAATAATACTATTATCCTTCGCTAATGTTGCAGTAGAATATTTCTTAATTTAAATTATTTAAAATAATTTAAATTAAGAATATTTCTTAATTTAAATTATTTAAAATAATTTTTATTATATTAAATAATGGCAGACATCCATGATTTGGATGTTTCTACTATACGTGAATTATTATCTTCTAATGGAATATATTTATACAGTGGATTTTTATCTAATAAAAATGATGAAGATATATATAATGTAGCATTAGATTTAATGAAATCTAAAAATACTAAATATGATGATGTTAACGTAAAAGTAAAAGAGTGGGTATTAGCTCATAATGCTTTGCTTAAAAATTTAGATATACCAAGTTATACAGTATACCAAATTAATAACTTACCTCAAGATAAATTAAATATCTTAGCTAAATTGTTAGGATTAACTAAAAACAACAGACAAAATGTCATAAATATTTTACGCTACATGCATAAATTAAAAGAATCTGAGTTAGATTTTGAAATGAACAATGATTTATACTCAAATCTATTAATAACATCAGAATTTAGAACAATAATAGATTTATTGAAATCTAAACCATGTCTTAAAAACAGAATACCTGAATTATTTTCTGAAATGTTATTTTATAACAAAGGTCTTCGTAAGAATGTTGATAAATCATTATATTATCAAGATACTTATCAATTTATGGAATCATTGATCAATTCAAAATATTTTGATATATTAGATAAAATACTACCTATAATTAGCAATGAAGACCCAGGTAATTATTATAATCTTATTAAATTATTTACCATAAAGCGGTATCTTGGTAAATATTTAAAAAATTTACCATCAAAATATAGTCCTCTTCTATTAATTGCTATCGTAAAAGCATTAAATCACGGTACTGCTTATTATTTAATTTCTACAGTTTTACAGAAGGCTATTGATGACGAAAATTTAGAAATGATTAAAGGTATAGTAGATAAATTTAACTATGGTTTGTTAGGTTACACATTCTATCACTTTCCTCTTCGTATCAATACGAAAGAAGAAAGTGATTTGAAAAAATTGATTCAAGAAGCACGAAAGTTAATATCTACCGCTTAAATATTATAATTTTTATTATAATATTTATATACTAATTTAATGAGTTTGGTCAAATATGTATTCCAAAGTTTTTGATTTGAGATAGTCTTTGAGTTCATCTAGAATAAAGTCATAATAAACCGATTCTTCATAAGTTAATCCATCACTATTATTAAAAACAAAAGGAGGGTGATATATCGAAGGATGTCAACAATAATTAGACAAAATTAAAAATGTTGATGAATCTCCATATATAATAGCATAATCATTATCATAAGGAATATAAATATCGTATTCGTGCATTTTTATTACTCCATTGTTTAATTAATATATTAACTTTCCCCAGAAATGCATTAGCATCTTCCATAAAAATTTCAGTAAAATGAGTAGATCTAAAATTATCTATCTTATTAAAAATATAATCCAAATCGTCTCGTTTAATTTCGATTTTCGCTTCTAAATCGCAATAATTATTATCTGATACTTCTCCTATAATCTGTTTTATTTTATCATTAAATATCTTATAAGTTTTTTCCCAATTTACTAATGATCTCTTCATTATTTTATAATGATTAAACAAAGTTTTAAAAATTTGTTTTTACTTTATGATTAATCATACGTCAATTAAATAATCTAATGCCTCCCATAATCCAACTCTTCTATTAAACCATAAATTTTTATCTTCATTATAATTAATTGATGGCTCTTGTCCAGCTATTAAAAATGGTATTCCTTCATTAAAATTAATATCCTGAATTTTACATTTATAATATATTAAATGTGTTAAAATAATAATAATTTCATTTTTACTTTTGATTTGCTGAACTTCATATTGGATTTCATGATTACCATAAAATTGATGATTAATATAATGTAAAATATAATTATCATCCTCTAAGTTAATATCAAAGATTTCTGTATAATCTTTAAAATTAATCTTTAAATTATCAGTAAATTCATCAATTTCAATTTTTTCATCATTAAAGAAATCTTTGATATTAACTTTATCATTGTTGAATATTTCTATTTTTCCTTCACTTTGCCATTGATCAGTTCTTTTTCGTTCAATGTCATTAATTATTAATACTTTCTTAGCGGTGGTTTTTATATCATACATCTTGATATATTCTTTGGTCCATTCATTATAATCATTAGGCTCAGTAAACAGAGGCAAATTATCATGTTTAAATTTTTCTACCCAAAAGTATTTATCCTGACATATTTCATTGATTTTCTTATTGGTAATAGAAAAATGTCGTAATGATTTGATAGTAGTATTTTTGAGTATTTCAAAGTATGGATCCATTTAAAATCTTAAAAAAATAAAAAATAAAATCAATTTTAAAACTAAAAATTATATTTTTTAAATGTCTGGACTGATTAACAGGAAAGAAGTTATCTCTTTATTAACACAAGATGATTATTATAGAAAACAACGAAAGTGGCCACTGATATCATACGATGATATTCCAAAATCTAACAATACACGTCGTTCAAGTAATCTATTTAGTATTGATACTTATAGTCATGATAGTTACTTTACTCCTATAAAAACAATTATTGAAAAAATTAATATTTTATTTCCTTTTACTAATGAGTTATTAACTAAATTTCACGGTCATTTGATAGCATGCGGAGGATCTATTTGTAAATCTATAACTAATGAAAGATATCAATATAGATCAAAACTAGACGACATAGATTTTTTCTTTTATGATTTAGATATTTATCAAGCTAACGTTATGAGAATGGAAATAATTGAATATATGATTAATACATGGAAATCTCATATTGGTCAAACGGTTGATAAGTATGATCAGAACAATGATTATGATATTGTACAAGCAGTTATCACAGATGTTAAGTTTTATATTCAAAGAAATGAATATGTTACAACTCTTCATGTTGAAGAATCATGTGATGGTCTACGTGGAGGACCTAAAGTTTATATGTATCAATTTATACATAGAATTTATCCAGATATTAGTTCTATTATTGGAGGATTTGATCTGAGTGCTAGTGCTTTTGCTTATAATGGAAAAGAAATATTTACTACTCCATTGGGAGCTTGGTCTCTAATTAATAGATACATAATTGTTGATATGGGTCGACGAAGTACTTCATATGAATATAGATTAAGAAAATATCTTAAATATGGTTTTGGATTAATATTTCCTGGGTTAACAAAAGAAATAGTTAAAGAAGAATTAATCAATAAATATAACGATAGAGCATTTTACAAATTTAAAGAAAAACTTTTCGATTTTGCTCGTGATAATGGTTATTATGTTGATGAGCGTTATGAACTATCTAATATTTTCAAGAAATATAATAAAAAAGACGAGAAAGAAATTGATAAATATGATGAATTAGCTTTTTACAGATTACAAAAAGAAAAAGATATACTACCACTTTTAGTATTGGATATAAATGTAAATAATGATGACCGGATAGGAATTAAACAATCTAAAGGTAATCAATATGATTGGGATCATCCTAATCAAAGATCAAAATGTGATGATGAGACATATTATTTGAATAAACTTAGTGATTATGGAAATGATGAAGAATATTTAGCAGCAAGAAGTGATTATCATCATAATCATATGTATTATAAACATGTACCAAGTGCTAATACTACTCGATTAAGATTGAATAATTTAGCAGGTGTGGTGTCGATATTATATATTGATAATCATCAAAACATCAAAGAAAAATTAACTAATGAAGTTAATAATCCCAATTTATGTATTAATGATTTTGTCCTTGATCTTTATAAGGAACGAGCAAAAGAATCTATTTTTAATTTTAGACAATTTAAAAATCCTAGTTGGCAACAATCTACGTTAATTAAATATTTTGGTTCATTCACTTCTGATATATTACATGATGAAGATTATACTGAATATCTTGAACTAATGATAGAAAACATCAAAAGAAATGATGAAATATGTAAGAAAAATCTTACTGGAATAAAATGGATAATTGAAAATCCAGGACGACAATGGACTTCTTCAATTAATCCTATTTTCAAAGATCCTAGAGATTGGTATGGTAAACATTATATTCCTGTATTAGTAGGAATACCTCCAGAAGTAGAAACTACATTGAGATTAATGAAATTGGAAAGAACTCAATCATTATGGACTACGTTACCAAAAGATCTTTTTGATTTATTATTATCCTATATCTTACGTGCATATGCAAATGAAGCATGGAAATATATCAAATAATGTATTTTTAAAACACGTCATAGAACGTCTTTTTATCTGAGATATTAATAAAGTCTAAATATGAAATTTTGGTTTTGGTTATATAATTTTTAGAAAAACACTTTGATCATAGTAATTTTTACGTATGATTAAGATAATTTTAGAATTTATTTTTGTAATATTATCTAGCTAAAATTTCATATTTAGACTTTATTAATATCTAAGTTAATTTTAGAAATTCTTAGAATTTAGTTTTGTAATATTGTTATCTATAATTATTTTCTAATAGATCAGCAATATAAATTTATAAAATTTTGATTTTGATTATAAAATTTTAGAAAACTGTTTGTTAGACTTAAAATTTTGATAAATAGATGTTCTTATTTTATAATTAATTATACGTAAAAATTATCTATAACAACTTGTTTTCTAAAATTTTATAATCAAAATTTTTATACTCAAATTATATTAATATCAAAGCTAATTTCTATAATTATTAATATTCAGATTCTAGTTTCTTATAATATTCAAATCTAAGTTAGGTATTAATAAAGTCTAAACATAAAATTTTGATTTTGATTACAAGTTGTTATAGTTAAAATTTTAATAAATAGATGTTCTTATTTTATGATTAATCATACGTAAAAATTATCTATAACAACTTGTTTTCTAAAATTTAGTTGATTGAATTCAAAATTTACTATTTAGACTTTATTAATACACAAGATAAAATTGATAAATGTTAATATTCTGGACCTAGTTTACCATAATATCCAAATAGTAACTTGGATATTAATAAGATCTAAATATAAAATTTTGATTTTGATTAGAAAATTTTAGAAAACAACTTGTTAGAGTTAAAATTTTCATAAATAGATGTTCTTATATAAAAATTACTATGATCAAGTTGTTTTATAAAATTTTCTAATCAAAATCAAAATTTTATATTTAGACTTTATTAATACCTAACTTAGATTTGAATATTATAAGAAACTAGAATCTGAATATTAATAATTATAGATATTAGCTTGAATATTAATAAGATCTAAATATAAAATTTTGATTTTGATTAGAAAATTTTAGAAAACAACTTGTTATAGTTAAAATTTTCATAAATAGATGTTGTTATATAAAAATTA
>Ga0315287_10000223_pt1 | contig 50206 bp, 59 predicted proteins | sample YL17G11_0_MG_FD_205037 | JGI IMG/M metagenome (GOLD analysis project Ga0315287, IMG submission 205037) | Sediment microbial communities from Yellowstone Lake, YNP, Wyoming, USA - YL17G11_0 | ecosystem: Environmental > Aquatic > Freshwater > Lake > Sediment | place: USA: Wyoming | collected...
GCGGCGCGCAAGCGCACGCGCTCCGGCAGGCGCGCGGGTGCTACCAGCGCGCCATCCTGCGGGGCGAGCAGCGCATCTCGGGCAGCGACCTTCGCGGGGAGGCGCGGCGGTGGAGCGGGCGGTACGCTGCGAGCGTGGCGAACCTGCTGGCGCGATGCGCGGCGGCGGGAGTCGTCTGCGGTGAGCAGCGCGGGCACGGTGGCCTGCGCGTGCTGACCCTGGCGTTCGCGGAGCCGGTGGCCATCGACGCCACCGCGAGCCTTGCCGCGGGCGTGCTGACGTGCGCGACGGACGATGACGCCGCGCGCTTCCTGGCGGACCTCGCGCCGCGCCTCGCGGTGTACGGTGGGGCGCTGACTCTCGCGCGCGACGGTGCGGTGCTCCGGTTCGAGGGGGACGCGGGCGAGGCAGTGGACGTGGTGCTCGACGCGCTGGACGCGGACGCCACGTTGCCGCGCGTGCGGCTCGGGGTGGCGGCGTGACTCGGGCGACCGCGGTGCTGGCGCTCGTGGTCTACGTCCACGCGCTCGCGGTGGACGAGCAGACGCGGCTGCGCGCCGCGGTGGCCAGTCTACGGCCCCCCGTCGCCCCGTAGCGGCGTCTGGGGGCCGGAGTCGGGGGGCAGGCTCGCGCCGTGCTCCCCGGCTCGCTTTGGGCGCAGGGCTCGCAACGGCTCGCGCTCTGCGGTAGGGTCGGCGCGGAGGCATTGAGCATGGCCAGTAGGCGTCGCGTTGCAGCAGAGTCAGAGCGTCAGGAACTCAAGGGCGGCACCGTCGTGGGGACGGTGGAGACGGTGGCACTCGACCGAGTGAAGCCGAACCCGTGGAACCCGAACCGGATGACGCCGCGGCAATTGGAGTCGCTGAAGCACGGGCTCAAGGAGGACGGGTGGCTCACGTCGCAGAGCATCCTCGTGTGGCGCACGGACGACACGGGGACGGCGAAGTACCTCATCATCGACGGTGAGCATCGTTGGCGCGCTGCAACGGCGCTCGGGTTCGTGGAGGGGCCGATGGTGTTCCTCGACGGCGTGACGGAGGCGCAGGCGAAGGCGCTGACCATCAAGCTCGACAACAAGCGCGGGAGCTTCGACCAGGAGATTCTGCGCGGGCTCTTGCGCGAGGTGCAGGAGCAGCTTGGGGACGAACCGGCGCTGGACCTTGGGTTCGAGGACGCTGCGTACCTCGCTCTCATCGCGGCACCGGGCAGCGACCTCGACGGCATCAGCAACCCACCGGGGCAATCCACGTTCGAGGGCGTCATCCCGACCATGACCACGCAGGTGAACATGGTTCAGATCTTCCTCACGAGCGACCAGAAGGCGCTGTGGGACGAGCGCGTGCGCACGCTCGCTGGACGCTTCGGAACGCGCAACGCGACGGACACGGTGATTGAGGCAATCCGACTTGCCGCAGAGGCGTCCACGGCAGCGGCATGAAGCCGCTCATCATCCAGCTTCGCACGCGCGTGCCGGAGGAACTGATCAAGGCGCGCGTCGGAGCGCGCGTGGTGGACGACGACATCGGCATCGAGCTACGCGGCGACTGCGACGTGTACGCAGCGTCGGGCGCGCTGGTGTGCAAGCTCCGCCGCGGGGCCATCGGCCAGGAGACGAGTGACCGTGCGTACCCGCACCTCGCGCATCTGGCGAGTCGCTACGGCTCGGTGAACCGCGGGCTCTACTCGGGGCTCCCGCGCGTGGCGAAGATCGGCAGCAAGGTCGGGATGACGGTGAACCCGGATGGCTCGCGCGCGACAATCAAGAGTTCCATTGGGGGGTACTTCGAGCCGCAAGGCGGGCGCTTCCCGTATTGCCGCACCACGATGTTCACATCAGCCGAGCCCGAGCGGTGGAACGAAGTGCTCCCGCTCATCCGAGAAGTCGGTGAGCACTTCGCGCGCGAGCTACCCGACCGCTGCAAGGTGCAGCGCGACTACGCGGAGAAGTGCTCGCCGTACTTCCGAATCGTCGGCACACCGTTCTCAACCATCACGGTGAACCAGAACATCGCGGGGACGATTCACCAGGACAAAGGCGACCTCAAGCAAGGGTTCGGCATCATCACGTGTCACCGCCGCGGGGCGTACACGGGAGGTCTGCTGACGTTCCCGCAGTACCGCATCGCGGTGGACCTGCGGGACCGCGACCTCATCTACTTTGACCCGCACGAGTGGCACGGCGTGACGGAGATGCAGAGCGCGGACCCGGACTACTCGCGCGTGACGGTCGTGTACTACTTCCGAGCGGGCATGACGAAGTGCGGCACGCCCGAAGAGGAAGTGGCGAAGGCGAAGCTGCGCGCCGCAGGGGCGAGTGTCGAGTGACGCTCCGCGACGACTTCTACGCGAGCGCGCGAGCGCAGATCGCATCGGGCGACATCGACCCGATGTACCCGGTGCTCCGGCGGTTCTACGAAGCGGAGCGGTGTGAGCGGGAGGTCGCGCTCTGGCGCACGCTGCTCTACGTCACGTGGTACCACGTGGGCTCCGCGTCGCTCGTGTGGCGTCGCATCCCCGAGCCGCGCCCGCTCACTGAGGGAGACGTGCGCGGGCTCTCCACTGGCACGGAGCGGCGGGGCTTCCGCGGCAACGTGATCGCGGCCACGCACGTCAACGCGCTGCTCGCGCTCGCGCAGAAGGCCGGGGGGCTCGCGCGCTTCGTGGACGGGCTCGTGGGCGACGGAGGCGAGACGGGTTGGGCACGCACGCGTGAGGCGTTGCAGGAGGTCGCGTGGCTCGGACCTTGGGCGAGCTACAAGTGGGCGGACCTTCTCAAGCACGTGCACGGCGCGCCCATCACGGCCAACGACATCGGCGTGGGCGGCAACAGCGAGACGGCTGGCCCCATCCCTGGGATGGTGCGGCTCACCGGAGAGAACTGGCGCGAGTGCGCCACGAACATCGGGTTGCAGAAGCGGCTGCTCGGGGAGGCGCGAGACGCGGGCGTTCCGTTCGACGGACTCGACCAGTTAGAGACGACGCTCTGCGACTTCAACAGTCTGTGCAAGGGCGGCTACTACATCGGTCACGACATCGACGCGCAGATGGACCACCTGAACGTCGCAACGGAACCGGGGCTGTGGGAGGCGCGCGCCACGTCGTTCGAGTCGCGCTACCTCGGTGAGCACCACGACTGGTTCGGCGTGCGCAAGAACCTACGGCCGGTGTACGCGAAGCATCAGAGGCTCGTCGTCCTGTGAGGGTGCATCTCGAAGGGATGGGCGTGCCTGGGTGCTTCCTCGCGTGGCACCTCGAACGCGCGGGAGTCGAGTGGACGTGGGACGACATCGACTCTCCGTTCAATGCGTGGAGCGCGTGCACGGGGGCCATCTACCCGAGCGGCGTGCCGTTCGACGTAGCCAATTACTCGCGTTGGCGCGCGTGGGTCGGGGGCTCTGCTCCGTGGCCAGCGTCGCTCACGCGCGAGTGCGTGGAGGAAGCTGGTTGGTGGTACTGCACGAAGGCGGCACCGCATGGCGGCAAGTACAAGACGGTCGCGACGGTGGGCGCGCTCAAGCGCGGTTCGGCAACGAGCCTGCACTACAACGCGCAGAAGTTCGTGCCAGCCACGCGCGAGGCGTTCGCGGAGCGGCGGCGCACATCGGCGGAGCCTGGTGCGCAGCGCGTCGTGACGCACGGCTTCGGGCGACGGAACCACCACGTGCTGTGGGGCTGGACGGTGCTCGTGAAGCTCGACATCGACCAGACGTTGCTCGCGCACGAGACGTGCGCGCGCCCGAGCCTCTACATGCGCAAGGGTCGGTTCGTGATGGCGTACGCCTACGCGGTGCCGGGGACGCCTTGGTGGTACTCGGGCTCGTCGCTCATCGTGCAGAAGGTTCCTAAGCAACTCGAAGTGCCGGAGAAGTTCGCGCGGTGGCGCATGAACTTCGAGGCGCTGGCGGGCGGGCTCGCGCGCGTGAGCGAGGTCGGGAGCGTCATCACGGGATGGCGACCCGCGGGAGCAGACGACAGTGCACCGCTCGTGTTGCGACTCGATGACGGCGCGCTGCACGTGCGTCCGTTTTGGAACAGCGGAGTGCGGCACTCGCCGGTACTCGTGGAGGCAGTGATGGACTCATTGGGTGTCGCGTGACGGTTCTGTTCGTGGTCGGTCCTCCGGGTGTCGGCAAGACGACGCTCGTGCGGCGCTTGCTCAACACCCCGAGCACGCTCATCGAGAGTCCTAAGTGGACGGTCGGTGAAGATGTTTGCGCGGCGGGGCACTACTCCGGCGGCACGTTCGATGGCGCGGACACGGTGCCGTACAACGGCGTGCAACTCGCGCTCGCGTATTGGGAGTCGTGTCTCACCGACCGCTCGCTCACGATCTTCGACGGCGACCGCTTCTCTCACGCGGGCACCATCGCGTGGTTCAACGCGCGCGGTGTTGAGCCGGTGTGCCTCGCGCTCACCGCACCCGACGACGCGCTGGCAGCGCGCCGCGCTGCTCGGGGCTCGAAGCAGAACCCCTCGTGGATGAAGGGGCGCGTCACCAAGGCGGCGCGCTTCGCAGACAGCTTCCCCACTCCACGAGTGCTCCGGCTGGACGCCGGGAACTCTACGGAATCACTGGAAGTTTCCCTGCGGGAATGGCTCGCCAGATAGTTCTTGTCGGTCGGGGCGGAATTGGTTTATGATGGGTTTCGGGTCGAGTTTGACCCCAACGAAAGGCCCCCCCAATGTCCTACGAAACCGCTCCCGCCACGCTGATGCTCGCGACCCGTTGTGCCTGCTGCTCGCGTCCCCTCTGCGACGCCATCAGCGTCGAGACTGGCGTTGGCCCCGAGTGCCGTCGCAAGCACGGGTTCAACGACGCGCAGGGTGAGCCGGACTGGTGCGCGGCGCTGGTCCTGCTGGACGGGCACGTGAGCACCGCCGACATGCACGCAGCCGCGATGGCGGGTGAGGGCGAGTACGACGCGCGAGCGGTGGCCAACCTGCTCGTGCACCGCATCGCCTGCCGGTCCTCCGCTCGGGTGGACGGCGCGGTGCTCGCGATGACTGCGGCCATCGGGGCGCTCGGGTTCGTCACCCTGGCGAACAAGATCGTGGAGCACGGCGCGGGCAAGGTCGAGGTTCACGCGGTGGGCGACCGCCTCGCGGTGACGACCCCGTACAATCAGGCGTTCGTCGCCGCGCTCAAGGCGGCGCGGGTCGGCGCGCGGTGGGACGGGGCGAGCAAGGTCTGGACGGTGCCCACGGACCCGAGCGCGCGCAAGGCGCTCTGGGGCGCGCTCCGCGGGAGCTTCGCGGGCGCGCTGCTCGTCACGGACGCGGGGACGACGACGGTGCCCGCTGCGGCGTGAGCCGCCTCCGCTGCGCGCCGATGGGGCGCTTGCCGGTTCGACTCCGGCGCAGCGGACCAGGGGAGAAGGTTCCCCGAGAAAGCAGGATGACAGCATGGCCAAGGTTTTCGTTTACGGGACGCTGCGAGCGGGAGGCGCGCTGCACGCGCACATGAAGGGCGCGGACCTCGTGTGCTCGGCGGGAGGCGTGCGCGGGTTCGCGATGTTCGACCTCGGGTTCTACCCGGCGGTGGAGCACATGCAGACGCCGCACGCGGTGGTCGTGGGCGAGGTGTACGAGGTGGACGCGGCGCACCTTGCGCGCCTCGACTGGGTGGAGGGCGTGCCGAGCCTCTACTACCGGACGCTCACGGACGTGGTGGTGGGCGGAGGCAGCGACGGTGAGGACACGGTGGAGGCGTTCATCTACGTGATGCGCGAGGGGCAGGCGCGCGGGGAGCGCGTGCGCGGCGGGGACTGGATGGCGCACACGGCGGGGCGGGTGGCGCTGTGAGCAGCGAGGGCAAGGCGGCGCGGCGACTGGTCGCGCGCGGCCCCGCGCCGCTGGCGCGCTCGCTGGTGTTCAGCTTCGGCTCGAACCTCCACGAGCCGCAGCTTCGGGAGCGGTGCCCCGACGCGATGCAGGTCGGTCCCGCGACGCTGCACGGGTTCCGCCTGGCGTTCGTCGGGCACTCCGCGCGATGGGGCGGGGCGGTGGCGACGGTGCGCCCGACCGCGAAGGCGGAGACGCCGGGGGAACTCGTGCTGCTCACGGACGCGGACCTCGCGCGCCTCGATGGCTTCGAGGGAGCGCCCACGGTCTACAAGCGGACGCGGGTGCAGGTGCGCACGCACACGGCGTCGGGTGCGCGGCGCGAGGTGAGCGCGTGGACGTACGTGCGGGACGGTGAGGAAGCGGACCCGAGCCCCACCTACGTCTCGCGCATCGCGTGCGGGTACGGGCGTCTCGGCTACGACGACGCGCCCATCGTGCGAGCGATCCACGCCGCGAGCAAGGCGCGGGCGCGGCGGTGGGAGGCGTTCAACGCGCAGGTGGAGCCCGCGACGCCGCGAGCCTCCGTGGGCGTCGTGCGCCGCAAGCGGGAGCGCATGAGCGACCACTTCGGGGATCTGTTCCCCAACGACGACCGGCGCAGCAACCCCGATGAGCACGACGCGGACGTGCTCGCGGACCTCTCCGACGTGCCCCCGTCCTGGTATCGCGGGAGGGCGTCGTGAAGCGCCGGGTGGAGATCCTGCTCACCGTGCCGGACGACGGCGCGGTGGAGCGGGTGCGCGCGCTCGCGGCGAAGCATGGGTGGGCGGTGGTGCAGGTGCACCGGGGGGAGAGCCAGCCGGGGGCGCGACCGATGGCGGAGCTTGCACCGGAGGCGGTGAGCAGGATCGTGGCGCTGCACGAGGCGGGGGGGCTCACGTACCAGGGCATCGCGGACGTGCTGAACGTGGCGGGCGTGCGGGGGGCCAAGGGCGGGCGGTGGTGGCCCAAGACCGTTGCCGCGGCGCTCCGGCAGGCGCGGGCGGCGGGGTTCCCGCAAGGGGCGGGGCGCAAGCCCGCCTAGCTGCCCCCCTGGCGCGCTTTGCCCCGCCGGGGGGGGGGCCAGCCCCTCCCGCCCCCTTGCGGCGCGCCGGGGGTTCCCTGGCGCGCCAGCGGGGGCTATCCTCCGCCGATGAGCGCGGCAGAGGACATCGACCTCGCGCACGCCGCGGTGCTCTGGCAGGCGGAGCAGGCGCGCGGGGACTCGAAGAAGTTTTTCGAGTTCGTCATGCGACGCGAGCATGACGGTGCGGTGGTGGATTGCGCGCCGCACCAGCGTGTGCTTCTCGACTTCGTGGAGGCGCACCCGATGTGCGTCATCAGGATGCCGGTCGGGACGAGCAAGACGTTCTGCATGGCGGCGATCACGTTGCACCTACTCGGGCGTGACCTTTCGTCTCGCGGTGCCATCGTGAGTGCGACGCAGGGGCAGGCGATGAAGCCGCTCTCGCTGGTGCGCGACACGATTGAATCGAGCGACGCGCTGCGCATGGTGTTCCCGGCGCTGCGGCGGAGCAGGCGCAAGACGGACTCGTGGACCATCAGCGAGATCACGGTGGACCGCCCGCCAGGTATCCGCGACCCGTCGCTCATCGCGGTGGGCATCGACGGCGCGCTTTCCGGTGCGCGCCTCTCGTGGGTGGTGGTGGACGACATCCTCGACCGCGAGAACACGGCGACGCCTGCGGGGCTACAGAAGGTGCACGAGTGGTTCGACAGCACGGTGCTCTCGCGCATCGACCCGGAGGGCGGGCGGTGCGTGGTGACGAACACGCCGTGGACTCCAGAGGACTTGACGTACCGCCTGGAGGCTGCGGGGTGGCCGACGCTGACGATGGACGTGGCGGGCAACCTGCGCATCACGAACGCGCCGGACTTCGACACCGACGACATCATGCCGAGCGCGCGCGAGGGGGAAGTGTACCGGCTGGCGGCACACGCGGAGCCGCTTAACGCGCGCGGGGAGGTGATGGAAGAAACGGTGCCGCTCTGGTCAGAGCGATACTCGTGGGAGCAGATCGAGGCGTTGCGCGGCAAGCATCTCCCGCACCGCTTCAATCAACTCTACCTCTGCATCTGTCGCGCTGACGACACGGCGCGGTGCAAGGCGGACTGGATCGACCGCTGCAAGGCGCAGGGGCGCGGCACCACGTTGCAGGGCGAGTACCTTGGGGGCAACACGACGTTCACCGGAGTGGACCTCGCGGTGGGCAAGGGGGCGAGCTACGACGCGACGGCGTTCTTCACGTTCGAGCATCTGCCGGACGGCAAGCGGAAGATCATCGACGTGGAGTTTGGGCAGTGGGACGCGCCCACCATCGTCGCCAAGCTCATCGACAAGGCGCAGCGGTACAAGAGCATCGTGCGAGTGGAGAACAACGCGGCGCAGGACTACATCAGGCAGTTCGCTCGCGCGCAGAACGCGAGCATCCCGATCCGCGCGCACGCGACGGGGCGCGGCAAGGCTCACCCGGAGTACGGGGTGGAGGGGCTGTTCATCGAGCTACAGAACGCGGCGTGGATCATCCCGTGCGACATCCACGGGCGGTGCCATCCCGCGGTGCAGCAGTGGGTGAACGACTGCCTCTACTACCAGCCGGACGCGCACACGGGCGACGTGCTGATGGCGGCGTACCTCGCGCGGGAGCAGGCGCGGGAGTTCGGCATGATGAGCGGCGTGACGACCATCGGCGCGGTGAACCACGCGGCGGGGCTGGCCACGTCGTTGCTGACACGGTAGGCTGCGCGCGGAGGTGCCCGATGAACTCAGTTGTGATTTTCGACCCCCACGGCGTCGAACCCGAAGGGGAGATCCTGACCGCGCAACGTCTCGCGGTCGCGCGCTCACACGGCGTGGTCGCGCTCCCGGTAGACGTGGACATGATGCGCGCCACGGCGCTCGGTGGGTACGCGAAGCGTTCGTATGGCAAGGGCTGGCGCTTCGACGCGCTCCGCGCGGGACGCGGGTGCCCGCTGGTGCTCTACGCCGCGGCGGCGCACCCGACGCTCCACTGGGCGGTGCGCCTAGTCGCCGATGGACCCGAGCGGCATGGGCAGCTTCGTGTCGCGGTGGACACCGGGCAACTCGGCGTGAACGCATCGGGGTTGAGCCCGGTGACGCCCCCGATCTTGCCAGCTGACCTCGGCGAACCCGATGCGGGCGGAGGGTGGACGTGCATCGGGCACGGCACGCTCTCGCTCCGCGACGACTCACTGGCGGGCTTCATGCTGTACGGCACGCTCACCGGGGTTCGAGTCGCGTGGTGGGCCGTCTCGCAGGGGAGCGCGGAGCAGTGACGCAGAAGCAGATGTTCGCGGAGTGCGTCGCGCTCGCGCCAGACTTCCGGCTCGGGCTCGCGTTCGTGGTGCTCGGGCGCTCCCTCGTCTGGTACGGAACGCCCCGCGCAACGGGCGTGGCCTTGACGGCTGGCGTGCAATTCCCGGCAGACAACCCCGCGGAGCCGCTGCTCGACTTCCTGCTTCAGCAGGCACTCGTCACGCTGACTCAAGCGGTGTAGGCTGACGGCGCGATGCGCAACCTCATCGATTCGCTCGTCCACAACGTACTCATCCACCCGTTGCTGTTCGTGCGCGACGTGGCGGAGCGGGCGGGCTTCATCGGCGTCGCGTTGCTGCTCTCGCGAGTACACGACGAGCACTGGGCGTGGGGGGAGTCAGAACACGAGTTATCACCGCCACCGCAGTACCCGTGGACGCCGGAGGCGGAGGCGATGGTGTACCGGGGGCGACCGGAGATGCCCCCGCCCGCAGACGCCGCGCCGCTGACGGGTAGCGTGGCCGACCGGATGCAGCGCGCGAGGGGTGCGCACTGATGGTCGCGCAGGTCATCCGGCTGACGGACAGGAGCATCGCGCTCGCGTCCAGCTTCGGCGTGGACGAGACGACGCTTGGCCCCCCGTTCCGCTCGAACGCGCTGCTCACGTCGGAGCGATACCGGCTGCTCGACCGGCGCAGTTCCTACTACTCGTGCACGCACCACGACTGGAAGCAGTACGACTTCGACGCGCGCTCCATCCCGGTCGGCAACCCGCTGCTCGGTCAGCCGCTCATGGCGAGCGAGCCCGCGAACTGGTACGTGCCGCTCCGCTGGCGACGCCCGAGCGCACCGTACCGTCTCGCGCGCGTGATCGTCGATTCGTTCACGAACCTCATCCTCGGCTACCAGCGGTGGCCAACGATCCGGTGCGCGGAGGACTCGGAGACCGAAGCGTTTGTGCGCGCGCTCGTGGACGCGACGCGGCTGCGCACGGTGCTCATTCGAGCGCGCTCCATCTGCGGGAGCGCGGGCACGGTGGGCATCTCGTGGGGCATCACGCGCGGGACGCCTCGCGTGCAGGTGCATCACCCGCGGACGCTGTACGTGCATCGGTGGGCGGACCGTGAGCGATTGATTCCCGCGCACGTCACGGAGATTTACAAGTTCCCTCGCGACGAGTGGGACGTCGAGAAGAAGCTGTTTCTGCGGAACTGGTACTGGTTCCGACGCGACTGGACGGAGACGAGTGACGTGGCGTTCCACGAGGTGCGCGCGGACCTTGCGGCGGAACCGTCGTGGGTCGTTGACGAGGAACTCAGCTACAAGCACGACGACGGTTTCGCGCACTTCGTGTGGTGGCCGAACCTCCCGAGCGACACGGACGACATCGACGGCGTGCCGGACTACGAGGGGCTGTACGAGAACTTCGAGGCGCTGGACTTGCTGAACAGCACGCTGGTTCGCGGCACTACGCTGAACCTCGACCCGACGCTCATCCTCAAGCTCGACCCGGAGATCGTGGCGCGCACGGGCGTGAAGAAGGGCAGCGACAACTCGCTGGTGGTCGGGCAGAGCGGCGACGCGCACTACATGGAGCTTCAAGGCACGAGCGTGCAGGTGGGCACGTCGTTGTTCACGAAGATGCGCGAGGCGGCGCTGGAGGTCGCGCAGTGCGTGGTGCCGGACCCGAATCAGATCGGAGCCGCGGGCACGTCGTCCGTCGCGCTCAAGGTCATCTACGCGCCGATGCTCGGGAAGGCGGACGTGCTGCGCGGGCAGGCGGAGCAGGCGCTCCACGACCTGCTCATGCAGATGGTGACGAGCGCGCGCAAGGCGATGGACGCGGTGCCGCTCGTGGTGGTGAAGGAGGACGGCAGCGAGGAAGAATCGGTGCCGTCCCTGAACCTTCCGCCGCGCATCGTGACGGAGGACGTGCTGGACCCGGACACGGGGGAGCCCACGGGGGAGCGGCGCGAGACGGTGGTGGAACTCAAGCCGGGGCGCGGCGAGACGCTGCGCTTCGATTGGGGCGACTACTTCCTACCCACGGCGCAGGACCAGCAACAGACGGCGGCGACGCTCACGCAGCTTGTCGCGGGCACGCTGCTCTCGCAGGAGAGCGGCGCGGACCTGGCGAGCCGCATCGTGCGCATCGACCCGCGCGCGGACTGGGATCGCATCGCCTCGGAGAAGAAGGCGAAGGACGCGGCGCAGGCTGCGATGATGGGCGGCGACATGGGTGGCGCGGTGGACGCGATGGGCGAGCTACCGCCGGGCGCGTCGGAAGGCGAGGCACCTGCGGAGGGCGAGGCGGTACCGGCTGCGGCGGCACCGGAGCAGACGACCCCCGCGGTGGGCGACAGCATCGGGAACTTCACGCTCGGCGTGTCGGACCTGGCGAGCATCGTCACGGTCAACGAAGGGCGCGCTACCAGCGGGCTTGGTGCGCTGCTCACCCCGGCTGGCCAGATCGACCCGGACGGCTACCTGACCATCGCGGAGTTCGGCGCGAAGCGGAAGGCGGACGCGGATGCGCGCGCGAAGATCGCGGTGGACGACGCGAAGGCGGGCAACGAAGCGGCGGCGGCGGGACCGGATGCGGCTGGCGCACCGCCCGTGAATCAGTACGGGACGCCCGATGGCCAACCGCCTTTCACCGGCTGATGTACTGCGGCTGAACCGGCAGCAAGCGCGGGCGCTCGCGGAGCGGGTGGGGACGGCTCCGATCCGCGCGCTGCTCACCGACGCGCACAACGACCTCCGCAAGCGCCTCGACGCCGCTACCCGAGGCTTCGACCCGGCGACGCCCACGGGGCTGCGGGAGATGCGGGTGACGCTGGCGCAGGTGGAGGACGTGACGCGCTCGCTGGCGAAGGACTTGGGGACGACGACGGCGCGCGCGGCGAAGCAGGTGGCGGAGGTGAGCGTGAGTGGGATGACGCGCTACCTGAGCGACGCGCAGAGGGCGTACGGGAGCAAGGCGCGCCCGCTGGCGCTGCGCGAGGGCGCGATGCTGCGGCGGGCGGTGCAGGGGGCGGAGAGCACGGTGCTGCGGCGGCTGGCGACGACGGAGAAGGCGCGGGAGGCGGAGCAGGAGGACGGCGGGGAGGCACCCGACACCGCGCCGCGCATCTCGCTGGACCGAGAGACGAGCGTGCTGTCCCGGTACTCCGTCGCCACCATTGGGGAGTTCGAGACGCAGCTATCGACGGCGGTGGCGGTGGGCAAGCCGTGGCTCGCCACGCGGGAGGCGCTGATTCAGCAGAGCCCGTTCTTGCAGGGCGCTCCGGTGTCGTGGGCGGAGCGCATCGCGCGGACGGAGACGATGGGGGCGTACAACCGGGCGGGGTGGGAGGGCATCCGAGCGGCGGACGATGACCTCGGAGACATGGTGAAGATTCTGTGCGCGAGCTTCGACGCGCGGACGGGGTGGGATTCGTACCAGGTGCACGGGCAGATCCGGTTGCCGGACGAGGCGTTCGAGTGGGCGGGCGGGCTGTACCAGCACCCGCCGAACCGACCGAACGACCGCGAGGTGGTGGTGCCGCACCGGAAGTCGTGGGCCATCCCGCCCGAGCTTGCGTGGCGCGGGGACGGGGAGGTGATGGCGGCGTGGCTGCGGGACCGGAGGAAGGGCGCACCGCCTGCTCGCCCCGACATGACCACGGTGCCACTCGACCAGTTCGGCAAGGGCTGATAGCATCCCGCCCATGTCTCGACCGGCAGAGAGTGTAGACGCCCCGCGAACGTCGCTCCATCTCGTCCAGAGCGAGTTCCGCGAACTCAAGCGCCCGACGACCGGAGTGCTACGCGGCGAAGGTCGCGCGGTCGCGGTCGCCAAGTTCCGCGAGCTAGCGCGGCGCATCGAGTCGGGGGAACTCGACGGTGCGCGGGTGCAGTGGCGTCAGGTCACTGAGGGGAACCCGGATGGGATCGAAGTCGTCGAACTCACCGACACCACCGTCCAGCTGATCGCGTACAGCATCGAGGCTTGAACCATGGCGCTCAATCCGAAAACTAGCATCGCGTCTCGCAACCTCGCACTCAACGCCGCGTTCGACATTCTGAACTCGGGACACCTGCTCATCTACGACGGGACGCAACCGACCGACGCGGACACGGCGCTCGGCGCGCAGGTGCTTCTGGCCGATCTGACCCTGAACGTGACGGCGTTCGCGGCGGCAGCGGCAGCGAGCAAGGCAGCCAACGCGATCACGACCGACTCCAGTGCGAACAACACGGGAACAGCCTCGTGGGGTACGCTGGTCGTCACGACGCGTGCCACCACGGGTACGCTTGATTTCTCGGTGGGCACGTCCGGCGCGAACATGAACCTGAACTCGGTCGCGATCTCGTCCGGCGCTGCCGTGTCGTGCACGGCTGCAACCATCACGCAGGCGGCATGACCATGAACGTCTACATCATCAGGCACCAGGCGGCCGGGTACATCCCCGAGTACATCTTCGCCGAGACTCCGAGTCAGCAGCAGATGGCGGCGGTCTACGCCATGTGCGATCAGCGGTACGGGCTCACGCATCCGAAGACGCAGGAGCGGTACTGGATTCGATGGGTCGCGATTCCGCTGCAAGATGCGAGCGACCTCCCGATGCCGGGCGACCAGGACACGGCGAACTTCGGCGGGAACGCCGTGGGCGCTGCCGTGCCTGGGCCGGTGATGAGCGCAACCGGCACCGTCACGAACCCGGAGTGATCTGACTCATGGCCATCGACGACAGCATCGCGGTCCAGGGGCAGGGCACGACCACGCCTGGCGCGCTGTCACTGATCAAGACTCTGGCGATCCCGGTCAAGACAGCATCGGGTCAAACCGTTGAGGTCCAGGGCGTGATCTTGGTCGATGAGTACGGTGGTGTCTCGTACCCGATGAGCGAGACGACCGGAATCAAGATTCTGGAGACACTGGTCATCCTGAACAACAACATCGCCCTGCTGGGCGGCGGCACCGTGATCAAGACAGGAATGTAAGCACATGAGCAATCAACGAGTTCTCACCAGGCATCAGGTCTCCCGCGTCAAGCCGACGCTCACCCCGCAGAACACGGATGTCGATTCGCGTTGCATGGGTGACGGTGCAGCTTTCGTGCAGAATCTCATGTCGACCAAGCATTCGCTGGTCGATGAGGGGTCGTACTTCGTCACGACCAACCCGATCCCACAGACCGTCCTCGCATACGGATCTGCCGGTACGCAGGCGGCGTTCTCCGACACGGTCCCGTTCATGCAGCTGATCAACACGGCGGGGCCGCAGGATGCGAACGCTCCGATCGTGTTCTTCGACTACCTGAAGCTGCTTCAGATCGGTGGTACCGCACCGGCCACCACGACGAGCGTTGGCTACGCGATCAAGGTGGACAACGGGTTCCGAGCCGCGACAGCAGGCACTCCCGTGGTCGCCGTTCCGGTCTGTCCGAACCAGCAGCTCGCCACGGTCGCTCCGGCCGCTCGTGTCGTCTACTTCACCGGCGCGGTCGCAACGATCCCGGCGGCGTCGGCTGCGGCTCGCCTGGTCTCGCGGGGACAGCTCAAGGGCGGCCCCACCCTGGTGCTCGATGAGTATTGCCTTGCGAGCGGCATGGTGGACTCTCCTGCCAACGGTGGCTACCTCACGACGGTCGCGACCTACACGACGCGTTGTCCCCCCATCGCGGTTGGTCCGGGCCAGTCCATGACGATCCACCTGTTCTTCCCCGGCGGCGCGACGAGCCCGTTCAGCTACGAGTTCGAGCTTGGGCACTTTGAGCGGTAACGGACAGACGCGGTTGTGAGCCGCGTCGAGCACCACCATGGGCGGCCTCATCCAGCAGATCGGTAAGCTTCTCGTCGGGAAGACGAAGCCGACCTACATGCAGCAGAACACCCGTGCTGCTGCGCGGGGCTCGCCCTTTGGTGAGCAGTATGTCCAGAGTGTCATCCCGACCAAGCATGTGCTGGCTGAGGAGGGCTCGTACTTCGTTGTGACGACGCCGGTGCCCGGCACGGCGATCACCTACGGGTCTGCCGGTTCACAGGCCACGTTCTCGGACACGGTCCCGTTTCTCCAGATCGCGAACTTTGGGAGCGCGTTCGGTAGTGAGTTGGACCATCACCCGACGCCGACGATCTGGCTCGACTACCTGAAGATCATCAGCACGGCGGTGCCTGCGACCACCACTGGACTCCAGGTCGCGATCGTACTCGACAACGGTGCACGGACAGCGACGGCGGGGACACCGGTGATTCAACCGGCCAAGTGCTCGCACATGGGCCTGTCGCTGGTGCCATCGGTTGCGGCCGTGACCACGTTTGCTGGCGCGGTTGCGACGATCCCTGCGTCGTCTCAGCAGAGCCGGATCATCTCGCGGTGTCAGCTCCAGTCGGGTGTGATCACTGCTGGCGACGAGTACACGATCAGTGCTGGAGTCGTGGACAGTGTGAACTCGGCCACCTACGGCATCCTCGTGGGTACGCACATGACGCGCTGTCCTCCGTTCGGTATCGCTGCGGGACAGAGCGCGACGGTCCACCTGTGGATTCCTGGCGCGACCACATCTGGATTCAGCTACGAATTGGAAATGGGATTCTGGGAACGGTAAGGCGGCATGGCCGTCCTCACACTGTTGGGTGGGCTGGCGCTAGTCGCTGCACCTCCCCTGGTCGGCGTACCGACCAATGATGGCGACTTCGGCAGGTACGTCGAACCCGTAGTCGTAGCGGACCCGACCCTCCTACCGTTCGCACCTGGTGTCGGGGATCGCTCTGCGAAGTACCTACCGACCACCGCAAATGGTACGCGGGGGGATCGGGCCGGACTCGTCTGGGGACCGGCTGCGTCACCGCCGACCCCGTTCATCAACCCGCGTGGAAACCGAGACGCGACCGGTGTCTACACCCCGACCACCGCAAATGGTACGCGGGGGGATCGGGCCGGACTCGTCTGGGGACCGGCCACGGTGGCTCCGACCCCATTCATTGATCAGGGGGGAAATCGCAGCACCGAGTACGGATTCAACGCGCCACTTGGCGATAGGGCACCGGGACCCCCGGTCCAGCAGCGTGTGGTGAAGAATTTCCCGTTCTTCACCTCCCTGACTCTGGCGCCACCGCCTCCGCCGCCTCCGTCAGCTCCGGTTCAACTGTCGTTCCAGCTCGACCCGTTCGACGTGATCGGAGAGTTCTCGACACTTGTGCTGTCGTCGTTCGCGATGACCGCCCTCGGGTTTGTCACGTACACTGGTGCCCTCACTGCCGCAATGAGTCCGTTTGCGCTCGACGCGGCGGGGAACGTTTCTAGCGGAGCAGTCACGGGCACGCTAGACGCGGCGTGCTCTCCCTTCGCGTTCGCAGCGACCGGCACCGAGACCTTCACGGGCACCCTCACCGCTGCCTGTTCTCCCTTCGCGTTCACAGCGAGCGGCGCCGAGACGTTCACCGGTACCCTCACCGCTGCCTGTTCTCCCTTCGCGTTCACAGCGAGCGGCGCCGAGACGTTCACCGGTACCCTCACCGCCGCGTGCTCACCGTTTGCGTTTGCCGCGACGGGAGCCCAGACGTTCACCGGCACCGTGACGGCGGCGTGCTCTCCATTCGCGTTCACAGCGAGCGGCGCCGAGACGTTCACCGGTACCCTCACCGCCGCGTGCTCTCCGTTTGCGCTCGACGCGGCGGGGAACGTTTCTAGCGGAGCAGTCACCGGCACGTTGGATGCGGCGTGCTCTCCATTCGCGTTCGCCGCGACCGGGGCTGAGACGTTCACGGGGGCGCTGAGTGCTACCTGTTCTCCCTTCGCGTTCGCAGCGACCGGCGCCGAGACCTTCGCGGGCACCCTCACCGCCGCGTGTTCTCCCTTCGCGTTCGCCGCAACCGGGGCGGTAATTCTCGCCATCACCGGGACGGTCAGCGCAGCGGCATCCCCGTTCGCTTGCGCAGTGGTTGGCACGCAGACGTTCACGGGCGCGCTTACCGCGACGCTCTCCCCGTTCGCGCTGGATGCCATCGGTGTGCTGACGTTCACGGGCGCGCTTACCGCGACGCTCTCCCCGTTCGCGCTGGATGCCATCGGTGTGCTGACGTTCACGTTCACGGGCACGTTCTCCGGGGCGCTCTCCCCCTTCGCGCTGGACGCGACCGGGCTGTATGGCTCCGCCCCGCCCCCGTTTTGCAGAGGTCTCGCGGACGTCGATGAGTCGCTCTCGCTGGTGTTCTTTCTGGAGCCGCTGGCGTTCGCGATTCCCATCGTGGTCTCGGCGCCGGTAGTTCCGGCGCGGCAGATTGCCGTCGTGGAAGCGCCGGTTGAATCTGCCGTGGTGCTCTCGCAATCAATTCGTGCAATCGTGGTCTCGTGCTGAGAGGACTCGCCGATGTTCTTGATCAAGAAAGATGACACGCTCCCCTCGTTTGCGGCGTTGCTCAAAACGAAGGTGGAGGACGCGAACGCGCAGCCGGTAGACCTGACCGGCGCGGCGGTGCGGTTCAAGATGCAATCGCTCTCGGGTGGCGTGCTCAAGGTGGATTCGTCCGCGGTGATCGTCGATGCGGTCGCGGGCTCGGTGTCCTACGAGTGGGCAGCCGGGGACTCGGACACCGTGGGGCAGTACCGCGCCGAGTTCGAGGTCACGTTCCTCGGCGGTCAGGTGTTGAGCTTCCCGACGAACGGGTTCCTCCCCGTGCAAGTCGTCACGTCGATCTAGGCCATGGGAACCGCCCCGCCGAAAGACGCCCCGCCACCCGGAGCACCCGCGGCACCGGGGGTCGCGACGACGACCCTCACGGGGGGCTCTGTCAGCCTCTCTACGAGCGTTTCCCCGACCATCTCAACGGGGGGCGGCTCGGGTGGCGGAGGCGGCTCTACAGGGCCAGCAGGACCGCCAGGACCGCCAGGACCGCCAGGACCGCCAGGACCAGTTCCGCCCGGCACCGCGGTCGGACAGACGTTGATTTGGAACGGGTCGATGTGGTGGCCGGGCACGGACTTCGGCGCGCAGCCACTCACCACGTCGGGTGCGCTCTCGGTGGGCGCTGCGCTTGCGACGGCGCTGACCATCTCCTCGCTCGGGCTCGGCGTCGCTCACGTCAGCGCGGGCGGCGCCATCTCGTCATCGTTGATCGTCAACGCGGACATCGACCCGGCGGCGGCGATCGCGGTAACGAAGTTGGCGGCGGGCGCGAACGGTACCGCGCTCGTCACCGTCGCGGGCGTGCCGACGTGGGCCGCGCCAGGCGGTGATCTCTCTGGCTCGTACCCGAGCCCTACCGTCGCGAAGATCAACGCAACGACGATTACGACGGCGGGCGGCGCCCTCACGACCGGCGCGGTGTTGCGTGTCACCGGCGCGGCGACGGCCGACTGGGGCGCTTTGAATCTCGCGAATGCGAGCGCGGTTACGGGCAACCTGCCGATCGGCAACATCGCGCCAAGCGGCACGAACGGCCAAGCCCTAATCACCACGGCGGGCGTCGCCGCGTGGGGCACGAATTTCGGCGCGCAGAATCTCGTGACGACGGGCGTGATCTCGCTCGGCACGAACCCGTCAACGACGATCGGTGACGTACGACTACCAGAAGGAGGCTCGATCGCAGGGCGCAACGCGGCGAACACCGCGAACCAGTCACTGTTCTCGTGGGCAGCAGGCGTGCTGACGCTCGGCGCAAACCCGCCGTTCTCTCGCATGACGATGAACTCTACGAACATCAGCCTGTTCGCGACTGCCACGGCAGCGCTGGTCCTAGGCACTACTGGCGCGTCGTTTGGCGTCGGTTTCGGCGTCGGATTCGCCGCACCCGGTAACGGCGAGTTTGGCACCCTGATGAACGCATCGGTGGGCGGAACCATCCGCTACCAGGGGGCGAAAACCAACTGGGCCGGCATTGCCGCGAATACCGGCGGCACAGGGATATTCTCCGGCGGTAGCTGTACTGGCGGCACCGTATCGAACACGGGCGGCGATGCGATCGTGGTGCCCGGCATCGCGACCGGAACGGGACCGGTGCAAGGCACTGTGCGGTTGCAGGATGGCGCGGCGGCGGATCAAGCGACGGTCACGGCGGGCGCTTTCAACGTCAACAACGTGCTGACGATCGGCTCGACACCTGCAACGGCGGGCGGGCACATTCGTCTACCCACGGGCGGGCTAATCAACGCACGCAACGCGGCGAATAGCGCGGACGTGAATCTCTTGTCGTGGTCGGCGGACGTGCTGTTTGTTGGCGCGGCTGCTAATTCGCTGGTGCGGCTATCAACCCTCGGGACGTTGGTCTGTAGTAGTACCACGGTGTTTCAGTGGGGGAGCGCGAGCGTCACGAATATCAGCGCGAACCTGCTTCAAGACAACGCGATTGGGAATGCAATATGGGGCGGGCTAACCGTATCGACGGCGGGCTACACCGCACCGACGCTCACGATCAAGGGTCACAGCGTATCGGGCACCGGTAACGTAGTAGCGGGCGCGCTGACGGTGCAGGCCGGAAGCGTCACCGGAGTAAGCCCCACCAACGCGACGGCGGCGGCACTCACGTTGGCGGGCGGGGACTCTCTTAGCGCCGGTTCTGCGACGAACGTCGGCGGCAACGTCACGATCCGCCCCGGACACGGAACCGGCACGGGCGCGGCGGACGGTACGCTAACGATCCAAGACGGCGCGAGCACTAGCCAAGCGACGGTCACGAGCGCGGGGTTCAACGTCACGAGCGTCTTGACGATGAACGTTGCCGGAGCCGTCGCTATCGCGCGGTTCGGCCTTGTCCCCGGTAGCGGCACCGGATCGGCGGCGGCGACGGGCGTGCTGCGAATGCCGATGAATACGGCGGCGGCGGTTAAATTGATGACCGTGCGGCTCACCGCCGACGCGGGTGACGCCGAGGTGCTGACGTGGACGGCCAGTGCTGCAAGTCTCTCTGTAGGCAACTCGGGCGTAAATCAATTAGACCTTGGCAGCGCGGTGATCACGAATGTTGCCGCATCGGCGCAAGTCAACCTGACAATGGGTGGCGTGCAAATTGTGCGTGTGTTGCCAGCTCACCTGCTGTTTCAGTCTCCACTGGTAGACGTAAATCAGTCGTTCAATTTCGGCGTGCAAGCTGGCGCTAACGTCGCGGCATTCATGAAACTGCGAGGTCTACAGATCACAACGACGACGGGCACGAACGCGACCACCGGCCTAGTCAGTCTGTACGGCGGCGAGTGTACCGGGGTCGGCGCTACGAGCAACACGGGCGGGCCGGTAGACGTTCGCGGTGGCGCGGCGAGTGGTGCGGCCACGAACGTCGGCAATACCCTGACTCTCGCGGGCGGCGGTGCGACCACAGGATCGACGGCCAACACCGGCGGTGATGTCATCGTCAAGGGTGGTCTCGCGACCGGCGGCGCGGGTACGCAGACGCAAGGGATCGGGCGGCTTCAATCCAGCGTCGCAACGGACGTTGCGTTATGGGACTCGAACGCATTCGCGATTCCTACGCTCGCACTCCGTTTCGGCCTTGTCGCTGGTAGCGGCGCCGGTGTCGCGAGCGCGGCGGCGGCGGGGTTGATCCGAATCCCGCGCGGCATTCAGCCGGTAATGAGTTTCCGCAACGAAACGGACACGGCCGATATTGCCGTCATTGCGACGCAGACGAGCGCGGCGTTCACGTTTTTCGGCGACCACACGGCGGGCACGGTGATTCGGGCCCTGACGAACGTCGATTTTCAGCTAAGCGCGGGCGTGAATAAAATGCGCCTCTCGTCTACATCGCTAGCGTGCGATGTGATTCAGCTTACTACGTCCCAAACAGCGGACGCTTTGGTAATGCCCTTTCCTGCGACGGCGGCTAACGCTACCGGGGTCGCGATCTCATTTATCGGACAGAAGTGTAACGCGGCGAGTGGTGGCACCCTGGTAGCTGGCACGGCAGGGGTTGCAGGGGGAGACGTCGTTAGTATAACGACATGTACCAACGCCACGGGCGGCGCAGCCACGCTACGCGGTGGCGACGCGAGCACAGGCACCGCCACGAACGTCGGCGGCAACCTCACGATTCGTCCCGGCCGCGGAACCGGAACCGGCGCGGCTAACGGTGCGCTCGATATCCAGAACGGCGCGGGCACGTCACGAATCAAGATCGACACCACAGGGATAGGATTCTTCGCGGCGGCAACTGTCGCGCAACCGGCCGACATGGTAGCGATCACGGACTCAACCACGGGCACACCGAGCACGACGCTAAACGACGGCACCGCCGCGTACAGCCAAGCGATCACGAACAACAACAACGCTTCGATCCTGACGCAGATCAACAAGATCCGCACCGCGCTACGCAACCTTGGCCTAATGGCCTGACACGAAAGGGAATCAACATGAAGCAGATCACAGTACCCGCGCCGCTTGGCGAAATGACCTTTGCGCTTGTCGTGCGTGACGTCGCACTGGCGCAACCGGCCGCACGCGCCGAGCGTCATCAACCGCGCCTCGCCGAGTCGATCTACGCGGCGCTCGAATCGCCGAACGCGACAAGCCGGATCGTGCTCACCGACGCGGCTCACGAGTACCTGCTCGAATTGGTCAAGCTGCCCGGCGTCCAGCAACTACCCTACCCGCTGTCGCGAATGGTCGGGCGCGTGCTCGATGCGTTGTGGGAAGCGCGCGAGAACGCGGTGACCATATCCGCGCCGGACCAAGACGAGGCGCCCGAAAAGGCGGCGCCGTAATGGCCACCAAGACACGCCCGACCGGGCAGGTACTCACAGCCGACGTGGACCCCGACGCGCCGTCGATCCGCTTCTACCGTTCGGATGCGGCCAGCGGTAACGCGCCGCGCGCGGAGGTGCACATACCGGCGCCAGATGGCGGCTTGGTCGAATCGCTGGACGTACCCATGTCGGCGATCACGTCGCTCAGCGGCGCGCGAAAGATCGCGCTCCGCGACGCGCTTCGCGACATTTACGCCGAGGTGCTGACGCTCAAAGGGTACGCGTGATAGGGTGAGACGATGAACGGCGCACTCATCGTCATCAAACCCACGGGCTCCGAATCGAGCCCGAACGTAGCTCAGCCGGTTGCTGACCGCATCGCGACGCTGCCGCAGTCGTCCGCGGGCAATGCGATGCTCTGGGTAGCCGCTCTGGGAGCGGGCTCCACGATGGACGTCTGGTTCGCCCCCCTGGGAGACTCGCCTCCCACCTGGTTCAAGCTCACCACTGCCGCGGCGATTTCTCCCGGCGACAAGGCGGCCGTGACGCTCCCGCTGGGAAGCGTGCCCGCTGGAATGCCGCTTTTTGTGCAGGTCACGACAATCGGAAGCGCCACGCTGGTCTGCGCGGGGCTCACTCGGGCGTGATGATTGTGCTCGCCCGCATCGTCTGATACCGTCGAACGATATGGCTAAGCTCCCGTTCAGAGTGGCGACGGCAGTGCCGGAGCTAGGACGACTCTCGGATGGGAAGTTTGCGCGCCTCGTCTCTGCGTCGCCTCCGCAGGTGCTCAACAAGAGCACCGCTGGTGTGCGGATGAACGAAGTGCTTCGCGAGGTCGCGGTGCCCGACCGTCTGGTGGGCAAGGGCGCACCGAAGAACGTGGCGGGGCCGAGTGCTGACGCGAAGGCTCCGGTGTACCCGGACGCAATCCCGTGGCCAGCGGCGGGGCCGAATAACGACGCCAACCGCAAACCGTTCAAGCTGTAGGAGGACGAGATGGCAAGTGGCGACGGCAAGACTCAGGGCGACGCGAGCACGAGCCCGTTTGGCAACGGAAGTGGCAACACGGCTGGAGGCAACATGGCAGGCAACGACTTCGTGACGAACCCCGGCGGCGGCAAAGCTGGCGGAGCAGGAGCAGATTTCTTGACGAATCCAAGTGGTGCGGGAGCGACGGGTGCGAAGCCGAACATCGCGCAGGCGCCTGAGCAGAAGAAGGGCGAGCCGGTGGACCTGAACAAGCCATCCGAGATCCGCGATGGCGGGAGTCTCGTGCCGCTGCTCGACCGCCCCGATGCGGGTGTGGGCTCCATCGGCAACTCGCGCAAGCCCTTCAAGGGGATCTGAGGTAGCTCGTGGGGCAGGTATCGATCAACGGGACATTCTCAAGCGGACCTGTGCAGGTCGGCGCGGGATTCCCTCAAGCGATCTACACCACGCCCCTCGCCACGAGCGTCACGCCCAAGCCGTACAGCGCGGCGTCGGGCGTGATGCAGCGCCGCGTCGCAGTCGCCTCCCCGAGCTTCGTCGCGTTGCAAGGTCTCGGCGCATCCGATGCGGTCGCGCGTTGCGACCTGCTGTACCTTCGCAGCGACGCGCCGCTGATTCTGCGCCTCTCAAATCAAGACCCGCTCAACCCGATGGGCTCGCCACTCGTGGTTGAAGTCCCCGTGGCAGGGCTGGTCATCATGGAGTTCCCGGCGTCGTCCCCCCTCGTGCTTCTCGAAGCGCAGGGATCTGCGACGGTGGAGTATGCCGTTTCTGGACAGTAGGAGATTCACATGGCCGAGATAATTCAGCAGACGATCAACCGAGCAGACCTCAACACCATCGCGGATGTGCTCCGCTCGCTCAAGTTCGGCGACATCCTTCGGAGTCTCCCGACCACGATCCGCAGGCGCGCCGCGGCGCTCTCTGCATCTCTCGCCGCGACGGTTCACGCCGTCAGTGGGCAGGCGGAGAACGCTCGCGCGAACTCCATCCTGTCCGCATACGGTCGCGTCGGTGGCGTGGCTGCTGTGAAGCTCGTCGTCGTTGCGTACCCACCGACTGCGACGAAGGACATCGCAATCGCCCCGAACGGCGCAATCGCGACGCTCGCAGCCGATGCGTGGACCGACATGGACGTGTCCTACACGGTGGAGCCGGGCGATGTGGTCGAGGTGATCGCGAACGTCGTGACCAACACTCTCACGTTGCCAGCGAACATCACGGCGCTCGGGGCGGTCATGCTCATCGAGGCGGAAGCCACGACGGCGAGCATCACGGGCGTGAAGATCGTGGACGCAGTGGGTACCGCTCCGGCGACGCTCCACGCTGCGCTCAACGCCGCGAAGACCGGCATCGCATTCCACGCCACCGACGCCGTGACGGTCGCTCGCGTGCGGCTTCTCGTCGCATCGAGTGTTGACGTGAGCGCCTCGCTCGCGGCCACCGATTCGGTCTATCTGTAATCACAACGCTCAACGGGAGTAGAGCAAGAACATGAGCCTCACCAATTCGCCAGACGCGGGGACGCCCGCAGCCACACCGAGCATCGTTCGTGGGTCGAACACCGGGGAGTCATTCGCGGCTCCCACGGTGACGGACCCCGCAGCACCGGCCGCGCCTGCGGCGGCGGCACCGGCCGCGCCTGCTCCGGTTGCCCCTGGAGCGGGTGCGCCTGTTCGGCGTGTTCACACGCTGGACGACGCGGCGCTGAACGACCGCCTCGTGCGCGCCAAGCGCCAGGGGCTCATCGACACGTTCGGCACCACCGACACGGACGCGATCAAGGCGAAGCTCGCCAAGGCTGACGCGCTCGAAGCGGAAGCTGAAGCGCGCAAGCGCGAGCAGATGAGCGAGGTCGAACGCCTGAAGCACGACCTCGCGGTGGCGAACCAGACGGCGCAGCGCGCTCGGGCGGAGGTGCACACGGTGCGCGAACGCCAGATGGTGCAGGAGCAGCAGGGCGTCGTGGAGCGCATCGCGTCTCGACACGTCGCGTCTGCGTACGTTCAGGACGCGGCGTTCCTGTTCGCCAAGCACCTGCGCGACAACGTGCAGCCCGCGGACCTCGCGCGCTACACGGACAAGGACATCGCGAAGTGGTTCCAGACCTTCGCATCGCGTCGCCCGGCGTTTGCCGCGAGCACGCAGGCGCGCACGAAGGTGCGTGCGCCGGTGGGCTCACCTGCACCGGCTCCGCGGCCCAACGCCCCGGCGTCCGCGCTCGTAGCGCCCGCTGGCGGTGGTGGTCGAACGATTCGCCCTGGACAGCCCAACAGCATGTCTCGGGAAGAAGCGCGGGCGGAAGCTCGCAAAAACGGTTTCACCTGGTAGAGAAAACAGTCTCGAACTGAGTCGCAGCACCACGCTCACGCCAGCGGTTAATCGGCGGGTCACGCGCGGCGACGAGTACGAGAGCACGCAACCCAAGCATTCACGGAGACAACTCACATGGCTCTCATTCTCGGCATCCCCCCCGCGGTCATCAACCTCGTTCAGCAAGGGCTTCTGGAGCGCGCGTTCCACGACGGGCTCTATCCTTCACTCCAATTCCGCGCAGAGGCGATGGTCGAGGAGTGGGCAGCGAACACCGGCACGGAACAGTTCATGTCCCGCCCCGGTCTGCTCGCGCCGATCACCAAGCCGCTCGCGCCCGGCAATGACCCCATCCCGCAGGCGGTGGCGTACGAGCAGTGGATCGCGACGCTCAACCGCTTCAGCGGAACCATCGACACGCACATGCCGACGTCGGCAACGGCGAACGCGAACCTGTTCCTGCGCAACATCCACCAACTCGGATTGCAGTCGGGGCAGTCGCTCAACCGCATCCCGCGTAACGCGCTGTTCCAGGCGTATCTCTCGGGGCAGACGCTCACCACGGTGGCGGGGCTCGCGGGCGACACGTTCGTTCGCGTCGCTGCGCTCAACGGCTTCACCACCGTCGTGCTCGCGAACGTCACGGTGCGACCCGCCACGGTGTCCGTCGCGACGCCGCTGCCCATCACCATCACGGGCGTCGCTGGCACCCGCAACGTGATCGGCTTCTCGGCGGACAACCCCGACGACCTGAACGGTCCCGGCACGCTCTCGCTGGACGCCGCGCTCGGCGCCGGTATCGCGGCGCGAACCCCGGTGCTCTCGTCGGCCAAGCCGCAGGTCATCCGCTCCGGCGGCGGCACCTCGGTGGACGCCATCGGCGCGGGCGACGTGTTCGCGTTGCAGGACGCGATCAACGCCGTGAACCGGCTGCGGCGCTTCAACGTGCAGCCGCACGAGGATGGCTACTACCACGCGCACATCTCCCCGGACTCGAACTCTCAGGTGTTCACGGACCCGGCGTTCCAGCGGCTCAACACCGCTCTGCCGGACCACCACATCTACCACGAGGGTTTCATCGGGACGATTGCGGGCATCATGTTCTTCATGAACACGGAGTCGCCCGACTCGCTCAACTGCGGTGCGCTCACCGCCACGGGCGTCAACGCGCGGTACGCGGAGGACATCGGCGCGGAGGTCATCAACGAGGGCACCGTGCGCGTGGGTCGCATCCTCGTGACCGGCCGCGGCGCGCTGTACGAGAAGTGGCTGCCGGGCAGCAACTACATCAGCGAGGCGGGCATCACCGGGAAGATGGGCGAGTTCGACGTTGTGAACGCCGGGCTCACCATCCAGACGGAGCGCATCGACCTCATCCTGCGCGCGCCGATGAATCGGTTGCAGGACACGGTTGCGGCGACGTGGCAGATCAGCACCGCGTTCCCGGTGCCGTCTGACGTGACGAGCGGGACTGGACCGGAGCGGTTCAAGCGCGCCATCGTCATCGAGCACGCGCTCGGCTGAGCGGTGAGTGACGGGTAGGGGGAGACTCTTGCCCGTCGCTTGAAAGGACGAACATGGCCACCAAATTTCTCATCAACAACGTGACCGCTGGTACGAACGTGTATTACGCGGGATCGTCGTACGACACCGTGAAAGACGCGGCTGACATCGCGCTGATTGCCAGCGTGGGCGGGAATCTGTTCGCCTCGACGGCGGGGCTTATCGTGGCGGCGGAGATCGCGACTGGAATCCGCCTTCGTGGCGGCGACCCGGTTGGGATGGAGTTCGTCATGATCGGCGCGGTGGACTTCGCCGCGGCGACTGCTGCGGCCGTTGCTGCACAGGCGACGGCTGACGCGGCTGTTCCGAAGGCGAGCGTGCAGACCGGCTCCGCCGTTCTGGTCGCTGGCGCCAAGAGCATCGCGACGGCGAACATCACGGCGGGCAGCGTGGTGATGGCGTTCCCGGCTGGACTCGCTGGTGGAACTCCCGGTTCGCTGACGACCGGGACGGTTGTGGTGGGCGCTCCCGGATCGTTCATCATCACGAGCAGCAACGTGCTTGACACGAGCACCGTGCGCTGGCTGGTCATCGGCTGAGCGTTTCGTGATAGGCTGTGCCTGACCGGCTCCGGCGTTACGACGTCGATTCCCCCTCCCGTCGCCGCTGGAGTCGGTCATTTCTCATGCCGCCCAAGACTGGTTCCAAGCGCCTCGCGGAAGGTTCAAGTGGGACCGGCGGGCGTGGCCCCGTCGCGGAGATCCTGGCGATGCAGGATCGACTCGTGAAGCAGGGCTGGAGTCGCAAGAGCGCGGGCGAGGCGGCGGAGTACGCGGTGACGGCGCGGAGTAGCGGCGCTGGTGCAAGCGGGGCGGGCGCGATGGGCGAGCCCCTGGTGGCGTGGGCGAACGCCGCGGGACCAGAGGTGCGCGTCCCACAGGTGGAGCAGACGACCAGCTACACCTGCGGCCCGGCTGCGCTACGGGCCGCTCTGCTCGCGCTCGGGGTGACGGTGAGCGAGGACAAGCTCGCGGCTCTGGCGCACACGACGGCGGCGGGGGGGACGAGCGCGGACGGACTCGCGGAGGCTGCCGAGGAGCACGGCGTGGAAGCCGATGTGCGGGACGGCTACACGCTGGACGAACTCGCGGCGGCTCTCGATGACGGGAGCGTCGCGCTCTGCTGCATTCAAGCGACGAGCGAGGCGGCGGACACGTCGCACTGGGTTGTGCCGGTCGCGGTGAAGGTGGACTCCATGTCGGTGCGGCTGATGGACCCCTGGGTCGAGAACGCGCATTCGACGGTGACGCTGGACGAGTTCGAGGAGCGGTGGCACTGCCTGGACGAAGGCGAGGAAGTGGACGGGCTCGTGGTGTTGCTGCGCGGGGCCGCTCCCGCACGTATCGCGCTGACCCTCCCCACGTTGGCGATGGAGTGATACTGTCCACGACGGAGGTTCCCGAATGGCCAGAAAACAACGACTTGATGACCCGAGCAGCGACCCGTACCTGACGACACCCACGTCGATGCAGGTGGGTGCCCCCGAACCGGAGGTGCCGCTCATCGACCAGTCGCCGCTCATCGGCGACGCGACGGCGCGAGAGCGGCGCGACATCCACGTGACTCCCCCGAAGCGGTGGACGTTGATCGCGGGCGGTGTGTTCACGGTCCACGGGTTCCGCACGACGATGCGCGCGGGCAAGGTGCTTGACGAAGCGAACTTCGACATCCCGTTTCTCACGGGGCAGGGCGCACAGCTTCGCGCGGTGGAGTAGCGCGTGAACGACTGCGCGAGCCGCCACGACTTCCACGTGGGAGACGACTTCACGGTTGGCTCCCACGATGGGTTCGTCGCCGGGCGACCGTGCCCGGTGGCGGGGCTCTCGCTTCTCTTGTTCCTGGCGCAGCATGACGCGGACGTGCGGCGCGGCGTGAGCACGTTGACGCTCCCGAGTTTGGAGAACTGATGGCGCAGAACAGCTTCACGCAAGAGGAGAAGGTGCGCATTCGGCATCACATGGGCTATCTGAACGTGGACGCGGTTCAGACGTTCGTGCTCGGCTCTCCCGCGGGAGTCGAGACGCAGTTCATCATCGAGGGTGCGATGAACCGCGTGTTGCCGGAGGCTCTGAGCCTCGTGCGTAACATGCTCGCGAAATGCGATTTCGTTGAAGCGCAGATGCTCGACAATCAAGAGCTTCTGGCGGTGACGGCAGTGGGGGAGATCAGTGTGCGTCAGGACGAGTTCCAGGCGTTGCAGCACCGATACCACTACTGGCGCAACGGGCTTGCTAACGCCCTGGGCTGCTACACGAACTCGTTTGATAAACGGTTCGAGGGCACCGGGCTCAACGTCTCGGTGAGGCACTGATGCTGCGCTCCATCCTCGCTGGCGCGGGACTTGGGCTCGTGCTGTTCGGCGCGTGTACGCCTGAGCGCCCTGCGTGTTCTGCGCAGACGCTTGCGGCCATCGAGGTCGCGTACATCAACGAGGCAATCGCGCACTGCACGGGGGAGACCTTCAGCGAGTGCAAGGCGCTCCCCGGCATTCGCGACAAGTACAGAGCGAAGCGCGCGGAGTGGGAGCGTTGCAAGTGACCGCGCTGCGCTGGGTACTCGCGGTATTGCTCGGTGCGCTGGACGACTTTCGCGGCATTGGAAGGCGCTCGTGATGATTCTCGAAGACCTCATCCTGCTCATCTCGAAACTACCCCCCGGCGCGTTCGATGCCTTGGGGCGCCTGGTGTCCGCGCTGTTCTTGCATGACGACCCCGAGCGCGCGGCGGAGCGAGCCGCGGTGGCCATCGCGAGCGAGGCGACGGCGGACGAAGCGATCCGAAAGGCGCTGGAGCGACGAACATGAACAAGCTAGCGACGTGGGCAGGCAAGGTGAGCGGGTCGCGCTACCCGACGAGCGGGCGCGGCAAGCGGAGCGGCGGCACCACGTTCTCGTCGAAGGAGGCGCTGGCGACGTATGCGCGCCAGCACCCGAAGGCGGACATGAGTAAGCACTCGGTGGCAGCGAGCGCGCCGAAGGCGGCAGCACCTGCGGCGGCTCCCGCGGCGCAGCCGCTCACCACGCAGGCGGCTGCGCTGCGCGGTGCGCCAGCACCGCAGGCAACCGCGGGGGCGAAAGCCATGAGTGAGCGCGCGAACGCGACGAACACGGTGGGCGCGCATCGTGCGGCAGCGGTCGCGCATGGCGCGGCGAGGGAGTCGCACGCGCTCGCAGGGAACACCGCGGAGGCAGCGCATCACGCGAGTCAGCAAGCTCTGCACACCGACAAGTATCGAGCGCCGCGGACGCCGCGGGGAGCGCGACCGGAGCGGGCGGCACCAGCGGCGGCACCTGCGGCGGCTCCCACGGCGGCATCTATAGCAAAGGGTTCGCAGGGGCAGGTGCACGTCGATGCAGTACGCCGCGATCTAGCAGCGGGCGTGCATCCGAACACCGTGATGCAGCGGCACGTCGGGAACGTACCGGGGCCGCAGATACAAGCGGAGGCTCGCGCGCATCAGGCGCGACAGGCGGCTGCGGCGAATCGACCGGCTCCCGCTGCGGCGGCACCTGCGGCGAAGCTGTCGCCGGTTGAAGCATCGAGGGCGGCGACTGCGGCGGCAGAACACGCGGGTCGGGTGGCGGACAGTTCATCGGACTATCGAAAGCACGCCACTGCGGCTGACGCGCACATGAAGGCCGCGGCTGCGGCTACTGCCGCGGGCAGGCACGAGAGCGCGTACTGGCACCAAGAACAAGCTGAAACGCACAACGACTCGTGGAAAGAAATGCATCCATCGAGGCAGTGACTCGATGGGGGGGCGGGGGAGTGATAGGCTTCGCACGTGCCTGTCCCCAAGCCGCTCAACCCGTACCAGGCGAAGGCGACGCTCGCCAACCGTCTCGGGCGCGTCGCTGACCGGCTGCGGCAGTTCAGCACGAGCTTCGGGCTCCGCCCCTACCGCATCTTCCTGGTGTGGTCGCGCTTCTCGGGTGACGAGCGCGGGGAGGGGAGCGAGCGGGAGATTCAGCGCATCGAGATCCTACCGACGCCGCGGTGTGCGGAACTCACGTCGTTGCAGGCGAGCGGGTACGCGCCTGGCGTACTGAGCACGGGGACGCTGCGGGTGGACCTCATCAGCGTGCACTTCGCGGAGAGCACGTTGAACGGGACGCAGATCCCCGGAGTGGGGCAGGACTTGGGGAGCTACCCGAACGACGTGGACTTCTGGTGGGAGCTTCAGAGCGACGCGCGCGGACTCGACATCCCGGTGCCGCTCCGGTTCCGTCTCGGCGCGTCTCCGGTGTTGCTCCCCGGTCAAGTCGGGTGGGCGGTGGTGTTGGAGAAGCAGGAGGAGCCGACGCGCGCGCGGGACCAGTTACCGCCGTTCGCGGACAGGTGACGCCATGCCCGTGATCTCCATCAAGGACGCTGCGGCCTACTACGCGAAGGACGGGCCGCTCGCCAAGCAGATGCAGGGGGCGGCACTCAAGGGTCTGTACTCGGCGGTGCTGCGCGGGAAGCAGCTACTCGTGACGCGGGAGATCCCGAGCAAGACGCCACCGCCCGTAGACAAGGGCATCTACAAAGCGGGATGGCAGGTGGAGAAGCTGCCGAAGGGCGCGGCGCTCTACAACGCGGTGCCGTACGCTGCGGCCATCGAGGAGGGCGTGCCCGCGAGCAACGTGGTGCTCTCGTACAAGTTCCAGACGATGCTCACGGAGTGGGTGATGCGACATGGCGGCGGACGCACGGCGGCACCGCTCGTCGCGGGCTCTGGTGGAGGTGGGCAGCGTCCGGCCGTGAACTACACGGGCGTCGCGCGTGACCCTGCGGTGGCGCGTTTGCAGAGTGCGAACCCTGCGGCGTGGGCGAGCGCGGGAGCGATCATGCACGCGCTCAAGAAGCGCGGCATCTTCAACCGCGGTCGCGGACTACAGGTGCTCTCCATGTTCGCGAAGAACTCGATGCCTGCGGTCATCCGTGAGGAAGTGGAGAAGGCGATGCAGAAGGCGGTGGGCAAGTGAGCACGCGACGAGACGACCGCGTGGTGGCGCCTCCCCCTACGGTCACGGCGTCGCATCTCGACACGCCACCGCCGTCAGCGCCGTTGCCGAACATCGACGCGAGGACGCACGCGCTGCGGCGCTTCGCTCAGTGGCTCTCGTCGTTGCGGTACATGCGGACGATGAGACCGGGGCAGCCTGCGCAGGAGTTCGCCATCGAACCCGAGCGGGTGTTCATCGAGCAGCCCGACAGCGTGGAGAACTTGGCGATGCCCGCCATCGGCATCATCCCCGGTCGGGGTCAGTACCTCGTGCGCGGGCTCGGTGGCGCGGACGTGGACGACAGCACGTACGGCATCGCGGGACCGCACACGGCGCTGATGACACCGTACGACTACCAGGAGCCGATCACGGTGGAGGGATGGGGCTCGAAGATCAGCGAGCGTCGCAGCATCATCGCGGCCATCGAGGTCGCGATGGGGAGCTACGTGGGGTCCACGGACTTGCGGCTGGTGCTCCCCGAATACTTCGACAGCGTGGCCACCTTCACGCTCAACGAGCGGGAGAACGTGGACGACATCGAGATCGTGAGGGGGCGGCGGCGCGTGCATCTGTTCATCCAGATGACGGTGCCGGTCGTGGCGGTGGCGAAGGCCACGCCGATGCTTGGCCCGTACGTGCAGGCGACGGTGACGGAAGCGAACGGGTTCTCGGTGGCGGGCGGGTACGCGGGACAGGCGGCGCTCACGGCGCGACTGGCGGAGTCAAGTGCCCGCGGCGGGGCTGCCGGGCTGGCGGTGTTTCGCCTCACGCCGGACCAGGCGCGGGTCGTGGCGCGGGCGGCTCGGGGGTTGACGGTGGCGCAGAGCATGGCGCTCACCGACGATTACCTGCTGGCGTTGGTGCAGGTAATGGCGGCCGAAGCGGGGAGTCTAGAGACCTGGACGGGGCGCCCCCCGTATTCCCCAGGCGACGTTCCTGCTCGCGCGTTTCTGCGGAGTTTGCATCGGGGTGGTGGTGCGTGACACGATGCGAGGCGTCCCCTCGCAGGAGTTCCCATGAGCGTCTTCATTCGTCGATTCACTTCGGACCCCGGTAACTCCACGCTGCTCGACATCGAGAGCGTCAACATCCTCGACCTCGCGCCCCCTGGCGTGATCACGGGAGTCGGGAGCGGCACTGCGCTGCTCGTCGGGGAGTTCGAGAACGGTCCATTTGAGACGACGGAGGAAGTCACGAGCGGGACCGACCTCGTTCAGCGGTACGGAGGCTTCGGCTACACGTATGCGGGCGTAGTCGCCAACAACCCGAGCGCGCGAGCGCGCAAGGCGGACGGCGCGCTGACCGCCGAATACTGGAACGGCAACGCTGCCATCGCGCTCAACAACAAGCGGTTCGCGCGTCTGCTCGTCTCGCGCGTTGACACGAGCGTTGGCGCAGTCGAGTTCACCCGGCAAGCGTCGGTGCTCGGCGCCTCGACTCCCACGTTCAGCCTCGTGCCGAACGCGGTGTTCGCGTACTTCTACGGGACGCTGGGGGCAGCGTTCACGGTCGAGAGCAACACGTTCACGGCGGCTGCTGCCGTCTACACGACCGGGAACGGCGTCTATCCCAGCACGTTCGTCGGCGGCGAGACGATGGTGCTTACCATCGACCAGGGGACGCCACGACAGGTCGGGCCGATCACCGTCACCTTCTCCGCGACGGATTCGACGCACGCGCAGGTAGTCGCGCGCATCAACGCAGCGGTGGGCTACACGTGCGCGGCGGTCGCGACGCTCACCACGACGTTCACGGGTCGAGTGCAGGGATCGACCGGGCGCGTGGCGATCATCTCGGCGAGCGCGCTTGTGCTCACCGCGCTCAACGCGGCCATCACGTCGGTCGCTGGAACGGGCAACGTCGGGGACATCACCGCCGTTACCGTCACGGAAGTGAACGCCGTGTGCAGCGTCACGGGCGTTGCGTTCGACCGCGACGCGAGTGGCGCGCTTCGGTTGCGCGCGACCGCGACCACGGTCACGCACGTCGGTGCGATGGACACCTCGGCGGTCTCGGCCATCCGCGCCACCGCGCTCGGGTTCGATACCGGGCCGGTGCAGACCACGGTGACGCAGGTCGCGACCGGTGCGATGTCCGCGCAGCCTGACGGGTTCGCGGCGTATTCGCTCAACAGCGGCGCGTACCCGACCACGTTTGTTGGCGGCGAGACCTTGATCCTAGGAGTCGATGACGAGCCGACCGTCACGGTCACATTCCTCGTCGGCGACCAGAGCGATGTGCAGGTGGCGGCGCGCATCAATGCGGCGCTCGGGTTCACGTGCATGGTGGGGGCCACGACGTATCAGACCTTCACCGGGCGCTTGAATGGCGGACGGATTCGCGTCATCGGTGGGAGCGCGCTGGCGCTGGACGCCATATTCGGCGTCTTGCCCGGCGATGTGCCGATGACGTTCTCCGCGAACGCGAACTCCGCGCAGACGATTGCTGCGGGGACTCGCGTGCAGAACGTCGCGCAGAGCGCAACGTGGGTCACGATGCAAGACGTCTCTGTCCGCGCGACCGGGACGAACCCGCTCACGAGTGCGCTCGCCAGCGGGCCGTACTCCGTGAAGGTTCGCCCCGCGACGGACGACGGCACCGGGGTTGCCGGTACGGCGTCCGGCGTGACGGTTCTCCCGGCACCCATCTCCGGCGCGTGCTTCACCGTGACCAACCCGGTCGCGCTGACGGTCGCGCTGACGGAGGCGCAGATTGACGCGAAGTATGTCGCGGCAATCGAGGCGACGAACTCCGTGGACACGGTAGCGTCGCAGGACAATCTGATTTGGGTAGCGCGACAATCGAACGCGGTACGCAACGCGCTTCGACAGGACGTGAACGACGCGAGTGCGAACGGGTGTCTCGGTCGCTCGGCGCAGATTCGCCCCCCGTTGTCCACGACGACGCGCGCGATGGCAACCGGAGCCGGAGCGCCCGGCGTCAACGCATACCGCGACGAGCGAGTGGACTACTGCTTCCCTGGCGTGCAGACGTACGTGGCGGCCATCGCGGCGCGCGGTCTCGCTGGTGGTGCGGGCTTCACGGCGGACGGCGTGATTGACGTCGGCTCTGACGGGTTCCTGACGAGCATCTGTTCGCAGCTTGCGCCGGAGGAAAACCCAGGGCAGCAGACGACGTACGCGCGCGGGGCTCTCGGCATCGAGGCGAACAACCCCGATGTGCAGAACATGCAGATCGCGGACTACATCACGTTCCGTGCGAACGGCATCGCGGCTCCGCGCATGTCGGACGGCTCGATCATTTTCCAGAGCGGCGTGACCTCGGTGAACCCGAGCATCTATCCGCAGTTCAGGAACATCGCGCGGCGGCGCATGGCCGATTACATTCAGGACTCGCTGGCCCTGCTTCTCAAGGGCTACGGGAAGAAGCTGAACACGCCGTCTCGGCGCGCGGGCGTCCTGTCAGTGACGCGCACGTTCATGGTGACGCTGCTTTCCCCCGGCAACGCGGCGGCGCAGCGCATCGATGGATTCAAGCTCGACCCGGTGGGTGGGAACACGCCGGAGACGCTGGCGCTGGGATTGTTCCGGCTCATCCTTAACGTCCGCACGTTGTCGTCGCTCGACAGCATCGTGTTGCAGACGACGGTCGGGGAACAAGTAGACGTGAGCGAGGCGGCGTAAGCCGCATCAGGAGCAGGACATGGCAAGCAATGATTCACGTCTAAGGGGCCAAGAAGTCGAGGTCAGGATCTCCCTCAACGGGAACCTGCAAGACACCATCACGGCCATCGCGTCGTTCGAGGAGACGTTCAAGCTGGAGAAGAAGGAGGACGGTTTCCTGGGCGAAGTCACCAACCGTTACGATCACATCTTCAACGGCATCGACGGCAAGTGCGAGTTCCAGGTGAACAGCGCGGACTGGATGACGTTCCAGAACGCGGTGAAGGCGCAGGCGCAGCGGAAGCAACCCGCGACGGTGATCAACCTCGTGCGGACAGACTACTACTCAAGCGGACAGACGGCGGTGATCACCTACGCGAACTGCAAGTTCGGGGCGATGCCCACGAGTGTCGCGGGTCGCGGTGAGTTCGTGAAGGTGTCGCTGGACTTCTCGTGCAGCGACCGCGACGAGCAGATCACGTCGGTCGGCATCTAAGACAACGCTGCGCGGGTGACGGCTCGCGCGGTGTAAAAAGGATCGGCCAGAACGAGAGCCACGATGACGGTCGGGGCACCTCCCCTCGCGCTGGTCGGTCCTCTACTCGAACGGGAGGATACGATGGAGGATACGAGACGACTGGTGGCGGACGAGACGGAGCCGGAGACGCAGATGGCGGTGGTGCCAGAGGAAGCGGCGACCCCGCGCCTCCCTGCGGCTGACGGGAGTGACGTGCCGGAGTGGGCAGTGGTGCCGAAGGACTTGCGGCCCCCGAAGGGGCGGCAAGTCATCTTCCTTCGCATCCCCGCGAAGATGACTGATGCACCCCTCAAGGGGGAGCGTCAGTGCATCGTGTGGACGCTCTCGGACGGCGACGAGAAGCTAGCTGCGGAGCGGTGTGAAGGGAAGGCCGGGCGCGCGTCTGCGGAGTACACGAAGCAGATGATTCGTTCGGTGGACGGTCACGTGGCGTCGTGGATGAAGGCTGGTGGCCCTGGGTCGCTGGACGAGTTCTGGCGCGAGATTGGCGGCAAGGGTCGCAACCTTCTGATGCGCGTCTACTCGCAGTTGCACCTCGCGGACGATGAGGAGCTTCGGGATTTTTTCGAGAACTGCATCGCTGTTCGCACGGTGGGCTGATGCAGACGGCAGGCGGAGAGGTGCGCGACGCGGAGCAGATCCGAAAGGTGATTCGCAAGCTGGCGAACACCACCGGGGAGCCGCTCATCGACGTTCACTTCTCCGCTGTGTTGGACACCGTGCTCGACCCGGTAGAGCTAGAGCGGCAGCGCATCCGGCGACACGTGTTCCTGGCGCGGTTCGCCCGGCAGAGCTTGCTCGGGTGGGAGGACATTGAGGGGCGCGTGGTGCGGAAGTACGTGTCGGTGCTCGCGGAGTTCTTGCGCGAGGAGGGCGACGCGGTGAAGCAGGCTGCGCAGCGCGGGAGCGCGGAGGCGTAGCCGATGGCGAAGACTGAGATCCGCGCAGAGTTCAAGCTCGACGACATGGCGAGCGCGTCGCTATCGAAGATTCAGGGGGGCTTCGGGAAGCTGACGGGAACGATCAACAACGCAACGTCATCACTCGGGGACTTCCTCAAGCAGACGGCGGCGGTGGCCATCGGCGTGAACCTCGGGAACATCATGGGGTCGATGAAGGACGTGGCGACCTCCGCATTCCGTTCCGCGGTGGACGCGGACATGCAGATGCGCGCGCTGACGCGGACGATGGAGGGGCTGTCGAGCACGCGGGGGCGGAGCCTGTCGAGCTTCCAGAACGAAGCGAAGGGCGTGTACTCGGCGCTCTCGGACATCGCGCGGGTGTCGGGCGTGGCGCGCGGGGAGATCGTGAAAGCGTTTCAGGACGCAGGCGCGAACACGGTGCTGACCGGCGCGAAGCTGACGGAGTTCGTGGGCAAGGCTGCGCTCATCTCGCGGGGCATGGGCATCCCGGTGCAGGAGATCACGGCGGGCTTCGAGTCGCTGCGGAAGAACATGGTGGACGCGAGCAACCCGCTCGTCGCGCTGGTGAAGCAAGCGAACCTGATGCGCGGGCACAGCGAGCGCATCGCGATGAAGATGCAGATGATGGGACGGGGCGGGATGATTCGGCTGGCCGAGAAGGCGATGGGGATCATGGCGGAGCGCGCCAAGAGCATCCCGCTGACGTTCGACGAGATGGGCGCGCAGCTTGGGGACATGAAGGACGACATGCTGAAGCTCATCGGGGGGCCGATGGTGAACACGTTGCGTCCGCTGTTCGAGCGGTTCACGGGGTACGTGACAACGAACCGCGGGGCCATCGCGGCGTACGCGGAGACGATGGGGAAGCAGGCGGGCGTCTGGATTGAACGCGCCACGAAGGCGGCGCAGGAGGGCTTCGGGTATCTCCGCTCGCATGCGCAGGAGATCGGGCAAGCGGTGGAGCGCGCGTTCGACTACGCGAAAAGCATTTTCCAGTGGATGCTCGACCACAAGCTAGCCATCGGCGGTGCGATGGTTGCGTCGAAGGTCGCGCCGATGGCGGGCAGCGCAATCGGTGGTGCGATGGCGCTTGGCAAGGCGCTGCAAGGGCTTTCGAGCGTCGGCCTTCCCGGTCTCGGGGTAGCAGCGGGAGGCGCGGCCACGGGGCTGCTAGGCATGACGGTGGCGCTCGGTGCGTTCGCGCTGATGGTGGGCGGGCTCGGGCTCGCATTCGATCAAGCGCGCAAGCTGGTGAGCGAGTGGAAGCCTGCGGGGAGCGAGGACCAGAAGGCGCGCGAGGGCGCGCTCACCGGAGTCGCTGCGGACTTCACGGTGTGGGACGACAAGCAGCAGAAGGCGTTCACGGTGCTGCGGCAGAAGATCGTGGATGGCGCGCTGGCGATGGGGCAGAACTCGCGCGTCGCGGGCGAGGCAGCGGACGCGGCGTACAAGCAACACGTCGCGCTCGCCAACGCGACGCGGGGGATGCAGGAGGCGTCGAAGATCGCGCAGGGCATCCCGGCAGACATCGGGAGCATGGCGGAGGGTGCGGCGCTGGACGCTGCGATTCAGGCGCAGGTGGGAGCGAGCCGCGCGTTCACGGAGTCGTTCAACGCCATCGGGCTGTCGGGTAACAAGGCGGCGCAGATGGCGGCGGTGGAGATCCTGCGCGGCAACAAGTCGCTGCAAGAGTCGCTGCTCAAGACCGGGACGGAGATGGGGCTGTCCCTGGACAAGCTGGCGGAGATCGTGGGCGACAAGCTCGGGGACTTCGGGGACAAGCTCAAGAAGCAGGCGGGGCTCGACGAGCAGGCGAAGGCGACGGAGGGGAAGGGGGCGGTGCCGACGCAGGTGTTCAACGGCGGGCAGACGTTCCAGATCAAGCAGGATTTCCGCGACCAAGACCCTGACCGCATCGCGGTCATCTTCCAGCGGGACATCGCGCGAGCAGCAGAGAACCGCCTACAGGGCGGGACGGGCGGAGCCTTCGGGGCGTAGTCTCGACAGGCGCACGGACACGCAGTACCCTAAACGCAACGGACTGGAGATTCACATGAAGATCGTCGTCATCGCAGACCCAGAGTCACTCCCCCCGGAACTGTCCGACAACCCGGACGTGGTGATCGTTCCGCCCGACGCGGTGGACGAAGCCACGATGGCGGCGCTCGATGCAGCGAGTGGCGGGCTGCTCGGCAGCGGCGAGGGCGCGCTGGAAGACTGGGCTGGTGAGGAGGAGAAAGAACCCGAGCACAGTGGCTCGGGTGAGGATGACGAGGACGGCGGCGAGGGTCGCGGTGAGGACGACATCGCCGAAGGCGGCGAAGGTCGCGGCGAGGATGACGAGGAGAAGGGCGGCGAGGGTCGCGGTGAGGACGAGGACGAGGACAAGAGCGGCGAAGGTCGGCGCGGTGGACGCGGTGGCAACCCGTTCGAGCGCGACGCGCGGCAGGACTCCGGCAGTGGTCGGCGCGCTGGTCGCGGTCGTGGCGACGACGAGGATGCGGACAAGGGCGGCAGCGGTCGCGGACGCAGCCCGCTCTCCGCGTGGATGACTTCGCTCGCTGGTCGGCGCTGAACGTAGGGGGCGCGGCGGCGCGCTGAACGTGCCACCCTCGGGAGAGGACTGAGTGGCAAACGCGACGACGAGTCTCATCACGATCACGGAACTGACGGGCGCGAAGCGCACGCTCACGTTGCGCGGTGCGGGTCTCCCGAAGAAGGGGGCGAACTACCCTGGCGCGCAACGTGTCGTGACGACCTGGTACGCGGGCAACTCTGCGCAGGCGTCGCAGCACGTGCTCGGGCCGGTGGAGCGCCAGTCGCAATGGACCGGGGAGTGGAACACGACGCGGCTCATCACGATGGCCGTGACGCTGCGGCAGGACGAGAACGACACGGCCATCGTGGAGGCGGACGTGGTGCGTCAGGTGTTCGAGGACATCTTGCGCGGCGGGTCGCTGCTCCGCGTGACCTGGGTGAATCAGCTCCGCGACACGGTGACGGGGATCCCCGGCGACGCGGCGTCAGCGCCGAAGAAGATCGTGAGAGACGGTCGCGCGACGGAGTGGGACTTCCAGTACGCGACGACGGACGACATCACGTGGACCTGCACGTGGGACTGGATTGGACGCGGGCAGAGCGCGCAGAAGACGCTGAACGCCGACTCGATGCCGGACGCGGGCGACATGATTCGCATCGCGAACGCCTACCAGTCCGCGTTCGCGAGCATCGACCACGCGAAGCTCGTGACCGCGAACCGTAGGATTCCCAAGTCGGCCACGAAGTTGTCGCTCGGGCAACTGGAGGCGCTGGTGGACGCACCGTCTCGGCTCATGCGGGACTTCGCGCGCATCGGGCGGCTCACCGTCAGCCGTCTGCGCTACCTTGGCGACATCGTGAACAAGGCGCGCAACCTGCCGTTCGAGATCGCGAATCAGGCGGTGGACGTCGCGAACGACGCCATCGCATCGTCGAACCTGTTCGTGGACGCGATGAGCCGCACGCCCCCGGAGAAGATGGCGCTGCAAGCGAACGTCGCGATGGTGACGCGGAACGCGAGCTACTACTCCGGCACGATGCAGCAGGCGAACTATGTCTCCATCGCGGCGGTGCGAGCGCGCACGGTGTACCGCGCCAACGCGCAGGGGGACGTGACCTCGACCGGCGAGGCGGGCAAGGGGGCACCGCCAGCGCGGCGCACGACGGGTGCGCTCGGGAAGCAGCCACCGCTCGCCATCTACACGGTGAGCGCGGGCGACACGCTCATGTCCATCTCCGTGAAGTTCTACGGGACGGACGCGGGGACGTTCAGCATCGCGTTCTCGAACGGGCTCCGCGCGACCACCACGACGGTGCCCGTGGGGCGCGTGTTGCTCATCCCGCAGATGAACGCGGGGCGGGCGCGCGGGCTCGTGCCGATCAACACCGGCAAGCCATCAACGGCGGCATCATCTCGCGATCCGTCGTTGCCGGGCGGGCTCACGTCGGCGCAGGGCGGTGGCCCGGCGATTCTCCCACCCGGCACTAGGGGACCGTGAGCCGTGGCGGAGCAGGCGGAGTACCCTGACCAGAGCTACTACCCGAGTGCGCTCGTCGAATTGATCGTTCGCTTCGACGATCCGAAGCGCAAGCGATTCAACCGGGTGAACCCGAACAAGTTCCCCGTGATGCGGATGACGGACTTCGGGTTCACGACGAAGCGGTTCCTCGAAGCGCGCGAAGTGGATGGCGTGTACGTGCTCGTGCAGCCTGGCAAGGACGTGAGCGAGAGCGGGCCGCAGCAAGTCGGGGTGCTCGGTGACGAACTCTCGCAGCAGATTAGCGGGATCATTCCGCTGCGCGCAACGCTCGGTCTGAACGGCATCCGCACGGCGAGCACGTTGTCGTGCGAGATCCCGTTCGCTGACTTGCCCGTGGAGCCTCGCATGGTGCGCGGCGTCGGCATCCGGTTCTACCTCGGTGTCGTGACCGCGGAGGAGTTCCAGCGCGGGCTCGCGGGGGAGTCGCGCAATCAGTCTGACGGGAGTTCGCTCCCGCTCAACGTCGTGCCGAAGGAGTACATGGACGGCTTCGGGCGGCAGCGCACGAACCTCCGCTTTGAGGGTTGGGTGGACTCGTGGGAGGTCAGCTACCCGGCGGACTCGCAGCCGATGGTGAAGCTGGAGTGCCGCGACAACTCGACGCTGCTCATCGACACCGAGTGCCCACCGCGGCTCACGATCAATCCGCGCAAGCCGCTGGACCAGGCGTTCGCTGAGTACCTGACGTTCTTCCCGCAGTTCACCGGGCTGCGCGTGGAGTACCGGCCGCGCGGCGAGGAGCCCCCGGTGTATATCAAGGCGCTTCAGAAGACTGCGTTCAAGGCGTACATCGGCCCGATGTTCTCTGGGGGCAAGCTCACGGTGTGGGACTACTTCACGGACATGGCGGGCGCGCTCGGGCACACCGTCCGCTTCGACGGCGTGACCTGCATCATCCAGCGGTCGCGCACCATCTTCGGCGCGAAGTTCCCGCGGCGCGCAGACGACACGTTCAAGGGGCGGCTGCTCCCCTCCGGTCGCTCGTTGCCCTATCGTCTGTTCGTGTACGGTCGCAACGTCGGGGAGTGGAACATGAAGCGCAAGTTCACCGTCGCTGGCCCGACGACCATCGAGGTGCGCTGCTACTCCACCACGCTCAAGCGCACGCTGGTCGTGCGTTACCCGTTCAAGAAAGAACGACTGGAGCGCGGGCTCCCTGGCTTCGTGATGGCGGACGAGAAGGTGCAGGTGTTCAACGTGCAGGGCATCGCGGACGAGAAGACGTTGCGCATCGTCTCGCAGGACATCTACGAGCAGCTTGGGCGCAACGAGCTTGAACTGACGATGCGCACGAAGGACTTGGCGAGCTTCGGCGGCAACACGTTTGACACGGACCTACTCGACTGCAAGGCGGGGGACGCGATTCAGTTCGAGGTCGCGCGGGACGAGGAGACGCAGAACATCAACACGAGCAGCGCGGCTGAAGGCGTCTCGTCGGACAAGAGCAGCGCGTTCCGGTACATCAAGAAGTTCGGTTATTCGGACTCGTTCGCGGCGGCGTACTCGAACGCGATGGAGAATCGTCTTCTGCAACCCTACTTCCGGGTGAAGCGCATGGACTTCGACTGGTCGTGCGATACTGGGATCGACATCTCCGTGACGGCCATCAACTACATCGAGGTGCGCGGGGACGCGCTGGGTGAAGGCGAGGAGCCAGAGGCGGCGTACGACAAGGACATTCTGGGCACCATCGACGCGCGCATCGCGGCGCGCGAGCAGGCGGCGGAGGCGGCAGAGTTCGCCGTCTCCACGCTCATGCGGAAGGCGGGGGAGCTGTGAGACAAGGGCGCAACTTCGATCACGCCACGCTGGCCAAGGCGTTCAGCCACCGGGGCATCGACCCCGGCATCTGGATCTCCTACGCCCGCGTGGACGAGAGTACCCCGGAGACCGGCGACGTGGTGGTGGCGGACGAGGAGGACGGGCAGGTGTACGTGGATGTGACGCTCAAGCCGAGCGACTTCCCCGCGCGCGCTCGCGTCGGAATGATCGCGGCGGGCGCTGGCGAGGCGGTCTACTTCCCGCTGGTCGGCGGCGATGAGGTGCTGGTCGCCATCCCCGAAGCCGACGTGCGCGCAGGCGCGGTCATCATCGCGCGGCTCAACAACCGCTATGACCCGTTCCCCCGCGGGAGCGTCGCGGGCAAGGACGGCGCGAGCAACGCCTTCGGGATGATTCGCACGCGCTCCGCCATGACCATCGAGAGCGGGCAGAGCATCATGCTCCGCTCCGCCGCGGCGGGCGCGTTCCTACTTCTCGACGCGAAGGGGAACATCACCTTGCGCGATGGCGCGAAGGGCGTGTTGCAGATGGGCGCGGACGTGTTCGGCTACCAGGACGCGGAGACGACCACGATCTTCCAACTCGACCTGACGAACAAGCGCATGAACATGGTCATCGGCAACGCGCAGTTCGTGCTCGGGGGCAACGGTAGCGACCCGTTCCCGCAGAGCTTCGCGCAGGTGCCATCGACGTTCGCAGTGGCGGCGGGAGGGCTCACCATCAACAGCGCGGTGGAGCACGTGCTCACGACGGAGGCGTTCTGCAACCTCATCGCGAACGTGCTCGTTGCCGCTGGCGCGGCGGCGGTGGTGCCCTTCTCGTGGCTCCCGCCTCCGCCATCTACGGTGAGCCCGCTGTACGGGGCCATCGCGGCGGCGGTCGCGCTCTCGTTGACCACGCCGCAAAACCCAGGAGTAGCGACGGCATTGTTCACGGCATTCTCCACGCCCACGCTCAAGCCACCGGGCACTCCGGGGTTCGGTCAACTCACGCCGGGCATCGGGAGCGCGGGCTTCCTCGCGGGCTGACCATGGCAGGCACCGCACCGCCAGTAGACGCGCCTCCGCCCGAAGCGCAGGCCACGGCGACGGTCGATGCGGGGTTCCCCCCGTCACCGACCGCGACGGACATCTGCGGGATCAAGTTCCCGCCGACGTTCACGTTCAGCCTCTCGCTGAACATCCCGTTCCCGAACTTCGCGCTGCCGTTCCCGTTCAACTTCTCGCTCTCGCTCAAGTGCGACCTGGACGACCCGGTGGACGCGGAGGTGAGCTTCGGCGGCGGGCGCAAGAGCACCGGAGACTTCACGGGGGAGGATCGGGACTTCTGATGCGCGCCGCGCTCGACTTGGTGGTGAGCACCCTCGCGCTGGCGCTCGAAGCACTGGACGAGGTGGGGCGTCTGCGCGCGGAGGTTTCGATCATGCACCGGCGTCTCGTGGTGATGCTGCGGGAGGAGGACGCGGACAAGACTCCCGTGCGCCCCCCGTCGTTGTCTGCGATGCAGGCGTTCCACGAGTCGGCATCTTTTCGCGGGATTCCCCCGACTCCGAAGAAGCCCTGACGGACCATCCCTCCGGGGCGCGTGGCTGCCCCCCTGGCGGGCTTTCGGGGGCAGGTGGGGGCAAGGGGCGGGGTGCTCACCGGGGCGCTCTACGGGGCAGGGGCGGGGCGTGATAGCCTCCCCGGACGATGGCCGTTCAGATTCAGGTAGACCAGCCGGGGAGCGGCGTGCCGCCCGGTATTCCGGGGGAGGCGCGCGAGGACATGGCGACGGGCTTCGGCGCGACGCTGACCGCGACGGGCGGCCCGTTCATTGCGTACCAGTGGAGCATCATCGACAAGGCGGTGGACATCATCACCCCGGCGCTCTCGGCGGCGGCTCTCGGGGCGCCTAGCGCGGCGGTCACGACGCTCACGCCCATCGACAACGTGGGGACGTATCTCGTGCAGGTGGTCGTGGACTCCGGCGCGGGGCTCGGGGCGACGGCGGACGACGTGGCGCGCATCACGTTCTACGCGGGGACGGTCATCAACTCGCTCAACGCGGACCCGACGCTGCTGCCGCGGCGGCAGATGGCGTTCCGCGAGACGACTGAACACAACGTCCCTGACGCGCTGTTCCCTCTCGGCAACTCGCGTGGGTGGGCGCAGGAGTGGGAGCGGTGGTTCTCGCTGCTCAAGGTTCTGTTCGCTCGTCCGTCTCCGTTCGCGCACGCGGCGGTGACGGCGCCATCCGGCGGACCCGCGGTGATTGCGGGTCAGGCCAACGTCGCGACGGTGACGCGCACGTCGCTCGGGACATACGCGGTGGTGTTCACCGCTGCGGCGGGGAGCGCGAACTACTCGGTGACGTGCGGGGCTGAAGTGGTGGGCGGGATGTTCTCGGTCGGGACCAAGCTCACGACGGGCTTCGTCATCGAGCGCAGCGACATCGGTGGGGCGCTGCTCGATGAAGACTTCTCGTTCCAGGTGATGATCTGATGTCTAACTTCCTCGCGAACTTCCTCGCGCGCGCGGTCGCGCTCCCCACGAGTGCGGCGAACCTCCGAACTGAAGCGAGCGCAAAGTATGCCGCGGGAGAGACTATGGTGGTGCCCATCGCTGGCGTCGCCACGGTGTTCACTTGGGATACTGCGAGCACGGCAACGGATGATGGGATCGCGGTCATCCGACCCACCGACATTGCCGCGCCAGATCCGGGGAGGTTCCTCCGGTTGGCGACGCAGGCGGTGCCGCACCCGAGCCGCACGCTGTACGTGGACTTGACGTACGCGGGCTCTGTGACTGACGGGGGTGTGGCGACGCCGTACAAGACTCTGCAAGCGGCGGTGAACGCGGTTCCCGCTGGAACGTTCGGGGTGTCCCAACCGTGGCTGATTCTGGCGGCGCCTGGGGGCTATGCGGAAGTGCTGGTCACGCTCGCGAGTCAGCAGATCATCATCGCGCCGCTTGGTATTGGTACGGAGATCGTGCTGGAGCCATCGCTCATTCAGACGACCTCCATCACGTTCGTTACCAACGCATCGGTGAACCAACCGATGCTTCTCTTGCGCAGCGTCAAGACCACGAACTTGACCGTGAGCGAAGCGGCAGTGCCAGCGACTAGCGGGATACTGAGTGTGACGGGATGCGACCTGGCCGGGATCTCGTCAGCCGTTGGCATCTACAGTGGCATCGCGCTCATCGTGGACACTGTGATCAGCGCGAACGTGTCCCTCGTCGGAGCCACGGTGCGCTCACGTAACATGCAATGCAATGGGACGTTCGCCGCGCTCGCCTGGCTTGATGAGGGCGCTATCGTTGGCGGAGCCGCAAGTGTGGCGGCTGCGTCCGCAGCCCCGACGATGGCGCTGACCAACTCGGATGTGCTCGGACTCGTCACGTGCGCATCGACCACCGAGCTATCGTTCAGCGGCTCCACCGTGAAGACCCTCGCCAAGAACGGCGCGCTCGGGGGGCCAACGCTCGTCACCAATTCAAACCGCTGGAAGGGCGACGCGACGTACTACTCCACGCACCACACGGTGCGAGATACGAACCTGAGCCCCACGCTCAATCTTCTCGACGACTACGTGATCCTGAGACCAGTGGCGGGCGTGACAATCGCAGTCACGCTCCCCGACGCGCGCCTGTTCGTGGGCAACGGGTACTCCCAGACGGAGACGAACGGCGGCACCGTGCGAACGCCCGCGCGGCACTTGACGATCAAGAACGCTTCAGAGTTCACGGACGGCTACGTGACACTCGCCCCTGGGAGCGGGGCGCAGCGCATCGACAGCAACGTGATGACGGGGATGATGCTGCTACAGGGCGAGACGCACGTGCTCGTGCCCGTCTACAACCCAACCCTGGCGGAGTGGTCGTGGGAGAGTCTGGAGACCTTCGGAAAAAACTATCTCTACGTGGTGTCCGCGGCGGAATCCACGGACGTGACTGGAGCGTTCGTGACGAAGGCGACCATCACGACGCCCGCGCTGCGCGGGACGTACCGCGTGGAGTGGCGCGTGGTGGCGTACGCGAGCGCGGTGGGCACGCGAACGGAGACGCAGCTATACAACACGACGGCGGCGGCGGTGCTCGGTGTTGCGCTGGTCGCTGATGTCGTCAGTAGTTTTGATCGCGTCGCGCATAGTGGCGTGGAGCTGGTCTCGTTCGGTGGTGTGGCGAAGACGCTGGAGATTCAGTTCCGTCGCGGCGGTGGTGCTGGCACGGCGAAGGTCTCAACTGCGCGGCTCGAACTCTGGAAGGTCCAGCAGTGACGGAGGGGTGGGGCTACGAGCCGTGGGGCGCTGGCGAGTGGGGCGCGGGTGACGTCAGTGGTCTGCAACTGCTCGACGCGCGCGCGGTGCGCGAGAACGTGGTGCGGCTGTTCTTCAACGCGGCGCCGTTGTTCACGCGCGTCGGTGAGCCGAACGACGCTGCCGACCCTGCGCGCTACTCCGTGACGGCGCTCGCTGGTACGAGCGGCCGTGACGGTGAGGCTTGTCGTTCGGTGCTCCCGATTCGCGCGGACCTCGCGCTGGTGCCGTTCTCGTTTGGTGCTCAGATCGATGTGACGGTGGACCGTCCGTTCTCGCCTTGGGATGCGCGGTACATCATCGCGGTGAACCAGCTTGTCGCGGCGGGTGGCGGGGCGTTGCTTGCGCCGGGCTCCACGTCGCGGGAGTTCCCTGGGCTCTACCGGATGCTGCGGGTGCAGACGTTGGAAGCGGCGACGCCATCGCGGGACGTGGCGAACCCGCAGACGTACCAGGATCAACTCGACCCGCTCCCGCAGGCGGGCGACCCTGCGGCGCTCGGGGTGTACCCGGTGGGGAGTGATGGGGACTACGCCTTCGACGAGGGGCTGGCGAACCTGCGCAAGCGCATTTTCCGGCGGCTCATTACGCGACCCGGTGCGTTCCTGAGCTTGCCGACGTACGGGGTGGGGGTGCCGACGTACGGGAAGCGTCTCGGTGCTGCGGCGGTGCGGCAGCAGATTGCGGCGGAGTCGGAGCGTCAGATCGGACTGGAGCCTGACGTGCGCGCGGTGACGGTGACGTTGCTGACGTCGCCAACGGAGCCGAGTCTCACTATCCTGCTCGCGCGCGTGCAGACAATCGGCGGTCAGAGCGTCGCTCTGCAAGTGCCCTTCTCGACGGTGTGAACCATGCCCGCAGACTTCCCGACACGGCTGGACCTCTATTCGCTCGCGCGGCAGTACGTGCTTTCGCGCGCGTCGAAGATCGACCCGGCGCAGGCGGACGTGGAGGGGTCGGACATCAACCTATTCACGGGCATAGTGAGCGTTCTCGGGTATCAGGTGACGCTCGGGCTCATCCAGAACATCAACGCGCTCTTGCTGGACGGGGCGTACGACGAGGACTTGGATCGGTACGGCATCGACCGCTATCAGCTACCGCGCAAGGGTGCTGCGGCGGCCGAGGTAACGGTGCGCATCTATCGGGCGAGCACGGCGGGGGGCGACGGGACCATCCCGACGAACACGCCGCTCACGACGCTGAACGGCATCGAGTACATCACGACGTCGGCGGCGTCGCTCGGTGCGCTGGACTTGACCACGACGGCTCTGGCTCGCGCGGTGCAAGCGGGGAAGGTGTCGCAGGTCGGGGCGAACTACATCCGCGCGTTCGGCACGTCTGGGCTTCTGTTCGACCAGACGCTTCAAGTGAACAACGACGAGCCAGCGGCGGGCGGGGAGGACGCGGAGGATGACGACGACTACCGCGAACGCATCCGCGACTTCTGGCGGACGGCGCAGCGGGGGACTCTTGCGGCCATCGAGTTCGGCGCGCGCACGGTGCCGGGCGTTGTGAGCGCGATGGCGTCGGAGGCGTTGACCAGCGATCCGCGACCGGCTCGCGTGGTGAACCTCTACATCGCGGACTCGTCTGGCGTCGCGTCCGCGGCGCTCGGGGCCACGACGCAGGCGGCTCTCGCCGAGTATCGCGCGGCGGGCATCTCGGTGGTGCTCTCGAACAGCATCCCGCAGATCGTGGACGTGGAACTTCACCTGACCTTTGCGGCGAACACGGACACGACGGTTCTCACGGAAGTGATTCGCTCGAACATGACGGAGTTCATCAACTCGCTCGGTGTGGGTGAGGTGCTGTACCGCGCCGCGCTGTTCTCCGTGTTGCAACGCTTCGCAGGCAACGGGCTCATCGTCTCGCAGAACACCGTGGTTGCCCCGACTGGCGACCTCGCTCCGGCCGCGGGGCAGACGCTCCGCACACGGCTGGAGAACGTGACGGTGGCCTGATGCCGCAACGCGGGCCGATCACTCAAGCCGAACTCTGGTCTGTGCTTCAGAGCACTACGGACCCGCTGTACCTCGCGCCCTTCATTGAGCGCGGGTACGGCTCGGGACTGGAGTCGCTGGAAGCCATCTGCAACGTGCTCGCGCGCGTGTCCGCGGCCATCGACCGGACCACGCAAGCGATGTTCATCCTCCCGTGGAGCGGACAGACGAACCCTCCCGCGGCGGGCGCGTCGTTGGCAGCGGGGACGCTGGAGGTCATGCGCACGTTGCGCGCGGAGCTTCCTCTCACGCTGCTCGCGGGCGCGGTGCTCTACGAGGAGGTGGAGGTGGACTGGTCGCGCGACGGCGGCGTGCCGGTGTTCACCGGGCGGCAGTACACGCTCCGCGACGACTTCACGTTCCTCCCCGGTGAGATGGGGCCGGTGTCGCTCGCCATCGTGAGCACGACGCCGGGCTATGGGTACGCGAACCCGCTGCCCGAAAAGATCACGCACGTTGCGCAGCCGGGCTCGGGGTTCTCGAACATCCGCGCGAGCGTCACTCAGGGTTCGACCACCGCGCAGCTTGTCGTATCTCCCGAGCCGGACGTGGTGGTGCCGGAGCACGTTGGGCAGTACGTGGAGTTCACCGCGGGGGCGAACGCGGGTCAGGTGCGGCTCGCTGGCGGGTACGTGCGCGCCACGGCGGGCATCGACGGGGGGGCGCTCTCGCTGCTCCCCATCTTCGTCGTGCGCAACACGACCATCGCTCCGACCGGGACGTTTGTCATCGGGGAGGACGTGTACCAGGAGACGGCGGGCATCGTGAGCGCGACGGGGCGCCTGCGCGCCGTCACGGCGGGGGGGACCGGTCCCTGGTACATGGTCATTGAGTACACGAGCGGGACGTTTCTTGAGTCGGGTGGGCCGGTAGGGAACATCAAGGGCGTGCTCTCCACCGCGCAGTTCGTCGTGGAGGTGAACGGCATCATCACGAGCCCGTTCCTCGCTAACGAAGCGGGCACCGCATCGTGGCGCGTGCTCGACTGGTGGACTGGCTTCGGGCTCACCGTGAGCAACCCGGCGTCACCGTTGCCGGGCGACCTGGCGATGCTGGACACGCTCGGCGCGGAGCGGAAGCTCCCGCGGGCACCGGGGGAGAGCGACGACAGCTACCGGCTCCGCATCGCGAAGGTCGGGGACTTGGTTTCACCGAACGCGATCCGGCGCGTGGGCAACCGCGTCTGGTCGCGCTACGGCATCACGGTGTGCTTGCGCGAGGTCGGGCACGCGCTGTTCCCCGGCGTCTTCTGCGAGGGCGACGCTGGCACCACCGCGACGCTGGCGAACTACTCGTACGACCTCGACTGCATCAGGATGC
>Ga0315287_10000225_pt1 | contig 50161 bp, 40 predicted proteins | sample YL17G11_0_MG_FD_205037 | JGI IMG/M metagenome (GOLD analysis project Ga0315287, IMG submission 205037) | Sediment microbial communities from Yellowstone Lake, YNP, Wyoming, USA - YL17G11_0 | ecosystem: Environmental > Aquatic > Freshwater > Lake > Sediment | place: USA: Wyoming | collected...
GGCGACGATGCTGCTGCCGGCCTTTGAGCAGAAGCTGCTGGGCCGTAGGCCCCAGGTGAGCAGCACGGGGTCCAGGTGGTCGAGTCGCAACTTGACCTTTCCAGCAGTCACCATCGGCCTCGGTTGGCTGATGCTGGCAGCCAGCACTCAGGGTACGGCCGAGGCGTCGATTGGCGGAGTGGTGCTTGCGGCGATGGCGGCGCTGCTGATCGGCGTGTTTTCTTCGCACGATATCGATATCGCCGCAGCTCGGGCTTTTGGTATATTGATTTCGCTGTGTTACGGTGCTATGCCGTGGCTGGTTGTGTGGCAGCTATACCGCCTCGGCCCGCATGCGAGCTATGTGCTGCTGGTCATGACGGTGACCTGGGCGGGCGATACCGGCGGTTATTTTGGCGGCCGTCATTTTGGTGGCAAGATCTTTGGCGATCGCAAGATGGCGCCTTTGATTTCGCCGAAAAAGACCTGGGAAGGCGCTGTGTCTGGTCTGTTGCTAAGCGTGGTCGGAGCGCTGTTACTCAATCTTTGCTTTCTCAATCAGTTGGGGAGTCCGGGGTTCATCGCCCGCTTAGCCCTTGGTGGTGGCGTCGCAGCGCAGTTGGGCGACTTGGTCGAGTCAACATTTAAGCGTTTTTCTGGGGTGAAAGACTCGGGGGTCATCATCCCCGGACATGGCGGCTTCCTCGACCGGGTGGACGGCATTCTCTTTGCCGCACCGGTCATTTGGGCTATCCTTTATTACTTCAGGTAGCCTTTTTTCGCGGCATGGGTGGACCTTGAGCCAGTTTTTTACGCATCCGGTACCGGCCGTCATCGTCCTACTCGGGCTGTTGGTGTTTTTTCACGAGCTCGGCCATTTTTTGGTCGGTCGTTGGTGTGGGATTGCCGTCGAGACCTTTTCCATCGGCTTTGGCCCTCGGATCTTTGGCTTCACCCGTGCCGGCACCGAGTATCGGGTCGGTTGGATTCCGCTCGGCGGCTACGTCAAGTTTGCCGGATCACATCCAAGCGAGGAGCTGCCCAGCGGGCTAAAAGGGCAGGCCTTCCTCAAAACCTCGTTGCCAAAGCGGGCACTGACCGTGCTCGCCGGGCCGCTGTGTAATTTCCTCCTCGCGGTGATCGTTTACACGGTCCTCGGCTTGGATGGGGTACCGCATCCTCCAGCCCAGATTGGCGACGTCATCGAAGGCAGCGCGGCCGCCAGCGCAGGACTCAAGTATGGCGACCGCGTTGTGAGCATCGACGGGCATGTCGTCAAGACCTGGCGCGACTTGGAGGAGGCCATCGCATCGTCTCCGGGTAAGACCCTGGCGGTTGTTGTCGCGCGCGGCGACCAAATGGTCCCTCTCAAGTTGACGCCAGCTCCGGTCAAGACGGTCGACATGCTCGGGCGTCCGGCGACGGTCGGTCGGGCCGGCGTTGCGCTGGGACGGCAGCCAGCGATCGTGAGCGTTGTTGTAGCGCAGAGTCCTGCGGCTCAGGCCGGCGTAAAGACCGGCGACCGCATACTCGAAGTCGCCTTGATGGGCCCCGACGGTCAAGCAGCGGCGCCCAAGTCGATCACCTTTTACCCGGAACTGGTCGGAGCCTTGCGGCAGGTGGCGGCAAGCTCTATGGCGGTCTCGCTCAAGGTGACCGGTGCGCGGCCGCCTGAGGACCGTAGCGAGACTAAGGACAGTCCAGCTCCAGAACCTGTCGCGCCGCAGCGTGGTGTCACCCTCGACCTGACTGCCGCACGCTTGTTGGCGCCGGATGTGAGCGACCGCGAGTTTATGCGCGTTCTGGGGCTTGGGACCAGCGAGCTGACCGTGGCCGGCATCACCGATCCAGGCGCCAAGGGACTGCAGTCTGGGGACGTGCTCACGGCGTGGAACGGCCAACCGCTGCGCGACGTCTTTGCTCTACGTGAGCAATTGATCGCGAATACGGCACCGCAGGTCCAAGTTGCGGTCCTCCGCCACGAACAAGTCGAGCAGGTGACGCTAGCGCTCAAAGGATTCGAGGCCCAGAGGCCCGAGGGACCGACGACCATCTACACCCTGCCAGTCTTGTTCTGGGGGCAGATGGTCGAGCCAGAACCATTGGTGGAAAAGTACACCAATCCATTGAGCGCCCTGGCCTATGGCGTGCGTCAGACGGCGATCCAAACGCGTGAGCTGGTGCGCAATGTCGCCAGCCTGGTGAGTGGCGATATCCCGCTCAAGGCCCTTGGTGGCCCCATGCTGATCGCCAAGGTCGCTGGAGACTCGGCTCGCCGTGGCTGGCAGACTTTTATTGGGTCGATGGCCCTGATCAGCGTCAATCTTGGGCTGCTAAACCTCTTTCCCATCCCCGTACTTGATGGCGGCCAGCTGGTCCTCATGGGAATTGAGGGCCTGAAACGTCGGCCACTTAGCGAAATGGCCCTAGAAAACTTTCAGAAGGTTGGCTTCACCATGGTATTGGCCTTGGTGGTGTTAGCAACCTACAACGATCTAAGTCGCTTCTGGCGGTCGATGCTGGAGAGCGTGGTTGGGACCTTTCGGTGACTTCGTCCGTTCACGGCGCCGGCGTGGCGCGCCCAGTGCTGTTTGTCGATGCTAGTCTACAAGGGGTCCAAATCGCCCTGGTCGATCCGCTCGGCCCTGCCCCTAGTCGTGTCTTGTGGCAGGGGGCCCACGGCGACAACAAAGGGGCCCTGGAGCAGGTCAGCCGCTTGTTGCACGAGGGGCTTCAGGCTGTAGGTATCGCCGCGTCTGATCTCGTCGGTCTGGCGGTGGGCGTCGGACCCGGCTCGTTTACCGGCATCAAGGTCGCCCTGGCCTTCGTCTACGGCCTCCGCTCCGGAGTGGCTACGCCAATACCCGTGCTGGGAGTATCGAGTCTAGAGGCGGCCGCGCGGGCCCTGGCTGCCGCGACTGGGACTGCAGTCCAGGTGGCACTGCCGGCAACTAGGACCCATGGCTTCGTCGCTGGCAGCAGTCCGTTCGGTCATCAGGCCGCCCGCTTGATCGATGTCGAAGCCCCTGAGCCCCTTGGGCCATCGCTGGCGGCCAGCCGGGTCTACATCACAGGGTCTTGGCCTCTGCTTGGCGACGTCGTCGCAGCAGCAGGGGCCAAGACGCCGTCGGTTCTGACCATCGAGCAACTCGCTGCGGCCGCTTTGCCCGAATTGGTCAAGGACATCGTCGCAGCGTGGCCGGATGGCTTTCTCCAGGAGCTGCCGGCGCCGCGATATCTGCGCTTGTCCACGGCCGAAGAACGCTTGCTCAGCGAGCAGCAAGCGGCCACCCCCCAACAAAAGGACTTATCATGAAACGCCCCCGGATCGGTGGAGCCGTCTACATCCTTCCTAACCTGCTCACCGCCGGCAACCTCTTTTGGGGCTTCTGGGCGATCAACAAGGCCCTGCTGGGCGAGTTTGCCTGGGCTGGGTCGGCCTTGCTGCTAGCAGCCGTGTTCGACGTCCTCGATGGCCGCGTCGCGCGCTTGACCAAGGGGACCAGCGAATTTGGCGTGCAATTTGATTCGCTCTGCGACCTGGTGTCGTTTGGCTGCGCACCGGCGATGATCATGTATCAATTCGGACTGAACGCCTACGGCCGTATCGGTTGGCTGATCTGCTTCCTGTTTATGGCTTGCGGGGCCCTGCGGTTGGCTAGGTTTAACGTCCAGAGCGCGATCGGCAAAGCCTCTGGTGATTTCACTGGACTGCCGATACCGATGGCTGCCGCTGTCGTCGCCACGTATGTCATGTTCATGTCCTCGCTCAACCTCAACGATTTTGGCATCGACTGGCTGATGCAGTTCGCCCCTTACCTTAAGTCCCCGCACGCCGTGTCGGCGCCCTTGCTTGTGGCGGCTCCGCTACTGTCTTTGGCGATGGTCAGCAATGTCATCTACCGCAGCCATAAAGTGCTTAAAATCCATGGCGTCAAGCCGTTTCGGGTGTTGGCGATGGCGGTTTTTGTCATCGCTCTGATCGCTTTTCAACCGGAAGCCGTGGGCTTTCTCTTCGCGATCGTCTATGCCCTTAGCGGACCCATGGAATGGGCCCTCGGCTGGAAAAAGCCGACCGAGGACGACGAGATCTTCTCCCCTGAATATGATCATTCCATCGAATCGGATGATTTACCTTCCGCTCAGCCTACAGAAGGGCCTTCTCAGCTATGACTCAGTTAAACATTGCCATTGTGGGCGCGACCGGTGCCGTCGGTCGCGAGATGATTAAGGATCTGGCAGAGAGCCAGCTGCCTGATTTTAAACTTGGGCTGTTTGCATCGCCTCGTTCGCGCGGCGTTAAGGTGCCGTTTCGCGGGCACAGCATTGAGGTCCAGAGCTTTAGCCCAGAGGCCCTGCGCGGCTACCGCTACATCATGATGAGCGCGGGTGGTGCGTTTTCTCGGGAACACAGCCGGGGCTTGGTCGCCGCAGGATCGACGGTCATCGACAATAGCAGCGCCTGGCGCATGGACCCGTCGACGCCGCTGGTGGTCCCCGAGGTCAATCCCGAGGTATTGCGTGGCGACCAGCCGCAGCTGATCGCCAATCCCAACTGTTCGACCATCCAAATGGTCGTCGCGCTCAAGCCCCTGCAGGACCGCTTCGGCCTCGATATGGTGCAAGTCGCGACCTACCAGTCGGTATCGGGAACTGGACAAAAGGGCATTTCCGAGCTTGCTGCGCAGCTCGAGGCGCAGATGAAGTTTCAAGATCCTGAGCCGAAGGCCTATGCTCAGCCGATCCTTTTCAATTGTCTGCCTGGCATCGATGTCTTCGATGCCGAAGGACATTGCTATGAGGAGGTCAAGATGGTCCAGGAGACGCGCAAGATCCTCGGACTGCCCCAGCTCGAGGTGCTGGCGTCGACGGTGCGGGTATCGACCTTTCACTGCCACGGCGAGGTGGTCCATGTCCGTCTAAAGCGCGCGGTGAGCCGTAAAGAGGCGCTTGATGCCCTGCGCGACGCGCCATCAGTGGTTTTGGTCGAGGATGACGATCACAAAGCCCTGCCCACACCGCGTTCGACCGCCGGTGATCCTCGCGTCTTTGTCAGCCGGGTGCGGTTGATGCATGGACAATCTACCTCGCACTGGCTGCAATTTTGGAATGTCGCTGATAATCTGAAGAAAGGGGCAGCCACTAACGCCGTTCAGATCCTCGAGAAGCTCGTTGGGGCGGTGCATTGATTTTTCGCTGAGGTGAGATGCATGCGGGACTTCGGGATAACCGTGACGGCCAAACCAGCAGTCATCAGTGGGTGGCTGCTTGGTGGCCTCGTTTTGGTTTGGCTCGGTCTGAGCACCGCGCCGCTCCATGCTGCGGAAGAAGAGGTCCAAAGCAGCATCGAGTTTGCTCCCGATGATCCCGTCGACGTGCCACCGCAACCGGCCGGGCCACCGCCGGAACGCGGTGACGCTGCCAAGCCAGACTCCAATGAACCACCGCTTTTGCAGTCCCGCCGCAAATACGATACCAAGGATGGCAACGGTAGACCCTCCGAGCATCCGGTCTTGTCGGTACGCGGTCAAAATCGCGAGGAGTCGGTGTTTGGCGCCTATCGCATTCGCCTAAGCTACGCCGTACCAAAGTTTAACGATGGCTTAAAGGGCTACAAGACCGCATACGGATCGCCCAGTGGCTACCCTGAGCTTGGTGCTGATTGGTTTGCCTGGGATTGGTATGCGACGCTCGGTATCGGACTGCGCGGAGGATACTACTCGGTGAATGGCCATGCCTATCAGCGCAATGATGGGGTCACCAAGACCGATCCCAAGACATTTAATGAGAGCGACCTCCATATCGATCCCAACGGTCCAACCTCCCTGACCTTGGTCCCGTTGAAACTGCTGGCGACAGCAGAGATGACGCCGTTTCGCCGCAAGTGGGTGGTTCTCGACGGGTGGGCCGGCTACGAGCGTATGTACTTTCAGGAAGTGCGTAAGGTCGTTGCCGGGACCACGGCGACATCGACGCCGACGACGACGCCAACAACGACCACCGGCAGCGGCGCGACCGCGGCTCCGGTGGATACCGCCCTGGTCAATCGCGGTTGGATCAACTCGACCGTGGTCGGGGCTGCAGTGAATATCTTGCTGAACCCAATTGATCAGGAATCCAGCTACGCCGCGCACACCGGCATGGGCATTGGTTCCATTTACCTCACCGGCTATGCCGAGTGGATTCGTGCGATCAATCGCAGCACGCTGTCCTTTGGCCGCACCGTCTACGGCATCGCCTTTACCTTTGAGACCTCGAATTGATAGCCAGCGATCTTCCGGCTTATCGCCTCGATTTGCAGTATTTGGGCACGTCTTTTCTTGGCTGGCAGAGCCAACCCCAAGGCACGGCCGTGCAGGATCACCTGGAGAAGGCGCTTAGCACCATGCTGCGCCATCCGGTGCGCGTCACTGGCGCCGCGCGGACCGATACCGGAGTTCATGCTGAGCAACAGGTGGCGGTCTTTCGCACCGCTGTCGCCTACGATGAGCGTAAGTGGCTGAAAAGTCTCCAGGGCTTGCTGCCGTCCACCGTCGGCGTCGCCAGTATTCGCACCGTGGGGTCGGACTTTCACCCGATTCGGTCGGCCCAGGCTAAGGTTTATCGTTATCGTCTGTGGCTTGGCGTGACGCGCAACCCGCTGATTGCGCCGTTTGCCTGGCAGATCGTCTCGGATCTCGATGTGACGGCTCTCGCCGAGGCGGCGCGCGACTTCGTTGGGCTGCACGATTTCACCTCGTTTTGCGCCATTGATTCGACGGCGAAGACGCGGCAACGGGAGATCTATGAAGTGGTGGTGGAGCAACAGGGTCCTCTGGTGGATATTTGGGTCAGCGGCAGCGGGTTTTTAAAGCAGATGGTGCGGACGATGGTCGGCACCTTGGTCGACGTTGGCCTAGGTAAGCGCGACGCCAAGTCCTTGCCCGCGGTGCTTGCGGCCAAGGACAGGCAGGCGGCGGGTATGACGGCGCCGGCGCTTGGGCTGTCGCTGGTGCAGATATGTTATGGCGAGCGGCCAACGGTCGCAGAACTTCGGACTCGGCTAAGCGCAGGGTTTTGTGTGAAGCTTTGGCCTTGAACGGTATAGTGATGGAGACGCGGTTTGTTTAGGCCGCCATGACTCGTTTGTCGGAACATATCGACCGCCTCTCCGCTTCATAAGGAGCCTCGTCATGGGTCGCTTATCTGGCTCTTTACTCATCGCAGTCTTGGCCGTGACTGCTTGCAAAAGCACGGGCAACGAGTCCAAGTCGGAGCCGGCTCCGCCGTCGGGCGCTGCGGCTGGGACTGCGCCGTCCGATGGCCAGGTGACCGATATCACCAAAGTCCCCGTCAGTATGTGGTCTTCGGCCCAGCGGCAGTCCACGGCCAGTTACTACTTCCTCGTCGGCGAATACGTCACTTTGAAGGAGCGCGACGCCAAAAAATCGCTGCAACTCTTTGAAACCGCCTACAGCCTCGACCCCAATCCGTTCCTGGGCGGCAAGATGTTGGCGGCGAAGGCAGCGGCCGGCGATCGCCCAGAAGCGATGCTTGAGGCGCGCAAGATGGTCCTTCTGTATCCGCGAGATGCCCAGCTGCGGTTTTTTTACGGTGAGATGTTGACCCAAGCCGGTGAGCTCACCGAGGCCGTGACGCAGCTGGAAAAATGCGTCGAACTCGACCCCCACTACGAAGCCGCTTACTTGCAGCTCGCCGATCTGTACCAAAACATGAAGCAGAGCGCCAAGGCGATCGTTGTGGCCAAGGAGCTGGTTAAGAATGCCGCCGGCTCTGTCGCTGGATGGTCGCAGCTCAGTCGCTTGTATCTGGTCAATGGCCAGGTCAAGAACTCCTTGGTTCCTGCTCGCCGTGCCTGGGAGATGCAGAGCGCGAATCCCCAGCTGACGCAGATCTACGCCATCTCGCTGCAGTTAAACGGCAAGATGAAGCAAGCCGTACGGATGTACGAGCAGCTCTACCGTTTAGATCCCACCGACGAAGAGCTGACCTCGCGCATGGTCGAGCTGTACCGGGAGCTTGGCAATCTCGAGAGTGCGATTCAACTGCTCGACGAGATGATCAAGCAAGGCGGGCAAAGTAAGCCGGCTGTGCAGATGCAAAAGGCGATTCTGCTGTGGGAGCTCAAGCGCAACACCGAGGCGACGCAGCTGCTCGACGAACTGGTCCGCGCCTACCCGGAATCCGACCGGGTGCATTATCTAGCCGGCTTTAGCCATGAGCGGCTGCAGCAGTTCGATCAGGCTTTGGCCTACTACCACGGCATCGCCGAAGGCTCGCCGCTGTATAAGGACGGACAATTTCGCACGCTCTTGATCCTCAAAGAGCAAAAGAAAAAAGACGAGGCCTATGCTCTGGCGCAAAAGCTCCGTGATTTGCCACAGGCAAGCTGGGAGGTGCTTGGCATTCTCGCCGATGTGTTCGCTGACACGAAGCACTACGCCGAAGCCTTGGCGGTGATCGAGGATGGCATCAAGCGCTTTCCCGACCGGTATCGATTGCTCTTTCTGAAAGGGGTGTATCAGGAGAAGGCAGGGGACCGCGACGGCTGCATTCAAACCATGCGACTCGTGCTCAAGGTCGATCCCGACAATAGCAGCGCCTACAATTTTCTTGGCTATCTCTATGCCGAGAAGGGCGAAAATCTCGTCGAGGCGGAAAAGCTGGTGCAAAAATCCCTAGCGCTAAAGCCCGACGACGGCTTCTATTTGGATTCCCTTGGCTGGGTTTATTTTCAAAAGGGTGAGCTGGGCAAGGCGGCCGCGACCCTCGACAAGGCGGCCCGCCTAGAGCCGAAGGAGGGCGTAATCTATGAGCATCTGGGCGACGTTAGAAATGCCCAAGGTGATAAGAAAGCCGCGCATGAACTTTACCGAAAGGCCCTAGGTGCCAACCTGGACGATCAAGACCGCTCGCGCATCGAAGCCAAAGCCAAGGTCATAGCGAGTCCTAGCCCATGAATATCCTCGCGAGTGCGATACGGCGCGCGCTTGGCTTTGCCGTTCTCATCTTGGCGAGTAGCGCCTGCCAGACCTTGCCGCCACCGCCGAAGCCGGTGCTGCCAGCGGCCGTAGCCGGTTTGTTTAGCAGCTGCGGCCCGGGCGATGGTGCCGTCACGCTGCAGCTATACGCCGACGGAGCCCTGGCTGGATCGCTGGAAACGAGTTGGATGGCGCGCAGTGCGGATGAATGGCAGGTGGAGCTGATTGATCCACTTGGACGCACCATGCTGAAGGTCCACAACCATGGAACAAGACTCGACTTTGCTGGGCCGCTCGCCGCGCGGATGCCAACGGTCAGCGTCGATGCTGCCGGCACGCTGGCCCTAAGTGGTCATCCGACGGGTATTCAACTGCGCGAAGTCCCCTGTTTACTCGCGTTTACTTATCCTAAAGCGTGGCTCTCGGCATTGGCGGAGCGCGAAGGTGAGGGCGGCAAGGTTCGCTACCTTTTTCGTCAGCCGGAGCGGAGCATGGAGCTTGAAGTTTCGTCCACTCAGCCGTCTGGCCCGACTTGCACTGACATCTTTTGGCGCGAATACCTTATACTTAGTCGCAAGCTGACGTGGTGCCTATCCGGGACCAAGCGCCGTAAGGCCAGCTTGGTGGGACTTAGCGATTATAAACTTACGTGGGTGCAGATCGATGACTGATGGCATCAACCATAGCTGCAGCGTGCGACTCCTCGAGGCTTTGACAGCTAAGGGCGTGGTCAGCGCCACCAACCGCCAGGTGGTGCAAGGGTTTATGCAGACCTGGGATGTCAGCGCCTATCACGGCCTGCTCTTGACCAAGCTGCTCGCTGAAGAGGAGTTGGCTGACGCCCTGGCTATGGCCCTGAAGCTGCCGCGAGTCTATCATTTTGTTGGTGCCCAGCTCGATCTAGTAGCCTTGAGCGTGATCGACTTCAACCGAGCGAGAGGCTGGGAGTGCTTACCCATAAAGGGGCCTGATGGTGGCCTGGTGGTGGTCTTTGCCGATGCCAGTCGAAGTGACCGGATTAGCGAGATCAAACAGGGGCTTAAGCAGGAATTCACCTTGGCAGTGGCAACGCTTAGCGCTACTCTTAAAGCGATTGACGAGCTCTATCCGCTGGCGGCCCAGCTACCAAGTCTCTATGGCCGGTGAGCCCAGGTACTCCGCACGCAGATTCAGACGGTGATTCAATGACCGAACCCTTGCTCCGCGTCGACCACTTGGTGACCAGCTTTCGTACGGAGCGCGGCACCATCCGCGCGGTCGACGATATCAGCTTTACCGTACATAAAGGCCAAACCGTTGGTTTGGTTGGCGAGAGCGGCTGCGGCAAGAGCGTGACCTCGCTATCGATCCTGCGTCTGATCCAGACGCCGCCAGGCGCCATTGCTGATACTAGTCGGATCCTGCTTGGCGACACCGACATCCTCAAGCTCAGCGAAGCGGGCATGCGGGGAGTCCGCGGTAACCGCATCAGTATGATCTTTCAAGAGCCGATGACGAGCCTAAATCCGGTGTTTACCATCGGCGATCAAATCGGTGAGGTGTTTCGGATCCATCTTGGCGATAGCAAGAAGGTCGCACGGGAAAAGGCCATCGCCATGCTGCGACTCGTGCGCATGCCGGCGCCAGAGCAGCGCGTCGACGAGTATCCGCATCAGCTCTCGGGTGGCATGCGCCAACGCGTGATGATCGCGATGGCGTTGGCCTGTCGGCCCGAGTTGTTGATCGCCGATGAACCAACGACCGCGCTCGACGTCACCATTCAGGCGCAGATTCTCGACTTGATGGCGCAGCTGCAGCAAGAATTAAACATGGCTATTTTACTGATCACTCATGACCTCGGCGTCGTCGCCGAGGTGTGCGACTTCGTGCTCGTCATGTACGCGGGCAAGATCGTTGAAAAAGCCAGTGTCGAGCAGATTTTTCGCACGCCTAAGCATCCGTATACGGTGGGGCTGCTCGGCAGTATTCCTCGTCTTGGCCACAAGACGGAGTACCTTCCGACGATTGAAGGCGCAGTGCCGAGTCTGGCCGATTTGCCGCGCGGCTGCCGGTTTCAGGCGCGTTGCACCAAGGTTCATGACCGTTGCCTGCGGCAAGAACCGACCCTTGAAGATGTCGGAGCCGCGCAGCAGGTGGCGTGTTGGTTGCATGTAAAAGGCGGCGATGATCGGATAGATTGAAGCAATTGTTTGGCCGAGGTGCCCATACTATGCAAGAGTCTCCCCTGCTTGAAGTCAGGCAGCTAAAAAAGCATTTTCCGATCAAGGGCGGACTGCTCGGTCGGACTGTGGAACGGGTGCATGCTGTAGACGGCGTCAGTTTAACCCTGCGTCGGGGGGAAACGCTTGGACTCGTCGGCGAGTCAGGCTGTGGTAAGTCGACGCTTGGCCGGACCATCCTACGCCTCTACGAACCCACCTCTGGCCAACTGCGCTTTGCTGGCGTCGATTTGCTTGGACTCAGCCCGAAGCAGCTGCGTCATCAGCGGCGCGACATGCAGATCATCTTCCAAGATCCATTCTCCTCGCTCAATCCGCGTATGACCGTTGGTCACGTGTTGGCCGAACCATTTTTGATCCACCGCATTGGCACCCGGCAGGAACTGGATGGTCGCATCCGCACCTTGCTGGAAACGGTTGGGCTACCCGCTGAGGCGGCCGACAGGTATCCGCATGAATTTTCTGGTGGGCAACGCCAGCGCATCGGCATCGCCAGAGCGATCGCCTTAAATCCCAAGCTGATCGTCGCTGATGAACCGGTCAGTGCGCTCGACGTGTCGATCCAGTCGCAGATTCTCAACCTACTCGTGGACCTGCGCAAAAACCTCGGTCTATCCTATCTTTTTGTCGCCCATGATCTGGCGGTGATCGAACATATCAGCGACCATGTGGCGGTGATGTATTTGGGTAAGATCGTCGAGTACACCTCCGGTGATGAGTTGTATGCAAAGCCGTCGCATCCCTATACCAGAGCACTGATCTCCGCGATTCCGGTGCCAAGCCTGGACGTCAAGAAGGCCCGCCAAGTGCTAAAAGGCGACGTGCCTAGTCCGATTAATCCGCCGAGCGGCTGTCATTTTCATCCGCGCTGCCCACTCGCGACCAAGCGGTGCAGTGTCGAGGCGCCTGAGTTGCGCGACATCGGCACCGCTAACAAACAACATTTGGTTTCCTGTCACTATGCCCAGTAAGCTGTCACACCCATTGGTCGTTTGTCTGACCGGCGGCGGCACCGCCGGGCATGTAACGCCGCATTTTGCCTTGCTCCCGGGGATCAAGGCGCGGGGATGGCGGGTGTTTTACATTGGTTCGAGTGGGATCGAACGCGGCCTGGTCGAGGCTCAAGGAATCCCCTTTACCGAGGTGGCCACTGGTAAACTCCGGCGCTACCGTAGCTGGCGCAACGTCGTCGATGTGTTTAAGGTCGCCCTAGGCTGTGTCCAAGCCCTGATGTTGTTGTTGAAGCAGCGGCCAAATGTCGTGTTTAGCAAGGGTGGCTTTGTCGCCGTCCCGGTCGCATGGGCAGCCTGGCTGCTGCGCATACCAGTCGTATCGCATGAGTCGGACGTGACCCCGGGCCTGGCGACGCGACTCATCCAGCCCGTTGCCAAACGCATCGTCTACACTTTCGCTGAGACGGGAGCACTGCTACGCGGGCCTAGCGAGCAAGTGGGCACTCCGGTGCGCGACGACCTACTGCGCGGCGACCGGGCACGTGGCCTAAAATTATGTGGCTTTAGTGAGGACGTGGCCGTCGCGCCGGCCCTGCCTACCTATCTGGTCATGGGCGGCAGCCAGGGCGCGCTCAAGATCAATACAGCCTTGTTGGAGATTTTGCCGTCGCTTTTGGCTCATGCCAGGGTGATTCACCTGACTGGCGCTGGCAAAGGACTGGCCTTTAGCCATCCGCGCTACAGGGGATTTGAATTTGTTGGCCCAGAGCTCAAGGATTTATTTGCCGCCGCTGATTTTGTCGTCAGTCGGGCGGGGGCCAACTCCATCTTTGAAATACTTAGCCTTAGAAAGCCGATGTTGCTTATCCCCCTGGAACAGGGTAGCCGTGGCGATCAAGCGGTCAATGCGGCGGCGTTTGCGAAAGCCGGCTGGGCGCTAGTGCAGCGAGAGGGCGACCTGAGCGCTGCGGTGTTTGGGCAAAGGCTGCAGGATTTGGCCGAGGCGGCACCGGCGATGGTGCAAAAGCAGTCCGAGTACGATGGGAAGGGGGCCGCGGTGAAGATTCTTGATGTACTTTCTGCCGTGGCGACCCCGGTGAGCCCACCGCCTCCTTGAGGCGCGACCAACCGATGGGAGTGACCGATGGGGGTGATGCAGATGAATAGATCGTTTTTGCCGGCGCTGTGCCTTGCCTTCGTGTTAGGGCATCCACTTGCCGCCGTTGCTTTGGCGCAGGCGACGACCGACGCCACTGCGCAAAGCGGCTACCAGGAAGCGGTGCGGTCGCAGATGCAGGAACTCGTTCGCAGCGCCATTGTTGATTTTTTTAAGCAAAATGGCCGCGATGTACCTGGACAGATCGACGTTAAAAGTCGCGCCGATTTTGATTTAACAAAGTCCGAGCCACGTCTACGTGAGTTGGCGCTTGATGTGTCAATGACTTCGGACCAGCCGGCGGCGGTGCTGCGCGAAGCGCGTCAGCGCATTATGCGAACCTTGCGTGGCAATGGCTTTCGCTTTGAAGCGGCGTCGACACCAGCAGAGGCGCTGATGCCGCAGGTTAAACTGAATCTCGAAGTTGTCGGAGTCGAACGCCCCGAGCAAGTCAATGGCGTCCGCGAGTATGCCATCTTAGCCGCGCTTTGCGCTGGGTTTATCGCCTTTGCCGTGGTCGCGATCTTGGTGGTCCTTCAGCCTTTGCGCCGTCGGCGCCGACCGAGTGGTGCCAAGCCGGAGACGTCAGCTCAGACCTCAGACGAGCCTCTGCCAGGCAAATCATTGGCTGGATCAGGGCCGCGTCCCGAGTGGCCGGTCGTAGGCCTGCCGCCGCTGCCGCGTGAGTCGATGCTGGTTCAAGGCGATGCAGGTGGATTGCCGCCATTGCACGCCGCCGCGTCGGGTTTAGACGTTGCCCAAGCGGACTTAGAACTTGTCTGAGCAGCTAGCACCCTTGGTCGTGGTGGGTGGGGGCGCGGCCGGATATTTTGCCGCAATTCGTTTGGCGGAGCTAGTCGCTGGGCGCCCGGTGATGTTGCTGGAGGCGACGCAAAAGGTTCTCACCAAGGTGAGGATTTCTGGCGGAGGTCGCTGCAATGTGACGCATCACTGCTTTGATCCTGGGACACTGACAGCAAACTATCCGCGTGGGGCGAGGGAGCTGCGCTCATGTTTTACGCGGTTTCAACCCCGCGACACGGTCGCCTGGTTTGCGGCGCGCGGCGTCCAGCTAAAGACCGAAGCCGATGGACGCATGTTTCCCATCACCGATGATTCGCGCACCATTTCTGACGCCCTCGAACAGGCGGCGCGCCAAGCGGGGGTGGAGGTGCGGCTTGGTGCTAGCGTGCAAGCGATGGAATCACTGGAATCACTAGCGCCAAAGATATTGCCGTCTGGCGGCCGCTTCAAGCTGCGCCTGAAGGATGGGCAGGAGCTGGTCGCAGCTGCCGTATTGCTCGCAACTGGAAGTGCGCCTGCGGGCTTGCAACTTGCATCACATGCGGGTCATGTGGTCGATCCGCATGTGCCTTCGTTGTTTACCTTTAATGTCAAAGATGAGCGGATCTCTGGCCTTGCCGGTATCGCTTTTGCCGAGGTTAAGCTGAGTTTAGGCGTTGGTGACGGTAAAGAACGACTCGAACGCAGCGGCCCCTTGCTGATCACCCACTGGGGACTAAGCGGCCCAGCCGTCCTCAAGCTTTCTGCCTTTGGCGCGATCCTGCTTCATGCCAACGCTTATAAAGCGGAATTGAAGATCAACTTTTTACCTCACTTGAGTGCGGCGCAGATCGAGCTTGAGCTGCGTAACTTCAAGCACAGTGCGGCAAAAAAGCAGGTGGCCAAGCACCCGCCCTTTCCCGAGTTGCCGCGGCGCTTTTGGCAGCAGCTGGTCGTCAGCTTGAAGGTCGACCCCGAGCTGGTCTATGCCGACATGGCCAAGACGGATATCCAACGCTTGGTGGTCGAACTTAGCCAGGGGCGTTATGCGATTCATGGTAAGGGCGTCTTTAAGGATGAGTTCGTTTCGGCCGGTGGGGTGACCTTGAAGGAGGTTGATTTTCGCCGCATGGAAAGTCGCGTGGTGCCGGGCTTGTACTTTGCCGGGGAGGTGCTGGCAGTCGATGGCATCACCGGCGGGTTTAACTTTCAGGCGGCTTGGACTACGGCTTGGATTGCGGCGACGGCGATGGCTGAGACGGTGGAACCGGACTAGAGCTTAAGCGCGTGGCAAGCGGCGAGGCCTCTGGACCTCCCGGACCTGAGTTTTGGCGGCCGCCGCCGATGGCGCGCAGCTTCGTGGCGCGACCCCCGGCGCTGGTAATTTTTAATTAGTCTTTTAAATTAGATAGTTGTGCTATATTTGCGCGGTGAGCTCAGGCTTTTTAACGCGGCCCTGCTAAACTAAAAACTGAAAATGCCGATGCCTGGACTGAGGGTCTTGCTGACCTAGGGAGTGTTATGGACGCGAAGCTAAGTGGAACGCTGCTGATCGTCGACGACGAGCCGGAAATCCGGGAGATCGTTGGCATGCATTTGACCGCTTTGGGCGTGACGTTGATCGAAGCAAGCGACGGGCATCATGCACTCGACATCCTGCGAACACAGCCAGTGGATGTGGTCGTTTCCGATCTGATGATGCCAAGGATGACGGGTCTGGCGCTACTGAGCAGCATGCGCTCGGAAGGCCTGATGCAACCATTTATCTTTCTCACCGCCTATCCTAGCCAAGACACGACCGTGCAGGCTTTGCGCTTGGGTGCCTTTGACTACCTGGAAAAGCCCTTTGAAGGTGACGAACTCCGCGGCTTTGTCAAAGAGGCCATGCGCGTCGCCAAGGAGATGAAGCGACTCAACGAGGGCGCGGCGCAGGTGACGGACACCGGTGGCGGGCATGAAACTGCGGCCCAGCAGATCCGTAAACTCCGCACTTTGCGCTACGAAGAAGCGCACGGCAAAAGCAACGAGCCGCTGGCGACCGGTAACCTGGCGCAGCGCAAAATAGAAGAGTTGTTTATCAGCGAAGCGACAGCACAGCTGCTGTTTTGCGGCGGCTCGATCAAAAATCTTAGCAATCCAGAAGAGCGGGCCATCGAGCTCGGCTATCTGTTTCGGGTCATGCAGGGGATCGCCGATGCCGCGGTACCGATTGGTGCAACCAGGTTGGTGGACTTGATGCGCGCTGCAGAGCATTTTTTTACCGCTCTCCGCGTTAGGCCACATATGGTTAGCCGCGAGCTGATCGAGCTGGCGACGAATTCAAACCATTCGCTGCAGGCGGCGGTCACCACCCTCGGTAAAGACGATGGATTGGTTGATGTCGACGCGACGATCGAGGCCTTTGCTCAGGCGACGGCAAAGGTCGAATCAGGCGGTTAAGCTCGACCATTAGGTCTTTCTCGTCGTCAGCATGGCCAAGGTGTGCCTGGCTTTGTCGCTCAGCAGTCCACTTTGGGCGGGAGGTGGCTGGGTGTTCGTTTGGCGCTGCTGTTGCGGCGCCTTGATGACGTTGGGTGTTGGTTTTGGTGCGCCTGGTATGTGCGGCGTGGCGCTTTGGCCGACTTGAGCTGGGACCTGCGTTGATACGCTTACGGCGCGGCCAAGGCCGGCAGGTGCTAGGGCCAGGGCCAGGCTCTCGTCGGCAAGCAGTAGGACGTGCAGCGTATCCTCAGTCGCCTGCTCCAGGGCTGCCAGGAAGGCTAGCCGCTCCTTGGTATGCGTGTGCTCCTCGTCCCAATGGTAGACGGTTAAGGCAAAGGCGTCGGCGGGATGGGTGGCATGGGCGGCACCAGTGAACAAACCCGCCGGCTTTGCCTTGCTCGTTGCGTGGTGCACCGAAGCCAGAGCGTCGATGAGGTGCGCACTGGCGCATAGCTCGCTGACCGCTTCGTCATGAATCTCCAGCGCGGGCACACTGGCCGTGGCGAATGCTGCAGTCCACTCCGAGGCGATGGTTTGACGGCGTTTCTTCAGCATCGCCAGCATGCCGGCTGCTGCCTTAGCCGCGACGGCCTGGTCTTTGATCAGCGTTAAACGCTGGCGCTTGGTCTCCCGGTAGCGAAGCAGGCTCGACACTTCACTGAGCAAGATGGCCGGGCTGCTTAGATCGACGGTCTTCTGGCTGCCGGTGGCCTTGCGCCAGTCGAGCAGCAGTCGCTCGACTTGGTTGAGCGCTGTGTGAAAGCGTTGCAGCCGATCGGCACAGGCGTGATGTTTGGCCTCGAGCTGCGTCAGGGTCCCGTGGCCGGCGGCGAGCTTTAGTAGTTGGTTGAGGTCGATGTCTTCGGCTAGGTGCGACTGCTTGGCCAGGACCTGCCAGCGTTGCTTGAGGGTGCCAAAGCCCTGCACGAGTTGTTCGTAGGTGGCGTCGATCGTAGCCAAGGCGGCATCGTGCTTTTTGTCGACCAAGGCCAGGTTTTCTTTGAGTTCGCCCAGGCGACCTAGGGTATAGGTGATGGCCATGTGCGCCGTCTCGAGGTCGGTGACTTCACGTTCGAGCGGGGTTTCTTCAAATTGCGCGCCGGGTGTCTCGGAGCGGCTTTTAAAGCGATCAAACCAGGTCTTTTGCTTGTCGGCGCTTAAACTCTCGACCTGCTGCAGGTGGGCCTTTTGTTTAAGACGTGCAGTGAGCGAGGCCAGGCATGAGGCGAGTTCTGCCTGGGTTTGCTGGTCGCCGGTGAGGCCTCCGGCGGCGACTTCGAGGTAGCGGCGAAACAGCGGCTCGATCTGTTCAGCGACTTGCTGTCTGGCTTTGCCCATCGCTTGGATCAGGCGGGCTTGAGCTTCGATATGGCTTAGCCCGGAGATGGCAGCATGGAAATCCACCGCCACGGTCTGGTGCTCGTCGCTGAGTCCGAGTTGGTGGCGTAGCTCGGCGCGCTCCGCCGTGACTTTGGCGAGGTCGTTCTGGAGCGCCTTGAGGGAGACGCCAGGTTGCAACAGCGGTTCAGCGGCTGCGGCTAACTGGTCGAGCAGTTCGACTTCTTGCCCTAGAGAGGAGCACTGATTGCCGTCTTTTCCTAGCAGCCCTTGGGCCTCGCTTTTCAGTTCGTTGTATTGGCGGCAGAGTTCGCTATAGCGCAGGCGAAGCGGGTCGAGTTTGCGGCCTAAGGACGCGAGGTTTTTAGCTGTGGCGAGTGCGGGGCTGGCGAACCTCTGGGCACAGGCGTTTGCCACCGCGGTCATCTGCGCCTCGGTGGCGGCCTTTAAGCTGGCTTCTGGTGACACCGGTGCGCCTAGACGCGTCAGGCGGAGCTGGCCGTCTTGATCGTTACCGTCAGGACTTTGGCTGCGGATGTCGAAATGTCCAACCGTCAGGCGTTCGCTGGCATGCCATGGGGACGAGGCCTGGGTCAGCGGACCATCGAGGCAGGCTTCGGCGAGGTCGCGCTCCGCTTCGGCAGCGGCGCACAAGGCACCGTCCTTGGCGATACGCGTCTCTTTGCCGCGGCGCTGGATCAACCAGGTGTGACCGCCATGGTCGCCGAGTTGCAAGGCGACTTCTTGCAGCAGCGGCGAGGGGGTGCCAGTCAGTGCGTAGTCCAAAGCGGCGGACACCTGCTTGAGCGCTTGGCGGCTCGCCGTGACGGCGAGGTAGGCGCGCAGGCGGCCGCTGGCATGGGTAAACTTCCAAGACCGCCAATCTTGCTCGCCGGTTGGGCGGTAGCGCACGAAGTACAAGATCAAAGTCTATCTCCCTGTATTGGCATGACTAAAGTATTGGTGGGTCGGTGCCGATAGGGTCTTCAAGTCGGTCACCGGGAGCACGCTTTGAAGCAAGCGCTGTTGGATAATTTTAACTCAATGGATTCGCGCTCATTTGCCGAATTGCTGCATTCGCTTGGGTTTACTTCGGGCGCATTCTACCGGTTGGGCGGCAATGCTTTGGTGAAAGTCCTGAAGAGCGATCAACCGGAACAAGGCGTTTGGCCGGCCTCGGTAGCACTGACAGGTTATTATACCTCGGCTGACGACAGCTTGCCGCCTCGGGCCTGGGTACGCCTGGAAAAACTCCCTATCGATCCTACATCATGGCCTAAAGGCGCGGTTTTTTATGTTCCGGAGCAAGCGTTTGAAACCGAGAAGGTGCTCTTTGCCGGTCTTATGGCCTCCGGTAAGCGGGTGCGTTCGGGTGAGCTGGACGGACCTCTTGAGGCGATCTCGGCGCGTTTGCGGGCGTGGTTTCGCGAGCAAGACCTGCGTCATGCTCTTAGCGAAGGCGTCATCAAAGAGCATCTAAAGACGCTCGAAGTCGACCTGCGCATGGTGATCGATCACGAACTACGCACGCCGTTGGCTTCGATCTCGGGCTATACGGCGTTGATCGCCAGTGCTGAAAAAGATGCGGTGCCTGCCCTTTGCCTTGAATATGTCCAGGTGCTCGAGAGCGAAGTGGACCGCGCGGTCAAGGCGATCGATAAGATCTCGCTAGCACTTTACTCCGACCGGGGCCAGGAGTCGGAACCGCTGCTGGCAGTCTTTGACGGCGCCAGCGAAATCCTGCTCGCCTGCGCCAGGATGCAGGCCGAAGCAGCGGAGGTCGTCGGCCCGCTTAGCGCCAAAAATCTCAACCTTCATGCCCAAAAGGTGACCGATCATTCCTGCTTGATTCGAGCTGACCTGAGACTGTTTCAGACTGCGGTGTGGGAGGTGATGAAAAACGCCGCGGGGCACGCGCGTACCGGCAAGGTCGGCGTGCGGATCTACGTGTCCGAACAGATGCTGGTGGTCGATATCGAAGACGATGGTTCGGGCGTCTCACACGGTGCCGAAGACCTGATTTTTATGCGCTTTTATCAAGATCCCAGCGATTCGCATCGGCGCCGCGGCCGGCGTGGCGTGGGCCTTGGCCTATTTATCGCCCGGCAGATTGTCGAGCAACACATGGGACGCTTGTTGTTTATTCGGCAGAAAAGTGGCAGTCTGTTTCGGTTTCTTTGGCCACTGGACGACGAGGGATCCCATGCCTAGAATCTTGGTGGTTGAAGACGAGATTCATATCCAGCGTTTGATTAAGCTGGTTCTGGAAAAGCAGGCTTATACCGTCGAGTCCGTCGGGACCGGCGAGGATGCCTTGGAGTACCTGCTGAAGCATGAAAAACCAGATCTTATTTTGCTCGATATCATGATGCCTGGCATCGATGGCCTGCAAGTCCTACGCAAGATCAAAGGCAATGCCGATCACCGCGATATTCCGGTCGTCATGCTGACCGCGTTGGCGCAGGAAAACGTCATCATTCAGGGAATTAAGCTGGGCGCCAAAGACTACATCCGCAAGCCTTTCCACCCGACGGAACTGGTAAAGCGCTTGAGCAAGCACCTGGTCGCGGGATAGACTCCGCGGATGACTGAGATGTCTGTTGCGCGTGGCGCCAATTTATCCTTTACCCGTCAAACCTTAGCCGCCTGGATGGGCCAGGCAGGCACGGCCGTGCTGCGTTTGCTGCCGGCCGAAATGGCCCATGACGTCGGCATGCTGCTGCTCGAACGCGGACTTCTCGACGTGCTGCCAGCACCCTATGTCGAGCCATTGACCGCCGGCCTCCAGGTGACCCTGCCGGGGATCGGCACCTTACCTCATCCCTTGGCTTTGGCCGCTGGCTTTGACAAGAACGCCAGGGCACCGCGGGGATTTGCCCGCATGGGCTTTGCCATGCTGGAGATCGGCACGGTGACGCCGCAGGCGCAGCCGGGTAATCCAAAACCACGCCTGTTTCGCCAGCCTGGGACTCGTGCCCTGATCAACCGCATGGGCTTTAATAGCGACGGTGCAGCGACGGTGGCGACGCGCCTGGCGGCGCATAAGTGGCGCTTTGATCAGGTCCCGCTGGGCATCAACTGCGGTAAAAACAAACTAACGCCCCAGGACCGCGCTGCCTCCGACTACCTGCAGGTGATGGAGGCTTTCAAGGACCTCGCCAGCTACTTTGTCGTCAATATCTCGTCGCCAAACACCCCCGGTCTGCGCGAGTTGGCGTCGCCGGCTTTTATTCACGAGCTTGCCGATGGCATCGGCGCTGGCCTGCCAAAGGTCTGGGTCAAACTCGATCCGGATATGGCTCGAAGGGACTTTCAGGAGTTGGTCGAGGTCATCGCCAAACGCGGGTTTCAGGGCATCATCGTCAGTAACACCCACCGCGTGACCTATCCTGAGGTGGGCGGCCAGAGCGGGCATCCGCTTGCGGCTCAAGCCACGGCGTGTCTGGAGTGGGCGCATGCGGTGCATCGGGGCGATCTGCCGATGATCGCCAGCGGCGGGGTTTTGACCGGTGCGGACGTCTATCAAAAGTTGATTCGCGGGGCTTTGGCCGTGCAGGTTTATACGGCACTAGTCTACGAGGGGCCTTGGGTGATCGCCAAGCTGCTTACCGAGTTGGCTGCGGAGTTGCGCCTACGCGGCGTCCACCATGTCCAGGACGTGATCGGGCGTTATTATCAGGATGGTTAACGGCGAGGAGTGAGCGTTGGAGCTTGAGACATTTAGACGGATTCGCGGCAACGTTCATGGCACGGTAGACGTCACGGCTTTAGAGGATCAGGTGATCGATCACCCGATCTTTCAGCGCCTAAGACGGGTTAAACAGTTGGCATTTCTGTCGCTGGTGTTTCCCGGGGCCTCGCACTCCCGGTTTGAGCATTCGCTGGGCGTGCTCCAGCTGACCGCGGATACCTGGCATAAGATGCGCGCCAACCAGCAGCGCCTGGCTAACTCCTGCGGCCGCTACCGCAACTTTGCCGCCACCGAAAAGCGAGGCATCGGTCCCACGTCGCTAGTGCATGGCCTCTTGGCGCCGACCTTTGCCGTGATGGACGAGATCTTTTCTTGTGGTTACACGCAGCAAGCGCTGCGTTTGGCTGGACTGCTGCACGACATCGGGCACCCGCCTTTTTCGCACAGCGGCGAGCGTTTCCTTCCGACGTGGAAGCAGATGCTGCAGAGTCAAAAAGCCTCGGGCCCCGCGTACATCACCGAATATCTTGAGGAGAGCTGTCTCAAGATCGCGGCCTCGGGCCGTGATCCGGGTAAAGTCCGGGTCCGTCATGAGATCTATACACTACTGCTCGTCGAGCGCCTGATCGAAGACGTCAATCGGACCTACCAGGGGCCTTTTCGCATCAAAGCACGCGACATCATCAGCATCATGACCCCCGACATCGAGCCCGAGCCAGGTTCGCCATTGATCAAGCACGGTCTTTATCGCCTGTGCCACGAGCTGATCTCAGGGGAGGTCGATACCGACCGAATGGACTATCTGCTGCGCGACTCGCGCGAATGCGGCGTCGTTTACGGCATTTTTGACGCGACGCGGATTCAAGATTCGCTGTCCTTATACTTTGATGAACGCGACCAAGGCGTGCATTTGGCCATCACCTTGTCTGGACTCGCGGCCTTCGAAGATTACCTGCGGGCGCGTCACTCCATGTACCTGCAGCTATATTTTCATAAGACTTCGGTCGCTGCGGAGTCGATGATTCAGCATTTGGCGCTGACGCTTGGCGACTGGACGATGCCGACCGATCCGCTCGCCTATGCCGAACTCGATGAATACAACATCGAGGCCGCGTTGTTAGCTGAAGCGGCAAAGCTGTCACCGGAGGCCTTTTTGCGCTGCCAAAGCTTGCTGCTCGATCTGCTGCGCAATCGGCGGCTATGGAAGCGCGTCTTCGAGGTCAGCTCCAAGGATCGTGCTTCGGGTGAACAAGCCACCGCAGCAGCCTGTTCGTTGCTACGCTCGATCGGACTGACCTTTGAGCAGGTGTCATCGGAAAGTTCGCTTACGAGCTTTCGCACGCGCCGCGAGGATGAGCACAGCCTCAACTATCTACGCCTGATCAAGAAGGACGAAGATCAGTTTCCTCGGGTCGTGCCGATCGAAGACTACGCCTCACCCTCGCTGATCGAGGGCGATACTCGGGTGCATATCAGTCGGATCTATGTGGAAGACAAGCTTGGCCCCGATGGTCAACATCAACCGGAGATGGCCAAACAGGCGATTCGCAGTCGCTCGCATTAAGGACCCTTAGGGCCCTGAGGTCCTAAGGGCGCTTGCGCTTCTTCTGATGCTTCAGCATAAACTTCAGGCACTCCCGCGCCGACACCTCGTCATAACCAAAGCGTCGTTGCAATTCCCGGTAGGTTTGGGCGGCTTGCGCTTTGTCTTTATCCGAGATGGAGCCCTCTTGGTCGGTGCCAATGGTGAGCATTGCCTGATAGATTTCCTGAACCACCCCCTGATGCTGGCCGTGGTAGTGCTCCTGAATCTTGGCGAGGATGTCCTGGAATAGCCCGGCCACATCGATATCCGCTGTCTTGTTGGCAATGCGCCATCCCGCCAGGCGGCTCAGCAGACTCTCGCGGTGCCGCTCGACCGCTCCAGTCACCCCGATGATCTTTTCGATCTCCTGCATCAGCGTTTGGTTGGCCGGCTCATACTGCTCGGACGCGGTGTTGTAGATCTTCTCGCGCTTGACCTCGGCGACGACGTTTTCGATATAGCGGACCAGCAGCTTCTCGTACTCCTCCTCCGCGACCATCGACATCGACTTGAGCGACTCAAGCTCGAAGATATCGGCGAACTCGTCCTTGATGACGGTGATAAAGAGGGTGGCGTCGTGATACTTGCCGCGGGGTTCAAATTGAAGGAACTCGTAGACGGTCCGATCTTTGACCATGCGCTCAAGCTCGTCAAAGACCGCCATCGGCGTCACGGTCGTATGCTGGGAATTTTGCGTGCAGCGCTGGAGGATCTGCTTGATCTCCCGGGGCGAGGCGCCAAAGCGCCCCTCGTAAACCACGAGTCCAACCGACTCATTGATCACCTTAGACTTCAACTCGCGCAGCTGACTCTCCTCGGCCTGTTTGAACGCCGGCTTGAGCGACTCCCCTTCGTAGAGGTGGGCCTTGCTGCGCGGATCCAGCCTTGCCACTAGGCCACGCTGGTTGGCCTCATAGTATTCCGGATCCGGTTGTTTATAGCGCGTCATCACCGCCCAGAGGCAGAGCAACTTCACGGAATGCGGCGCGAAGCTTTTGGTCTTGGCCAGCGCGATGAGGTCGCGATCGTAGATCCGCATCTCCTGCGACGGCCTGAGCAAGTAGGGCACCGTCACCATCTCAAAACGGCCGCGAAACGACGAAAAATCCGGCGAAGTTTTAAACGTATCGAGGTGCTTTTCGTTGGTCGTCGCCATAAACACCATGTCGAGGTTGGCGGTCGACGAGGGTAGGCTGACGGAGGATTTCTCGACCGAAGTCAGCAGGTATTTGAAGGTCTCTGCCGGCCGCTTGAGTAGATCGGAGAACTCGAGGAGCCCGCGGTTGGCCTCGATCAGCTCGCCTTGGGCCTCGTAGTAGCGGATATTATGCAGCACAGCCGGAAGATTCTGGATATTCCGGTCCATCGTCAGCTGCTTTTCGATCGCATCCACCGCCATCTGCGGCTCTACGGTCGAGATCCCGACCCGGTATTGTCTGGAGTAAAAGAAGCGTTCCACCTGCACGTGACGTAGGACTTTTGCCAAATCTCCGTCATAGGCCGTCAGCAGGTTTTCCAAGATCAGTTGATTGCGTTTGGACAGTCCGGATTGGAGGATATGCGGCGGTATTTCGACATCTTCGGCCCTCTTACCCTCGTGCTGCGCCAGCCACTTACGCAGCCAGGCTTCGCGCTGCGGCATCGGGATGAGAAAGATCGGGTTGTCCTTGAAGTCCGAGTGGATCTTTGATGCAATCAAGGTGTCGTCGAGCATGGCGTAGGAGTTGCCCTTGTCGTCGTCCTTGGCGCCCCCCGAGGCGAAGCCGATTGGGCCGCTTTCACCCTTCATCGTCGCGGTCGCAACCTTTTCGGTGGGGAAGATCCAGTTGAAGCGATAGACGGCACCGGCCTCCAGCTCGCTATACTTTTGCATTGCATGGGCAATCGATTCGACCGTCGACGACTTGGCCGACCCGTTGGGTCCGTGCAGAAGGATGAGCTTATTGGCATAGCCTTGGCGCACGAAGGACTGCAGGACATTGTAGATCTCATCTTGGATCAGCTCGCCGCCGATGATGGCGCCACTCTTTTCCGTGCCGCTGTCAAACAGTTTGAAGCGGTGGACCGAGGCTGTCACGGTCTCGCCGCCGAGGACCTGCCGGCGCCCAAAGTGGTCGAAGGTGTCGCGGATGTATTCCGCCGCGCTGCGTAGCAGCGGCCTTGGATGGATCCTGAGCAGATCCAGATAGCCGTTGAACGGCAAAATGACCCGTTGCTTTTGGAACAAATCACGGTACTGACGAGACAGTTCGCTGATCGCTTGGCTGGCGTCGAGATCCATCGTCCTGACCCTCGCTGAGTCTAAGTAAACTGCGGCATTTCTTGCATAATAGCTCATGACAACGGTTAAGTAAGTATCTATATTGAAGCATCTTCAATTTTTTACGCTACCGCTGCGGGTGAGGCTTATGAAAAAAGTCTTTGTTCTCGATACCAACGTCCTGCTGAGTAACCCCGACAGTATCTTTAAGTTCGATGACAACGACGTGGTCATTCCGATCTCGGTGATCGAGGAGATCGACACCTTCAAAAAGGATCAGAGCGAAACCGGCCGCAACGCCCGCGAGGTGTCCCGCATCCTCGACCGACTGCGCAAAAAGGGCGCGCTGTCCTCGGGCGTTCGCCTGTTCGACGAGCGCGCTGACAGCGGCAGTCTGTTTATTTACCTCGGCCACAATATGGAGATCCTCCCCGAGCTGCTCGCCGACGGTACCGATAACCATATTCTGGCCATCGCCCTGACCCTGCAAAAGCAGTTTGGCGAATCCCGGGCCGTCATCGTCATCACCAAAGACTCGAACCTGCGGATTAAATCCGATGCCTTTGGCATCCCAGCCGAGGATTTTGAGGCCGACAAAGTCGATATCGGTCACCTTTATAGCGGCATCCTTAACGTCAAGATCGATAGCTCCGCGATCAATAGCTTCTATACCAAGCGTGAGCTCGCCTTGCCCGGCACCGATATCATGCCAAACCAATTTATCGTCCTGGAAGACGACCGGGACGCGACCCAGTTCGTCTACGGTCGCTATGATCATCAAGAGCACGTGGTCCGGATGCTCGATCCCCACGCCGATGGCGTCTGGGGCATCTACCCGCGCAATATCGAACAAACCTTTGCGCTCGAGGCCCTGCTCGACGATACCATCAAGCTGGTGACCTTGAGCGGCAATGCCGGCACCGGTAAGACCCTGCTCGCCATTGCCGCCGGCTTGACCAAGACCACCGACGAGGACGAATACCATAAGCTCTTGGTGGCGCGTCCGGTCTTCCCTTTGGGCAAGGATATCGGCTTTCTTCCCGGCGATCTCAATGAGAAGCTCAATCCGTGGATGCAGCCGATTTACGATAATCTGGAATTGCTCTTAAGCGGCGGGACGCACACCCGGCAAAAGCGCCTGAGCAAGAACTATCAGGAACTGATCAATCAGGGCATGCTTCAGGTCGAGCCATTGACCTATATCCGGGGGCGCTCGCTGCCCAACATCTTCTTTGTCGTCGATGAGGCGCAGAACCTCACGCCACATGAGATCAAGACCATTTTGACCCGCGCCGGCGAAGGCACCAAGATCGTTCTGACTGGCGATCCTTACCAGATTGATAATCCCTACATCGATTCGCAGAACAACGGCCTCACCTATGTCATCGAGAAGTTTCGCCGCGAGCCGATTGCCGCCCACGTGACGCTCCGCAGAGGGGAGCGTAGTGAGCTGGCAACGGCGGCGGCGACTTTGCTCTAAAGGCGGTATCAAGGGGGCGGTATAGCCCTCAGGAGTTAACCTGCAGGTTGCAATGAAAGCCGTCCTCACCGGTCGTGAGGTGGCCGCGACCTTGCAGTAGGCTCGTATACTCGGTGCACTCAGAAGGCTCTTCGGGGTAGCAAAAGGAGTGCCGGTCGTCACTAAAGCCGGCTTTGATCAGGTCGTCTAGCTGGCTCGAGCTTAGGTAGGCTAGGGCGGCACAGCTGCCCCCGGGCCGAAACAGATCGTCCTCAACGCCGATCGCGCTATCGCTGATGGCTCCTTGGTCCTTTTCACTGCCGGTCTCGGCGCTGTCGTCGGATTGGGCATGGGCCGTGGTGGCGCGGCTTAGGCTGAGTCCCAAACATGCTATCAGGACGAGACGAATGACCTTGCTGCAGTCCATATAACCTCCTCTAAAAATAAGAGCCTGGTTTTGGCTCCTATGATCACATCTCGGGAGGCTTGAGGTGAAACTTAAACAGGCCGCTTTTTACCAGGCCGCAGGCCTTGTTAAAGCGGATCATTTGGCCTAAACTGCGGGCTGTTCATACTTGATTGAGCGGGTGTCCGGTCGTCGGTCATGCCTTCAGTCGGGTGGTCTATCGGTTTCTTAGAGCATTTGTTCTAACAGATCAAAGGAGTTACGGTATGCCTAAGCATCGCTTGGGCGCTTTTGTTGCTTTGGCCGTCATGGTCATCGCTGGAGCGCTCGTCAGTGTCCCCGCAGTCTTGTCCACCGGCGCAGCCGCGCTGCCCCCTCCAGCCCCGATCAATGGTGGTGACACCGCCTGGATGATCGTCGCCACCGCCATGGTCTTGCTGATGACACCCGGCCTAGCCTTTTTCTATGGCGGCATGGTGAGTAAGCAGCATGTCATTGGCACCATGTTTCAAAGTTTTATCGCCATGGGTGTCGTCAGTCTGCTGTGGGTCGTCGTTGGCTTTAGTCTGTCCTTCGGCACCTCGATTCATGGTTTAATCGGTGATCCCCGGACCTTTTTCATGTTCCGTGACGTTGGTTTGACGACCAACGCCGCATTGGCTCCGACCATTCCGCTGGCCTTGTTCGCGCTGTTTCAAATGAAGTTCGCGATTATCACGCCGGCTCTGGTGACGGGGTCCTTTGCCGAGAGGATCAAGTTTTCGTCGTTTATTTGGTTCATGATTCTCTTTACGTTGTTTGTTTATGCGCCGCTGGCGCACTGGACCTGGCATCCAGATGGGTTCTTGCACAAATGGGGAGTCCTCGATTTTGCCGGGGGCACGGTCGTGCATATGGCCGCTGGTTTCGCTGGTTTGGCCGGAGCCTTGGCGGTTAGCCATGGGCCGAAAAAGGGAGCCACTGCCAATCTCGGCCATACGCCACAAGTCCCAGCCAACATTCCCTTCGTGTTGCTCGGAACCGGTTTGCTCTGGTTCGGCTGGTTTGGCTTCAACGCTGGTTCGGAACTGGCCGTGGACGGCGGGGCCGTGTCGGCCTTTTTGACCACCAACACCGCCGCTGCCGCCGCCATGGTCGCGTGGCTGCTCACCGACCTATTGATGGGGCGCAAAGTCACGGCCTTGAACGCGGCGATTGGTGCCGTGGTCGGTCTCGTGGCAGTCACTCCCGCCGCTGGCTTCGTCAATGTCGGTGCCAGTATCGCCATCGGCACGGTGGCCGCACTGGTCTCCAACCTCATGCTAAATGCGCAGTGGCTGAAGGCCCGCATCCCAGACACCCTGGACGTCTTCGCTTGCCACGGCGTTGGTGGGATCGTCGGCATGATCCTGACTGCGGTGTTTGCGCTCAAAGGCGGTTTGATCACCGGTGATGCAACCCTGCTGCTCAAACATCTCGCGGCGGCGGTGTTGGTCGCCGTCTATACCTTTGGCGTGTCGGCGCTGCTCTATAGAGTCGTCGGCTTTATCGGTTCGCTCAGTACAAGCAATGTGCTCAGTCGCGATGGGGCCGCTTTTGACCTCGACCTTGGCGATATGGAAGGGATCCTCTGATCCAGACTCGCAAGGTCCTTATTTAACTTAAGTAATGAAATTCTCAGGACGGCCGGAAGAACGCTGTCCTGGGAACCTCGCGCAGCATTCACTGGGCTGGATCCGAAGTTCGGCCAGCCCAATTTCACGCCTCGAGACCCTCGGTTTGACCTGGTTTACGCGAAATCCGCTGTATTTATGCTGCTTATTCAGGTAAGAAGAGTGGGGCAGGGGGGCTGCCCTTCGTCAATGTCACAGGAGACCGTTTCGATTGGATATTTTAACTCGCGCCATGGCGCGTACGGTGCCTCGGGTCCGTCTGATCAGCGAAGGAACGAATGAGATCGTCCCGACCGAATTTGCCTTTCGTCAGGCTGATGAAGTGGGCCTTGATCTAGTCATCGTCAGCGACAAGTCGGATCCGCCTGTAGTCCGCATCCAGGACTACAAAAAGCTCGAATACGAAAAGAAAAAAGCCCGCCAGACCAAGGCCAAGACCTCCGAGTTAAAGGAGATCCAGCTTAAGGTTAATATCTCGGGGCATGACCTCGAGACCAAGATCGCGGCGATTCGTCGCTTTCTCGAGCGCGGCGATAAGGTCAAGTTGACGGTGCGCCTCAAGGGCCGCGAGCGCGAAACGCCGGAGCGGGCACAGCAGCTGATTACGCGGGTCGCTGAAGTCGTGGCTTGTAAGGTCAGTAAATTACCTGGCCCGATGACCATCGCGATCCTCGAAGCTAACCGGGCGTCTGGCTAAACTACTTTCTGGCTACTCTGCTTCTTACCAATCTTCTCTTAGGGTGACGTCCGAATAGGCGCCACCCTCTTTCTTGACCATTGCACCAAAATCGTTTCTAATTGAACTAGGAATCCGCAAGAATCTCCGGTTTTTTCGCGCGGCAGGTGGCTGCGCCGCCAGGCCAATGGCGCGCTTGGTGCTTTTTGGCGCCCACTCCAGGGAGGAGCTTAGCATGAAAAAGACAGCCGAAAACAGGTACCCCCACTCCGCGACATTGTTCCGGTTTTGCAAAGAAGCGCTGGAGATTCGCTACGACGGCAACGTCAAAGTCATCGACCAGGATGTTGGCGCCATCTTGAACTACGATCCCGCCGATTGCAGCCACTGGAAAAAGGGTAAGAAAAACATCCGCGCGTTGGCGACCCTGCGCAGCATCGCCGATCACCTGAGCATCGATGAGCGTCTGCTTATCGATATCGCCTCAGGCCGCGTCGATCTGGAAGAGGCCGTGTTTGAATTCCGTGGCTACGGCGCCTTCTCGCTGCAAGGCAAGAGCCTTGAGAGTCTGAAGAAGGAGTTCTTCAAAAACCCGACCAAGTGGCAGTCCGAGACCAACCAGAAGCCGTTTGAAGAGCTCTTTGATGTCGATCGCCCAAGCGTCGTCAAGGCCGCCGATGCGGTGATTGCCGCCGGCAACTTCACGGAAGCGCCGATTTATCTGCCAGAGATCTACAAGCTCTACCCAAACCTAACATTGACCCAGGATGATACGCTTGGCAGCGTGGTGCAGGTCGATGTCACCGGCGCGGGCGCCGAGCAGATCACCGCCATCCGCTATCGTGGTCCCGAGTTGCGCCCCTTCGTTCGCTTTGTCTTGGCCAAAGAGCTGTTCAAGCATCTCATCCGCGTCCATCATCCCATCGTCGCTCGCTTCATCGACTCACCTGCCGAGCTGCAGGAGATTCAGGCCAATATCTTTGCGGGGCTCATCCTCATTCCGGGTAAGCTGCTGCGCAAAGAAGTCGAGACCATCGACAGCTCTATCGATATCGTCTTGCAGCTGGCGGAAACCTTCTGGACCTCCAAGGCACTGATGAATCAGCGTCTGCGCGACTACATGGAGCACCTCAACTAGTCTCGTCGTTGCCTTGGCTCTAATGACAAAAAGGCCGGCCCATATGGGTCGGCCTTTTTGTCGCTCGTTGGCTAGATGTTGCAGTTGTGCGTCGGATAGTTGCCGAGTTTGGATATGCCGAGCTTTAGCGACTGCAGAACCGGGTCGGCGTCGGCTTGTGGGTCGTTGCTGGCATTGACCTGCACCCTTGCGATCAGTCCCATGAGGTCTGGTACACCGAACACAGCACCTTCGAGCGGGATGGTGTTCTTGGTTGCGATTTCGAACCCTTGCATAGAGCAAAACTCGACGATCTCAACTTTGTCTTTAGTGTAGGCGGTCAAATCGATCGTGGCCTCGCTATATTGCTTGCATCCAAGATTATGGCACCCGCGCAGGATGACGATCTCCTTATTTGGAGTCCCGGTAATATTGCGTTCAGCAGGAACGGTGACCTCCGGGCCGATATAGCTAAGGTGGCAGACCGGCCTATTCGGGTTATTGCGGCAACGCAGCGCGAACTTGAGCTCGCTCCCCGAGAACTTGGCGCCGAGCAGTTGCGTGGTGTCGATCAGGGTCTTGACCAGTGGGGCTGGTACCTTGGACAGGAGCGGGCCAGGTAGGCCACCAAGTGCACCCTTGATGGCCGCTACAGGACCTGACGCGTGGCTTTCTTTGGGGTCGTCGCTGAGGGCGCAGTTTTGCGTCGGAAAGGGTCCCAGCGGGCCTAGGCCAGCCAAGCTACTGACCGGCTTGAAGTCGGGGATTTTTTCCATCACTGGTTTGCCATTGCTATCTAGCTGCGGCGTATCGTCAGAGTTGAGTTTGGGTGCATCGCGCTCGGTCTGTTCGACGGTGACTTTAAAGCCGTGCAGCTGCGGGATATAGCCCACGGTGCTTAGCAATTGGTCGAGGAAGCGAAAGCGCTCACCGCTGCCCAAAGTGGCTAGGACGCCGTTGATGCGGCAAACCTCAAAGTCCCACTGCTTTGGACCGGTGCCGCTGTCACGTGCCAAGGTTCGCCACCAAATCGTCGCCGGTGGCTGCGTGCAGGTTGCCGCATCGGCACAGCCCTTTCTGATCGACACATAGCCAGCCATGGTTTGAAAAAATACCTCGATCAACTTAGTGCTTAGTTCTGGTCCGCTATAGGTAAAGCGGCAATGGCTTTCCTTTGGATTCACTTGTTCGCAGCGAATGCTTTCGGCGAGATTTTGCATCTCGCTGCTCGCGCCACTAGGATTCGAAGTCTTGGCCAGGTTAGGCATATTCTGGAAGAGTTCGTGCATGACCCGGGCTACATCGTTGTTGAGGAAGGTGACTGGCACTCCGTCCGAATCAGGTATGCCAATGCTCTGGGCGGTCGAGTTTTGATTGGGAGTTTTGCATGCGGTCGCGTCTAGTGCGAAAACCACTGCGATCAACGCGAGCCTATGTCTGTAGTGCATGGGACCACTCCGGGTGACTAATCGGCTAGCTGTAACACGGTGAGCCTTGGAATAATGCGCTTGAGTAAAGTTTAACATGAGTGACCCAGTGGGGGAGATATAGGTAGATGTCTCGGTGTTTAGTTGTTTTTCGGGAAATCCTAGAGATCTCAGTAAAACATGGCGAAGATTGGTAGCGAAGTCGGGTTTTTCATACAATGACCAAACGACCCAATCCTCGGTCGACTCCTGCAGCGACTAAAGTTATCTGATCTCGCACCGAAGACATTCCTAGGATTCAATTTCACCGGTGGCGGGGCATGGGAACGTCCTTTAAATTACAAAACGGCTTACTCTTGCTGTCGACGGAAGCACCTGGGGGTGTTTACAACGCCGAGCAGTTAAAGAAGCTAGCCGCTTTGTGCGCAAGCGAAGACGCGGTGGCGAAGGCGACCGAAGATCAGCGTCTAGCTTTGTTCGTTCCACCGGCGAAGGCGGCTGCCGTAGCCGCACAACTCAAATCCGTGGGCCTAGGCGTCCGTCACTACCAAGATGGACTGCACCAGCCGATCAATTGCCTCGGTGCCCTGTGTGGTGAGCACCTGCAGGATGCCATGGGTTCTAGTATGGACCTCGCAGATGAATTGGCCGGCATCGTCTTAGATCAACCGCTCAAAATTGGCATCAATGGCTGTGCTCGTTGCTGCCTTGCGACGCACACGTTGGATATCTCGATCATCGGTGACAGTGGTGGTTACCGCGTCAGTTTAGGTGGTAAGAATTCACAACTCCCAGAGATGGCGTCATTCATGGCCGAGGGCGTCCCGGCGGCTAAGCTGCCAAAACTCATCGCAAAGGTTGTTTCTGTTTACAAAAAATTGGCGCAGTCCGGCGAATCCCTACAAGAGGTGATGGAGCGTGCAGGGACGCAGGAGTTTATTGCGACCCTAGCACCCTACAGCCAGGACGCGGCGCATTCCGATCCTTTCGGTGATGCGGCAAGCACGCCAGAAACAACTGCCGCAGACGGTAGCGATGAACTGAAGATCGATGAATTCGCCGGAGACGAGGCCTTTGATGCACCTGGCATCGATGCAGCCATTAGTACCGAAGGTCTGGATGCTGAGCCTTCGTTTGACGATAGTGATCTCGGCATGTCTGAGCTGGAAAGTGGTCCTGAAGCCAGTGACGAGCTGAGTCTGGAATCCACTGACACCGGTCTTGCTTCGAGTGCCGACGAAGAGAAGGCCTTCGATACGGGTTTGGTCGAAGATAGCGGCGAAGAACTTCCACCTTTGGCTGCCGACGAGGAGTTCGGTGAGCTGAGTCTGGAGTCCACACCTGATGTCGCAACGCCCGGTGAAACCTTGGCGGCCGCCGAAGATGAGTTTGCCGTCGATGATCTATCGATGGATCCGGTGGCACCTGCTGCAGATGAAATTGCCGCCGACGATGAGGACTTTGCCGTTGCCGAACCGATACAGGGGGATCTGGAGATTGAGGATGAATTCGCGCCAGAGCCGATTTCAGCAGGACCTGCTCCGACTGAGTTTGCCGCAGGCGAGGATGAGCTAGCGCTTGATGAGCTGGAAGAAAGCGTCGATCTAGCCACAGATCCTGATCTTGAGGAGGAGTCGCTAAGCGTGGCTCCAGTTGAGACAAAGCCCATTGCGAAAGAACCAATAGCTCCAGCGGCAGAGCCGCAGGTGAGTGCACCAGCCTTAGTGGCTGGTGATGACGAGATGATCGCCGACGAAATTGCCGAAGCGGATGCCGACGCATTCGAAGAAAAACTCAGCGCGTCCATCGCCGAAGAAGGTGCTTTTGGCGAGATCGAGGATGCTAATTCATCTGATCGCATGGCGACTATGGAACTGGTGACGTCGGCTCCTGAAGAAGAGTTTTCGGCACCCGCGTCCGATGAACTTGCGGTGGACGCGTTGGATGATGAGTTGTCCTTTGAACCCACTGAATTCAATGAAACCGCTGCAGTCCCTGAACCCAATGAAGTCGGCGAAACCATTGGCAATGATCTGCCTGCTTCCGACGAGCTAGAGCTGGCGGAAGACGCCGAGATTGGCGCAGAAGATATCTCAGCCCTGGACCTAGCTCCAGCGCCGGCTCAGATTCCCGACCGGCCAGTGCCAGCTGTGACAAAGGATGGGCCGCGTGCGGTATCGAGTGTCAAAGGCTTTGAGTTTACCGGACTCGACATCACCAGCGAGGGCAAGATCGCCCTGCAGTTCGCCTCTGGCGCTGCCGTGGAGATCGACCCTGGGACCTTGGTCCTAAGTGGGCGGCGCGAGCTCAAGTTAGCCGGCAAAAGCATCGTCTTGGTGCCGCGCAAAGGCGGCGTCAACGTCGAAGTCGACGGCGTCGCCATCTTCGTGCCAAATCAGGGCAAAGCTGCCGCCTAAGAGTTTTAAGCCCGACTAATCATGGCGTTTGACGACCGTACCACCTGAGGTCACCGACAGCATCAGTGAGGCGTTGTCGGCGAAAAACCCGCTTAGGTTTGGGTAGCGACTGCGCAGCTGATAGGCCCAAAACAACTGCCGGCGCGGGTGCCGATGCTTGATCAGGATATTCAGGACGGTGCGTTCTTCCTCGCTCAATTGGGCCTCGCTGCTGAGAAGCAGGGCCTCACCTTGCGACCGCAGCTTCTGGTCGAGCTCTTGGTGCTTTTGCCTGGCGCCAAGCATGTCGACCTTTTGCGTCTCCGCCTCGAAGATCTCTTGGTAATGCTGCCAGCTGCTGGCCAGTAGGCTGAGCGTTGGAATCCGCTGATGGAAGTGGCGCAACATCAGGAGCACCTGATCGACTGGATGGACCTCGACTAAGATCTTCGCGGCGTTTTCTGCTTGCTCGATCTCGTCGTCATCCATGCTGCGATTTTGTAGGTAGGATTCAAGCACGCGGCGCCAGGTCGGATTATCTGCGGTCTCGCCCTTCTTTGTGCGCGGGTCCTTTTTTTGGCCGTCCATGATCTTTAGATTGGCAGTGGCACCGGTGCGACGAAACGGGAAGACGATCGCATCCTGCGAGGTGGCCTCGACGTCGTAGGCCAAAATCCACTTACTGACATCATACTGGATGGCGACGCGTAGCGAGGCGCTATCGACATTGGTGGCGGTGTCGCCGTAGTGCAGTCGGATGATGTTTTTGCCGGCGAGCTCGCCGAGGGTGGCCCGCAGCGTGCCATCATCGTAGCCGATCAGCGAGGCGAGCTCGGACTCGGTCGTGATGAATTGATCAAGGCCCGAGACGGCGCAATTGAGCAGGTAAAGCATGATGCTGTACTCGCATTGGCTGAGCCGCGCTAAGGCTAATACCTTGAATCCAGACTCTTTCATGAACCGCTTAAACGTATGCTGGCTAGCCACGATTCACCTCGTTTGTGGTCCGCCTTAGCGGGCCCATTTAGCCAATAACTGCCCTGCGGTGACTTGGTCGTTCGATTTAACATGAACCTCGGACAGCTCGCCGGCCTCAGTCGCCCGCACTTCAAACTCCATCTTCATGGATTCCAGCACGAACATCGTATCTCCCGCTGCCACCGGAGTCCTAGCCTCAACCTTGACTGCTATCACGCGACCTGGCACTGGTGCCGTGACCGTTGCCTGGCCCCCCTTGTGCTGCTCGCCGTGTTGACGTCTGGTCGCTTGAAGCACCTGCCGCCGCACCGTACAGCCACCGAAGGACGTCCAAAAAGTCCGGTCAGAACCAGCGGCCAGCATAGCATAAGCGAAGGCCTGCACGGAACCATCTGCGGCATGGATGACACCTTCGCCGCTTTGGACGACGGTCTGCCCGGTCATCACCCCTGGTCCAGGACTGGTGTAAGAGCTGCTATGAAGCTGCGGACGGGCGTCGCATGGCTGATGGGCGCGATCATAAGGCGGCGAACGATCTGCCGGCCGCAGTTGAAAGACCTGCTGCGTCAGGCTGGTCAGGTTGCCGCCACGCACCGCTGCGCCAGGGGCTAGGCGACCTGCCACCAGCGCATCCAGAAGCTGCTCGGCTGCGGCGACGTCAGCCTGGTGCCTCGCCTTCATGCGGCGAAGGATCGGCTCAATCTCGGTGCCGAGGAATTGGGTGGTCACCGGTTCTGTGGCAAAGCGTGTGTGGGTGACCAGCTCGCCGATCAGGTCGAGGTTGTTCGCGGGGCCAGCGAAGAAGGTGCGGTTTAAGCCGTCGGCGAGCCTGGCCAGAGCCGCCGGCCGGTCCGGACCCGTGGCCACTAGTTTAGCGATCATCGGGTCAAAGCGTCCGGTGACCTCATCGACCTCATCCAGGCCGATCTCCCAGCGTAAGCCAGGCCCGAGCGCTGGTTTAAAGCTGGCGACGGGACCAGGGGCTGGAAAAAAGCCGTTGTCGACATCTTCGGTATAGAGGCGGGCCTCGACGCTGTGTCCGCGCGGCTGCAGACCTTCAAAGGCAGCAGGTAGAGCCTCCCCTGCGGCGACTCTGAGCTGCCATTCGACCAAGTCGATGCCAAAGACCTCTTCGGTGACCGGATGCTCAACCTGCAGGCGGGTATTCATCTCCAGGAAATAAAAGCGCTGAGCGCCACCCTGGCGGGCGCTGTCACTCCAGTCGATGAGGAACTCAACGGTTCCAGTGGAGTCGTAGCCGACAGCCTGAGCCAAGGCGATCGCGGCCGCATGCAGCTCGCGGCGGGTCGCAGCGGTGAGGCCGGTGGCCGGAGCCTCCTCGATGATCTTTTGATGCCGCCGTTGCAACGAACAGTCGCGGTCGCCGACGGCGACCACGTGGCCCAGGCGATCGGCGAGGATCTGTACCTCGATATGCCGAGGCGCTCCTAGGTACTGCTCACAGATCAAGCTGCCGTCGCCAAACGAACTCTTCGCCTCCGACGCAGCTCTGAGTGCGGCTTCGCGCAGTTCGCCATGCTGCTGTACGACGCGCATGCCTTTGCCGCCGCCGCCAAAGGCGGCTTTCATCAGCAGCGGGTAGCCCGCCTCACGTGCAAACGCCTCCAGCTCGGTGAAGTCGCCGTGGATTTCGGTCGGTACGTTGAACTTGCTGATGCCTTTGACACAAGGCACGCCAGCGCGCTCGGCATAGCCGCGTGCCGAGGCTTTGCTGGCCATCGCGGCGATGGCCGCTGGTTTTGGTCCGACCCAGATCAGGCCAGCCTCGACGACCATGGCGGCAAATCCGGCGTGTTCGGATAAAAAGCCAAACCCTGGATGGACACTATCGCAGCCCGCCTCGCGCGCGTGCCGGATCATGGCCGCACCATCGAGGTACAGGGCAGGGCTTTCCTGCTCGACTCGTACCGCGTGGCTGACGATACCGGCGAGGTACTTTGGCAGCGTCTCGCGGTCCGTCAAGATCACGGTCTGGATGCCCAGGCGTCGCGCCGTCAAGGCGATGCGTCGGGCAATCTCGCCGCGATTGGCGATAAACAGGCGTTTCGGTAGCGCGCTTTGGGTCACGGGACGTCAAGCCTCCAGTTGGGGTTGAGGGTCATCGCCCAGGGCGTGGCTTGCTGCGCAAAAAAGGCTTTTAGACCCGCCTGGCCGCTGGCGCTCACCCGCAGGGTCGCGATGCCTTCAGCGGTGTAGGCTGCTTGTTTGAAGCTGTCGGCGACGATGCGCTCATGCAGGGCTTTGATGGCCTTTTGCGCCGTCGGTGAACCCTGCAGTAGGGCGTTTAGTTCCTCGCGCAGGGCGACCTCGCCACCGACGTCACCTTCCGCAGTGACGCGTTGGACCAGGCCGAAGTCATAGGCCTCGGCACCACTAAATACCTTTGCATTTAGCGCGTGGCGGCGCAGCTGTCCCGGCAGCATCTTGCGCGCCAGATACGGCATGATCACCGCTGGCATCAAGCCGAGTTTGACTTCGCTCAGACAAAAACGCGCGGTGGCCGAAGCGATGACGATATCGCAGCAGGCGGCCAAACCGACGGCACCACCAAATGCCGAGCCGTGGACCAATGCCAGCGTTGGCACCTGGAGGTTGGCTAAGGCTTCAAACACCTTGGTGAGGATTTTGGCGTCGCGCAGGTTACCCGCAACATCGAGCTCGGCTGCCGCGCGCATCCAATCTAGGTCGGCACCGGCGGAAAAATGCTTACCGTGTCCGCGCAGGACCAAAGCCCGGCAGTGCTCATTGGCCGTGGCGGCCTGGAGCTGGCTAGCGAGTGCTTGGAGCATCTCTGCATTGAGGGCGTTGGCGGCATCTGGCCGGTTGAGTGAGAGCACGCCGATCAAATCAGGGCGATCGGCATGCGCTTTGACAAAGCGCAGTTCGGTTAGACTCACGGCGTCTGGCCTCGTAGTTGTGCGACTTCAGCTAGGACATCGGCGGGGATCGCGGTTTTTTGCCGCAAAATCGCCTGAGCGAAGGTTTTGCCCTGGGCATCCGCGCGCAGCGTCAAGGTGCCGCCGCCGCCGAGCGAGTTCTCCAGCAAAAAGTTAAATCCTTGCAGGTTGTCTAGGCGGTAGCGCACGACGCGGCCAAAGCATAGTTCTTGAAACAGATCTTTGACCCGCTGCGCCGTCAGGAAACGGTCGAGAAAGGCCATCGCTTTGGGGCTGCGCGCCATGACGCCGATGTTGGCGGTGTCACCCTTGTCGCCGCTACGGGCTAAGCAGATTTCGATGAGTTCAGTGCCGTGAGCATGGTCGGCGGCGGTCGCCGGGATCGAACGCTCGGCTTTGATAGCTTCCTGACGGCCAGCGGCACTGCCCTCGTAATTGCCGCTACGGGTCGTGTCGACCTCGTGCTCTTCGCTAAAGCCGCCGTTTTTGTATAGGGCGACGACCGGCTGGAGTGCCGACTTAGGCATCAAGGCTGGCCAATAGCTGACGATGTCTTGAACCTTGGCGACACCGCCGAGGATCGTCACGCCGGGAGGGCCGCCGAGGATCAAGGATGGGATGATCTTCGCCATCTTTTTTAACTTCTTGCTGTCGTTGTCGCGAGCGCCGAGGCGGAGGATGATTTCGTTGCCATCATTGGCGTGACCCATGCTGCGGTGAAACGCATTGAGGCCAAAGTACTCCGTCTCGGTCGCGGCAAAGTCGCGGCCCGCGCGGTCCCAAAACACCTCGGCAAAGGCCTCCGCCTTGCTTTTGGCGTGGGGGCCACAGATGGCGATTTCGCCGACGCTTTTGTAACCGTCACTGTAGGCCATCGAGACTTTGTACGTGGGCGTGGGCTCGTAGCCTTTGACGCCGCTGACGCGGATCCGGTCCGGGCCTTCGACGCTGAGCTGAATCGACGAGAAATCGGCGACGACGTCCGGCGTGATATAGGCCGTCGGCGAGCCCATTTCGTAGAACAACTGCTCGCGCACGGTGTCGAGCGATACCAGCCCACCGCTACCGGGGTGTTTGGTCACGACAAAGCTGCCGTCCGCGTACACCTCGACGATGGGAAAGCCAATCTTCTTATAGGACTTCACCAACTGCCAATCGGTGAAGTTGCCACCGGTGGCCTGGCTGCCGCACTCGATGATGTGACCGGCGACGACGCCCGCCGCCAATTTATCCCAGTCATCCAGACTCCAGCCAAAGGCGTGGACCATGGGTCCAATGGAGATACCGGTGTCGGTGACGCGGCCGGTGATGATGATGTCGGGCTTCCAGGCAAGGGCCTCTGCGACGGGAGCAGCGCCAAAATAAACATTGGCCGCTTCGATCCGCGCTTCGATGTCGCTAAAGGGCCGACCATTGTCCATATTGGCAAAGGTGCAGCCCTTGGCCCGCAGTTCGTGCAGGCGTTCGAGGATGTTGTCGCCGTGGACGACAGCGATGCGCGGATGTAAGCCGAGGCGCTTGGCCATACTGGAGATGGCCTCGGCGCAGGCCTCGGGGTTGATGCCGCCGGCATTGGTGATGATCGTCGTCTTGTCGGCTAAGGTCTTTTGCAGGACCTTCTCCAGCATCGGGATAAAGTCACGCGCATAACCGGCCTCGGGGTCGCGGCTACGCTGCTTTTGCATGATCGACATGGTGATCTCGGCGAGAAAATCCATCGAGATATAGTCGAGGCGGCCACCGTGCACCTGGCGGTTTAGGGCGTCGGGATCATCGCCCCAGTAGCCGCTGGCATTGCCGATTTTGATGCTTTTTTGCGTTGTCATCCGTCACCTTCGCTTGATTGCAGCGCTGTTTTAAATCATGAAGTACCGAGGATCACCTGCAGGATCACATGCGAAAGATGCCAAACCTCGTGTCATCCCATGACTGCTGCAGGGTCGAGGCAAAAGCCATGGCTAGCACCTGCCGCGTCTGCCGCGGGTCGATCACGCCGTCATCCCAGAGGCGAGCCGACGAGTAGTAGCAGGAGCTTTCGCGGTCGTATTTGGCCAGAATCGGGGCCTTGAGTTGGTCGCGCGCTGCAGCCGTGAACGGCTGCCCGGTGCGCGCCAGCTGTTGCTCCTTGACGCTAGCGAGCACATTCGCCGCTTGCTCGCCGCCCATTACGGAGATCCGCGCGTTTGGCCACATAAACAAGTAGCGCGGATCGTAGGCCCTTCCGCACATGCCGTAGTTGCCGGCGCCGTAGCTGCCACCGGTGACCAAGGTGATCTTTGGGACATTGGCGCAGGCGACCGCGTGGACCAGCTTGGCACCGTCCTTGGCGATGCCTTGATGCTCATACTTCTTGCCAACAATAAACCCAGTGATGTTTTGTAAAAACAGCAGCGGGATGCGTTCTTGGGCGCAGAGTTCGATAAAATGCGCGCCTTTGAGGGCGCTCTCGGAAAACAGCACGCCGTTGTTGGCGACGATGCCGATGGGCATGCCTTGGAGATGGGCAAAGCCCGTGAGCAGCGTCGTCGCGTAGTTCTTCTTAAACTCGAAAAACTCGGATCCGTCGACGATGCGGGCGATCACCTCGCGGGCGTCAAAGAACTTGCGCGCGTCGGTGGGGATGACGCCGAGCATCTCACTGGGGTCATACAGCGGCGGTTTAGGCTCCTTAAGCGCGACCGTGGCCGCCTGGCGTGTCCCGAGGTGCGCGACGATATCGCGCATGATCTGCGTGGCGTGCTCGTCATCCTCGGCTAAGTGGTCGGCCACGCCGCTGATACTGGTGTGCACCTCGGCACCGCCCAACTCCTCCGCCGTGACGTCTTCGCCGGTGGCCGCTTTGACCAGGGGAGGACCACCAAGAAAGATCGTTCCCGTTCCGCGTACGATGATGTTCTGATCGGCCATCGCCGGAATATACGCCCCACCCGCCGTGCATAGACCATGCACCGAGGCGATTTGCGGGATGCCAGCCGCGCTCATCTTGGCTTGGTTGAAGAAGATCCGACCAAAGTCGTCTTTATCGGGAAAGACCTCGTCTTGCATCGGCAGAAAGGCGCCACCCGAATCGACCAAATACAGGCATGGCAGGCCGTTTTGCTGCGCGATCTCCTGCGCCCGCAGATGCTTCTTCACGGTGATCGGATAGTAGGTTCCGCCCTTGACCGTTTGGTCGTTGGCGACGATGAGGCAGGTGCGACCGCTGACCTGACCGATGCCGGTGACGATGCCACCCGATGCCACCGCATCGTCGTAGAGTTCATACCCCGCCAAGGCCGACAGTTCGAGAAAGCGCGTGTCGGGATCGATCAAAGCTTGAATGCGCTCTCGGGCCAGCATTTTGCCCTGGCTCTTTTGATAGGCTTGGGCTTTGTCGCCGCCGCCGGCCTGTGCTGCCGCTTCGCGCTGCGCTAAGTCCGCGGCGAGGCGTGCGTGGAACTCCTGGTTTTGCCGGAAATCGGCGCTGCCCGCTTCGATCTGACTCTTCAGTTGCATAGATCCTACGTGACCACATACGGTTGTAGTTGGTCCCAGCGCTCGATCGCCGCCGCCTCTTGGCGAAACAGTCCAGCAAGCACACCAACGGTGACCTTGATGTCGCCGATGGCGCGGTGGCGCGATTCAAAGCTTAGCCCGTAATGGGCAGCTAGGGTGTCCAACTTCTTGTTTTCTAAATCAGCGAGCATCTCGCGCGCCATCTTCAAGGTACAAAAACACGGCCATTCCAGGTCCAGCCCCTGCCTAGAGCAGGCCGCCTTGAGCATGCCCATATCAAACTCGGCGTTGTGCGCCACCAGGATGCTGCCCTCGATAAAGCGCAAAAACTCCGGCAGCACCGTCTCCATCTGCGGCTGCCCTTGGAGCATCTCCTGGGTGATGCCGGTCAATTTGACGATGTCGCTGGTTAGCTCGATATCGGTCTCAACCAGCGAGGAGTACTCGGCGATGGGCTCAAGTCCGGCCAGTTTGATCGCGCCGATCTCGATGATGCGGTCGACCTGGTGGTCGAGTCCGGTCGTCTCCAAGTCGAAGACGACGATCGAGGCCCCGAGGATGTTCAGGTCTTTAGCCGGGACAAAGCGCTTGACGCGGCGCAGCTGTAGCACTTCCGCTGCCGCCGTGGCACTGACCTGTTCGGCGACGGGAAAGAGCACATCTTGGAACATCGAATATCCGAGCTGCGTACTCATTCTCGCTGCTCCTCGACTTGCGGGCGTTTGGTCCCTCTTTGTAGCCGATTTGCTGCGGCCTAACCAGCGGAAGTTACAGGCGTGGCTTTGGCTGAAATCATCTGTATATTCAATGGTGTACGGCCCGACATGGAGCTGATTCAGGAGTCCGATTAATCTTGAATGAGTTAAGATTATATACGTAGTTCTAGTAGGTTATGGGACAGAAAGACAAGTATGTCGAAACTGTTCTTGCAGCCGCGATATAATTAAATATAATCGACTATAATCCACTCTAGAAGGCCCTAGTCAGGCGCAGAGAAGGTGCCTTTAAGTATAATCGACTATAATCCACTCTAGAAGGACTAGGTCCATGGCTTCGGCATCCATCTTTCCCCGAACCGGACTTGCCGGGCAACTCGTCGGACAAATCCTGCACACCTCGCCTACGTCCGCCTCCACATCTGGCATCTTCCTGGCGGCTCCTCGTCGCACGGGCAAATCCACCTTTGTCCGAGAAGATCTCCGACCGGAGCTGCAGCGTCGTGGTGCGCTCGTTATCTATGCCGATCTATGGGCCGATCGCTCGACCGATCCTAGTAAGATCATGGCCACCGCAATCCATGCCGAGTTGGTTAAGCACGGTAACGTCGTGGCAAAGCTCGCGCGAGCCATAGGTATCACTGGCGGCAAGGTTGGTGGTGTCGACTTTTCCATCGATCGCGTCGGAGTGGGCAAGGACGTCCATCTAACGGCCGCACTAGTCGCGCTGTCCGATGAAGTGAAAATCCCCATTGTTGTCATCATCGACGAAGCGCAGCATGCGCTCACGAGTGCTGAAGGTGTCGATAGTTTGTTTGCGTTGAAGGCGGCGCGTGACGAACTCAATAGCAGCGCTCATTGGGGCTTGCGCCTCGTATGCACCGGCTCGAACCGCGACAAGCTCGCCATGCTCAGAAACAGCAAGGACCAAGCATTTTTTGGCGCACCTTTGGTGAACTTCCCGCATTTGGGTCGGGATTACATCGACTGGTTTTGCAAAAACGTCGCCTTGCCCGCGCAACTACATCCGGACCTAGTGTGGCCACTCTTTGAGCGGGCCGGCTTCCGGCCGGAGTTGCTCGGTGCTGCGGCCGATGCATTGCGCTTCGATTTCACGCTCGAAGCTCGCGACGTCGCGCGTTGCTTCACGGCTGCCGTCGACGAGCAGATTGCAGCCGCCCGCGGCGAGGTGATCCGTGTCATTCACGGATTGACGCCGCTGCAGGCCGCTGTGCTGCGCGTTCTGTCCGCAAGCGGCATCGACTACCGGCCCTTCGAGGCGCAAACCTTGGAGCGATACCGCGAGACGCGGCGCCAAGCTGGCCAGGATGATGGGGTGAAGATCGACGTACCGGCAGTTCAGTCCGCTTTGCTTGCTTTGCAAGAAAAAGCCCTCGTTTGGCGTGCCGCACGCGGGGTGTACGCCTTGGAGGATGCTGCCCTGCAAGAGGTCCTCCGTGACTCGCCGTGAGCCTAAGGCCCCGGCTCGGCTGATACCGATCGTCCCGAGCTCGAGACCTTCATTGCTGACCGCGAAACTGAAGGCCGTCATGTGCCGGAACGCGTCGCCAAGGAACTGCGCAACTACCTGACTTGCGGAGTCCTCCAGTATGGTTTTCAGAGGGTTTTGTGCCCGAGCGGTGACTACGAAACGGTGGTTCCGTATAGCTGTAAGGGCCGCGGCTTTTGTCCGAGTTGCTTTGGCAAACGCGGCGCCGAGGCTGTTGCGCATCTGTTGGACCAGGTGTTGCCATGGGCCCCTTACAGGCAGTGGGCATCCTCTGCGCAAGATCAAAGGCGTGTAAACAGCGGTAATTCAACAATCCCCTTCTGCTGCAGGGGTGCATTGATCTGCTTGAGGCAGACGCCTTGCTTGACATTGGCAAACTCGTCCATCAACACTCTTAGACTGCGCATCCGGCCGGTGCTGCCACTCTTAACCTCAATGGGCAAAACCTGCCCGTGTCTCGCCAGCAGGTAGTCTACTTCGGCTTTGGCGCTTTTCTGCGGTCTGATCCAGCAGAATAGTTGACGCCCTTCGGACCCAGCTGCCAGACCTTCGGCGAGCAGATTTTGGCCGACAAACTGCTCGGCCGCGCGTCCGTCATAAGCAGCCATCAGGTCGCTGCCGCGCAGCAGCGCCGTGCTCTCAAGGCCAGCCATCCGCCGGGCCAGGCCGATGTCGAGAAGGATGCATTTAAAGTGCTTGTCGGCGGCGCTGCCCGCGAGTGGCAGGCTGGCGGGGGAGGCTGAGCGGACACGGTGGCAAAGCATGGCCTTCTCCAGCAAACTGACCGAGGTTGCGGTCCTTTGGCCAAGATCGGCTTCGCCCAAGGTCGAGTAAGTGACTTCCCGACCCACGAATTGAAAGAGGCGTTTGAGGACTAATCCGACGTTGGCGATCTGCTTGTCTCCGCGCGCGTACTTATGAATATCGTCGAGAAAGGATGTCGCAATCTGGTCGAGAACGTCGTCGGACTGGGCAAAAGAGCCCGTAGCCAGGTAGGTGACTACGGCTTCGGGCATGCCACCGACGATCATATATTCGTGGAGCGCCTTGTACATTTCCTGGACCATCGCCTCGGTCAGAGAAAAAGTCACGCCATGCTCGACGTCATAGGTCGGCATTTGTTCCGCCAGTGCACCTCGGCCTGAGGCGTTCAGGTATTCAGAAAACGACAAAGGATAGAGCCAAGCAAATTCGACGCGCCCCACGGGCATACCGACTTCTTCGAGGGCGAACTCCAGCAAGCTCCCTGCGGCGATGACATGCAGCTCGGGCATCTCTTCGTGAAAATAGCGCAAGCTCGCGATAGCCGCGGGGCAGTCCTGAATTTCATCAAGAAAAAGTAGGGTCGCGCCGGCTTTAATCGTGGCTCGTGCTTTGATCTCTAGCTCGGCCAAGATTCGCTTCGGATCGAGATCGGCTTCAAACACTCCGCGATAGTCGCGCCGGCGCTCAAAATTGATCGTCACAAATGAGTCGAAGGCCCGATTTGCAAAGATTTGCACGGCAGTTGATTTGCCGACCTGCCGAGCGCCGCGCACCACCAGTGGTTTTCGGCGCGGTGCGTCCCGCCAGGCGAGCAAGGTGCGGTGGATTGTTCTTGTAATATTAGACATTTAATCTACATGACTTCATTTTGTAACTTTCAAATGCGAAATACAACCATATTTTCCATTTTATTTATTGCTAAGGCAATCATATATTACACCTACCAGGTATTACTGAAAAATTTCGGCTTCCGAGATTCCCGAGTCGCCCGCATTTCGTGGCCTAGGCACGGCCGCGGGATGATGGCCACATGCCATCGAAATCCATGACCAACATTATTACGGCACCGCCGGGTTCACCGACAGTAGTCATACGGCGATTACGGTGGTCAATCCGTGGAACCAAGGTCCCGGTTCAGGAGGGAGTTTTGTCTTAAGCGTCGAGGCCTACAAAAAAATCCTTTGGGCCTACAGCTTCGTCATCTAGCCGCCTCTAGGTGTCCAGGCTAAACGGCGTGAAGTTTGTCTCCCGGTCGTAATAGTCCTCGTTTTCCGAGCGCTTGAGAAAGGCTACGACGCGGTAGGTGAGAGGCGTGGCGAGAAGTTCCCAGGTGACCTTGATGATGTAGTTCCCCATCATTACCTTGATCAGGATATCGTCGCTCCAGAGTCCATAGAATGCCATCGGGTAGAACAGCAGCGTATCGATGGCCTCGCCGCACATCGTCGAGACCAACGCCCTGGCCCATAAGTGCCGTCCGGCAGTCGCCACCTTCATCTTCGCCATGACATAGGAATTGATGAATTCACCGACTAAATAGGCGCCGATGGAGGCCGCGACAATCCTTGGGGTGGCGCCAAACACCTGTTCCAAGGCAGCCTGGCCAGTAAAGCCCTCGGCTGGCGGCATGTGCAAGACGATCCACGACATGATTGAGGCGAAGATCACGGCGCCAAATCCGGCCCAGACGACGCGCCTGGCCCGAGCATAGCCGTAGACCTCGGTGAGGATGTCGCCAAACAGGTAGCTCAAGGGAAAGAAGAGGTTGCCGCCGCCAAAGGTGAAGCCGAGCACCGTCACCGGCTTGCCCACCCCGATCAGGTTGGAGCACAACAAGACGGCGACAAAGGCCGCCATGATCAGATCGTAGTATCGGTAGCTACGTTGCAAGGAAGCCGCCTTGGTCTAGCCCGTTTGGGTCAGTAGTAGCTATCGGCCCCGCGTAGGAGGGTCGCCGGTAGCGCCAGCATGCTCCGAACGAACTGGCGCAGGGTGGCATGCTCGGCGATAAAGTCAGCCAGCGGCGGACTAAACTTATAGTAGTAGTGAACGAAGCGACGGCCGATGGGATTGGTCAGCAGGACGCGGTCGCGAAACTTACGAAATAGTCGCAGGTCTTGGTGCAGCGGTGAACCGTAAGCGGCGGTGGCAATGAAGCAGCGAAAGTCGACGATCTTGCCAACCGACTCGCCGTTGATTTCGGTCATGGTGTAATTGGGCGAAGGTTTACCCAACAAGCATTGCTGGCCGCCGCTTGGTACGAGGCTGGGGTAGTCATACTGCAGGAAGACGACGTAGGCCTTATCATTGGTCAACCCTGACAGGGGCGCGGTGCCGCCTTTGGCAGTTCCAGATGCGGTGTGGATGCCTGGTAAAGCGCCCATTTTCGCTATGTCTAAGTAGAACAAGCTGGTCGTATCATCGCAGGTGATGCATTGGCTTTTGACCTGATTGGCCGCTGGCGGCGTATAGGTGCAGTGAGTGCCGGCGACGTCGGGGGTCGTCGTCGGCGCCGATGGTACATAGGTGAGGGTCGGTAACTGGGTGATCCCTGCGGTCTCATCGAAGGCATAGGCGACGACGCTGCCGGCGTCGGCCGAACCGACCACCGAGTTGGCACCGATCGTGGCGATTTGATTGCCCGCGGGCGCCACCCAACTGATCGACAGCGAGTTCATGCTGCCGATAATCGGCGCTGAGGGGGCAAACACTGGCGAGTCTTTGGCGATCCCGGTCGTCTGGTAGATGGTCACGCCGGTCGCTGATGTGCTCGCCGTCACCTGGGTCTGGGCGCCGGTCGCATTCAGGTAGAAGTTGGCGCCAACCACCAAGGAATTGCCGTTGTTGGTGGCCAAGCTTAAGGCATTGCTAGCACCTGCATTCAGGTCGACGACGTAGGTGAAGGTCCAGGTGCCGTCCGTCGCCTGGCTCTGGTTAAAGGAATTTTGCGTGGCATAAAAGAGCATGGGTGCGGCGATACCGGCCGCTGTGTAAGGCAGGGCGAGGCTTGAACCGTAGCCGTTGCCAACGAAAAAGATCTGCAAGCGGTGCTGAAACTTCACCGGGTCGACCGTGGTATCACCTTGGCCCGCCGTATACTCCAGCGCCGAAATGCCGGCGATGGTGACGGTGACCTGGAAGTTGCCATTGGTGAGGTTGCGCGGTAGATGTCCGGTGAGCGAGATCGACGCCGCCTGGGCTTGCCAACCTCCCAGAAGACCGGCAAGTACCATAAACAATCGCGCCATACGTACGCGAACAAAAGGTCCAAAAAGGCGAGTCAGCACGGTCGGCTCCTAAGCGTGGGCTTACAGCTCGATCTTCATGCCATCGTACGCCATTTTCAGAACGGGGCCACCGGGCTGCACCGCGTCCCACTTGGCGCGGTGGGCATCAAGTTGAGCATGCATGTACTTTACGGCATTTGCGTACATGCGGCGAAGCTTTTCCTCGGTCGCCCACGGATCATGGTGGGTGAAGAGGAGGGTTTTGATGCCTTCGCGTAGGGCCAGGTCGACGCCGATGTTCGGGCTGCAGTGTCCCCAGTCGAAGCGACTGGCTAATTCGGACATTTCGTATTGCGAATCAAACAGCAGCATATCGAGATTTTGGTAAAAGGCGTGGTCGCGGCCCAATTCCTGCGGGGTCAGACGCTTGAACTCACCATCGACGCCGACCGCAGCGGATTTACCTGCGGCCTCGCAGCGGTAGCCAAAGGAGCCGCCGGGATGATCGAGGACAAATGGGGTCACTTTGAGGTCGCCGAACATCGTCTCTTGGTAGGGCTTAAGCTGATGGAATTCGACTTTGCCGCCGAGCTGCTCCCAGGTCAGTGGGAAGTTCACGCCGTTGAAGTTGATGCGGATAAATTCCGGCGCATTGCGGTGCACGTGGTAGATGTTTAACTTGTGGCCGGGGACGTGGATGGGCACGAAAAACGGCATGCCCATGATGTGATCCCAGTGCATATGGGTCATGAAGATGTGAAATTCCTTGGCCCCACTTTGAATCGCCGCGGTACCGGCTTCGCGAAAGCCCGATCCCATATCGACAAAGACCGAGTGACCTTTGTGGCCGATCTCGGTGCATGAGGTATTGCCACCGTAGCACAGGGGCTGAAACAGCTTGCCGTCTTTGGCCGCCGCCAGCAGCTCGGACGTCGTGGATATTCCTCCGGCCCGCGCCTGGTTGATCGTTTCTTCGAGGAGCGTCAGGAAACGGGCATTGGTCGTAGCAACTGGCAACGAACCTCTAGTGCCCCAACATTTGATATACAATCGTGACCTCTAGACAACCCACGCAGCAGTCTTATCGCAAGACCTGAACCGTGGCGGGAATACTTGGGTGTTTACCTTCAAGTATAGCTGATCCTAGGTAAAACGGTACCCCCCTTTTAAAGGTTGTCCGGCCCGGACATGGCAGGGATGCAGTAAGCAGTTGCATCTAGGTGCTAGCCTATCGCTAAACGCTATGCTATAGCTCCTGCTTCCTGAGGCCTGAAGCCTGTGTTTTTGGAGGACTAATTGAATGTCAGTTAACGTGCGCCTGTCCCGCCACGGTACCCGTAATCGCCCATTTTATCACGTGGTTGCAACCGACCATCGGATGCGTCGCGATGGTCGTTTCATCGAAAAATTGGGTACCTACGACCCCAATCAAGAGCCTTCGTTCATCGATGTGAAGGAAGACCGCTTGCAGTTCTGGTACGAGCGCGGCGCCGGCCTCAGCACGACCGTGGCCAAGCTCCTCAAGGCTAAGAATATCAAGCTTGAACGCAAAAATACCAACACCAGCGCCGCAAAAGCCTAAGCCCGACGCGCAAGAGCCGGCCACCGTGGCCGGTCCTGTTGCCCAAGGGTCGACTTATGTAGCCATAGGTAAGGTCGGAAAGCCGCACGGTCTACGTGGGGCCTTTTTCGTGGCCAATCGCTCGGAGCCGATTCCCTCGTCCTATGGCGAGCTGTGGATTGGCGCCGATGTCGGCGTGGCGCGTCCAACCCGGGTGCGGGCCTCGCATATGCAGGCCGACCGCCCCCTTCTGCTTTGTACCCTGGCCGACCATCGAAGTGGCGCCGAGGCCCTAACCGGTCTGCTCATCTTCGCTGAGAGGTCCCGGATCAAGCTGCGGCCGGGCGAAATGCTGTGGAGCGACCTTGAAGGTGTGGCCGTACTTGACGTCCACGGCGTCACCATGGGGCGCGTGCATCATGTCTATAACGC
>Ga0315287_10000226_pt1 | contig 50160 bp, 39 predicted proteins | sample YL17G11_0_MG_FD_205037 | JGI IMG/M metagenome (GOLD analysis project Ga0315287, IMG submission 205037) | Sediment microbial communities from Yellowstone Lake, YNP, Wyoming, USA - YL17G11_0 | ecosystem: Environmental > Aquatic > Freshwater > Lake > Sediment | place: USA: Wyoming | collected...
AAATTATATGATACTTTTCAAGCTTTTTTTGAGTCTCAATTATAGGGTCTTACACAAAAATGGCCTGAAAAGGCTTTTTTAGCCAGGTTTTTCCAAAAATCAGAACCTCGAAACCTTAAAGTCCTGTTAAAGCAGACGCCGCCCCCCTGGAGCAAGTACAGCCAGGAATTGTTTAACACCGTCCCGGGTGAAGGGGATACCCCCGGCGATATCGCTGCCCTGACGCCGGCGGTAACTGCGGTGGGGGAAGTTTTGAGCTCGGCCCCAACGCCGGTGGTCTATCTCTGCCTGGGCCCCCTGACCAACCTGGCCCAAACCCTGCGCGCTATTCCCCAGGCGAAAGGCAATATCTCCCGGGTTATCTATTACGGCACCCCCCCAGATGTATCCCAGCCCGATTGGAACAGCACCCGGGATATCGATGCGGCCCGTTCGGTCTTCGCTTCCGGCTTACCCATTTATGCCTTCAGTACCCCGGAGGGTAATCTATTACCTTTCGATACCGCCTTTCTGGAAAAAATTGCCCTTATCGACTTCCCGGCTGCCCGCCTATTGGTAGAAATCCATCGCCGGCCCATCCTGGCAGAGCCCTTCTCCCGGTCACATTTCCGGGTCTGGGATGAGATGACCGTTATCTACCTCAACCGCCCCGAGCTTTTCACCTTCCAGGGGTTAAAGGGGCATGTTTTTACCCTCACGGGCCTGGATGTGCCGGGGGTTTTGCACCTTTACCTGGCCATGTTGGGTTCTTCTCCCCACCGAGACCCGCTTAAAAGCGAGCCGGTGGTGCTGTCGTCATTCCCGGTCAAACCGGGATTTTATGCGCCGGACCTGCGTCCGTTGGTTGGCCAGATCATCGAAAAATATGGGTTGGAAGAGTGGAAAGCCTGCGTTCTGACCAACGAACTCCATCGCCACCTGGGTGCTTATAATGTTATTGGGGCCAAGATGGGAATCCGGGCGCGGGAGATCCTGGGTGCGCCCATGGATAGTCTAAGGGTAACCAGTATGGCCGGTAATCAGCCGCCGCAGAGTTGCCTGAACGATGGGTTGCAGGTGTCAACCGGGGCCAGCCTGGGACGGGGGAGCATCGAGATATCTTCCCCGGGCAGCGAACCGGCGGCCATTTTTTATTATCAACAAAAAGCAGTGCAGTTGAGACTCAAGCCCGAGGTAGTGGACCGGATCAAGGCGAGTATCCAGGGGGCGATAAAGGAGTTTGGCGATTTGACCCCGGCTTATTTTGCCCGCATCAGGGAGTTGTCCATTCGCTCCTGGCTGGAACTCGATCGCCGCCAGATATTCCAGGAGACCGCCCCAACCAGGTAAATTTTAGACCGTTACCCGCAAATGATGCGCCGGTAAAGAGTGTTATTGGTTCTTCCTGGTTTCTTTTTTTTCTCTTTTGGCGGCTTTTTTTTCTTTTTTGGTTTTAGTCGGTTCTTTCTTACTCGACTTCTTGGTATCCATACTTTTAGCCATGGTATTTGCTCCTCCTTTTTTTCCCAATATTACCTCCTAATTCTCTTAAAGTCAAGGATTCCAGAAAAATATCCGGTTTGCCCCGGTTCTTTTTTTTGCTGCTTTCGGGGAAAGGGGGTTTCTGATATAATGGGTTCTTAAAAAATCGCTGGCGAGGTTAAGAAAATGATCAGACAACATGCGATGAAGAAGAATTTTGGGTTGCGGCCCCTGGTATTGGGCATTTTGGTTGTCGGCCTGGCGCTCCCGGGCTTTGGGAAATCGTTCTTGTGGGAGGTGCAGGGAGAGGGAGGCAAGAGCTACCTGCTGGGTTCGATCCATCTCTTAAAGAAGGAGATGTACCCGTTAAAACCTGAGATCGAGGCGGCTTTCGACAACACCGGCGCACTGGTGGTGGAGGCCGATATTTCCCAGGATAAGATGGCCGAGTTGAGTGCGTTGACCTTTAAAATGGGGCTTTACCAGGGGGACGATTCCTTAAAGGCACATGTCTCGGAAAAGACCTATAAGCGGGTGGCCGGTTGGCTGAAAGAAAACGGTATGGATATAACCGGTTTTGCCAGGTTTAAACCCTGGATGCTGGCGTTGACGATTACCGGCATGGCCTTTTTAAAGCAGGGATTCGATCCCAATTACGGCATCGATAAGTACTTTATGGGCCAGGCAGAGGGGAAAAAGGATATCCTGGAGCTGGAGGGTATCGCTTTCCAGATGAACCTCTTCGATGGCTTGAGCGAGCAGGAAAACGATTTATTCCTTTTCTCTTCCCTGGAGGATATTTCCGATTCGGCTGAGGATATTGACCGCATGGTCGATGCCTGGTCGCAGGGGGATGCCCCGGGTATGGAGCGGTTCGTTACCGAAAATGTCCGCAAATACCCGGAATTAAAGGGCCTTTTCCAGAAGCTGACCGTTGAGCGCAACCGGCGTATGGTGGAGAAAATCCTTTCCTTCTTGCAAGAGAAGCGGACTTTCCTGGTGATTGTCGGGGCCGCCCACCTGGTGGGCGAGCAGGGTATCGTCCATTTGCTGGAAGCCAAGGGTTTTAAATTGCGTCAATTGTAGTCCAGGTATTACATGAATAAAAAGGAGGTAATCATGCGATTAAAATCGAAAGTCCTGGTTTTGATAGTAACTCTGGTTTTGTTTGTCTGGGGGAATGGGGGGCTACTTGGGGGTCAAAGCGCAGACGCCCAAAAATCGATCATGCCGACCGAATACTTTGGTTTTAAACCGGGTACGGACCGGATGCTTTTCGATTATGAGCAGTTGGTCGGTTACTTACAGAAGCTGGATGGTCTCTCCGACCGGGTGAAGATGGTGGATATCGGGGAATCGCCGCAGGGACGGCGGATGTACATTGCTTTCATCTCGTCAGAGGCCAATATCGGTAACCTGGGGCGGCTCAAAGAGATCAACCGCAGGCTGGCGCTCGATCCGGGGATACCGGCAGCCGAGCGGGAGACCCTGGTGCAAGAGGGGCGGGTATTTTTCCTGGCCACGCTGTCCATGCACTCGGATGAAGTCGGACCGTCCCAGGCGGCACCGGAGATCGCCTATGACCTGGCTTTTAGCAAAGATCCGCAGAAGGTCTCCTGGCTGGAAAATGTGGTCTACATGATGGTGCCGAGCCACAACCCGGATGGCATGGATATGGTGGTGCATCATTACAATAAGCTGAAGGGTACGCGCCATGAGGGCCGGCCGGTGCCGGGTGTTTATCACAAGTACGTGGGCCATGACAACAACCGTGATTTTGTCACCCTGACCCAGTCGGATACGCGGGCCATTGCCCGGATATACAACCTGGACTGGTTCCCCCAGGTGATGGTCGAGAAGCACCAGATGATGTCAAACACGGCCCGGTACTATGTGCCGCCCAGCCATGACCCGATCGCCGAAAACGTCGATGCGGATTTATGGAATTGGACGGGAATCTTCGGTGCTTACATGATCAAGGATATGACGGCCCAGGGGCTGTCCGGTGTGGTGCAGCGGTACGTCTTCGATAACTATTGGCCGGGGTCTACGGAGACCTGCATCTGGAAGAATGTGATCGCCTTTTTAACCGAGGGGGCCAGCGCCCTGGATGCCACGCCGGTTTTTATCGAGCCGAACGAATTGGTGGCTTACGGCAAGGGATTGTCGGAGTACAAGAAGACCGCCAATATGCCGCTGCCCTGGCCGGGCGGTTGGTGGCGACTTTCCGACCTGGTGCAGTACGAGATCAGCTCGACGATGTCGATCATCAAAGCCGCGGCCATGAACCGGTCGGATATCCTGGTATTCCGCAACGACTTGTGCCGGCGGGAAGTGGAGCGGGGCCGGACGGTGCCGCCTTTTTATTACCTGTTGCCGCAAGACCAGCACGATAAGAGCGAGTTGGTCGCCCTGGTCAACCTGCTCAAGGAACATGGGGTAGAGGTTTATCGCCTGGCTGAGGCGATCACCTGTGGGGAGCGAAATTATCATGCCGGGGATATCGTGGTGCCGCTGGCCCAACCGTTCCGCCCCTTTATTAAAGAGGTGCTGGAACACCAGGAATACCCGGTGCGCCGCTACACGCCGGGTGGGGAAATCATCGAGCCTTACGATATTACCAGTTGGTGCCTGCCGCTGCACCGGGGCATAAAGGCGGTGGAGATCAAAGAACGGCTGACCGGTTTAGAGGCGAAGCTGCAGAAGATCGATGGCGTTTTTTCCCTGGCCGGGTCCGTGCCGGTCGGGGTGCGGGCGGCGGTGTTCACGGTTAATGCCAATGAGAGCTATAAAGTAGCTTTCCGGGCTTTGGGCCTGGGTCTGAAAGTGGAACGGCTGACAAAGGAAACGGTCATCGACAAGGTGCTGGTCCCGGCCGGTAGCTTTGTGATTTCCCGGGACAATGAAGCGGCTTTTCAGAAACTGGTCGCTGATCTGACCGTCAGCCCGCTCTTCTTAACGGGACCGGTCTCCCTGGAGACGCAGGCTATAAAGATGCCGCGCCTGGCATTGGTAGAAACGCCATTCCACGATATGGATGCGGGCTGGACGCGCTATTTGTTCGACACCTATCATATTCCCTACCGGTTGGTGGTCCCGGCCGATTTTGCGAAGACCGATTTTGCCGCCAATTTCGATGTCGTCCTGTTCCCGGATAACAGCGAGTCGCTCTTGATGACCGGTAAGTTTAAGTATGAGGGCCGGTATTACATATCCGGGTATCAACCCCAGTACACCAAGGGTATCGGTAAAGAGGGCATGGAGCGCCTGATGACCTTTTTGACCGGCGGCGGTATCGTCGTTTGCTGGGGTGAATCGGTGGATGTCTTTTTGACCACCCTGGAGATGCCGTTGGGAGGCAAAGAGAAAGAGGAAATCCAGTTGCCGGTAGAAAATGTCTCGGCCAAACTCAAGAAAGATGGGGTCAAGTGTCCAGGCACTTTTATGCGGGCCACATTCCTGGCGGATCATCCGCTGACCCTGGGCATGGAGGAGAAGAGCGGTATCTTCTTCAGCAATGGCCCGGTGTTTGAGACGCTGCTGCCGAATACGGACATGGACCGCCGGGTGATTGCCGCATTCCCGGAAAAGAAGATTGCCTTGAGCGGCTGGTGTGAGAAGGAAGAAAAATTAGCCAACCGCTCGCTGCTGGTCTGGGTACGCAAGGACAAGGGGCAATGGGTCTTCTTCGGCTTTAACCCGCAGTTCCGGGCTTCTACCCAGGTGACTTTTAAGTTGCTTTTCAATGCTTTGCTCCTGCCGGCCCTAAAATAGGGCCGGTAGTTTAAATTTTTTTTTTGCAGGGGCTTGCAAAAAATGTGGAACTGGGGTAGAATATTTTTTAATCTCCAGGTGAAGGTCGATAGCTGATTGGTCTTCACTTTATGTGGATTCCCCGAGTGATACGATGAAAAAGATTTGCCTACTCCTTGTGCTGGTTCTTTCCTTAAACGTGATGGGAAAAAATCTCCAACAGGAACAAGACATGAAATTGCTGCCGGAAAAGAAAGAAGGCGGACTGTTGGTATCCCCGGTGCTCTACTACCTGCCGGAGACGCGGCTCGCTTTCGGTGTCGTGGGCAACATGGTTTTTCGCCTGGGCAATGCCAACGGTGATGGCCGGCCCTCCACCCTATCGCCGATCTTCATCTATACCCAGAATAAGCAGTACCGCTTCCAGCTCAACGCCGATGTCTATTTCAAGCGGGACGATTACCACCTGCTGGCTGATATGAAATTTTTGCGCTACCCGGATAAGTTTTTCGGCATCGGCAATGCCAACACCGAATCTATGGAAGAGGATTTCACCGCCGATACCTTTGCCGTTTCCCTGTCTTTCTTGAAGAAAGTGGCCCCGCATACCAACATTGGGCTGGATTTCGATTACTCGAACATGGATGTTTCCGAATACGAGGCAGGAAAGCAATTGGCCGGCGGTAAGATCCCGGGCAGCCGGGGCTGCCGCTTATCCGGCCTGGGTCTGCAGGTGGATGTCGATTCGCGGGACAATGTCTTTTTCCCCAGCCGCGGGGTGTGGTTTAAATTATCGGCGCAGTTTAATAGCCCGGTGCTCGGTAGCGCATGCGAATTTCAAACCTACCGGCTCGATATGCGCAAATACTTCTCCCTGTTTTCTACCCATGTCCTGGCCATACAAGCCCTTTTTCAGGCCCAGTACGGCGATGTGCCTTTCCACAAACTCTCCCGCCTGGGCGGGCAGTACGTGATGCGTGGGTATTTTGACGGCCGTTTCCGCGATCGGGACCTGCTGGCATTACAGGCCGAGTACCGTTTACCTTTATTCTGGCGCCTGGGTGCGGTGGGCTTTGTCGGCCTGGGGCAGGTGGCCCCGGTGTTTCGCGACTTCCGGCTGGATAGCCTGAAAAAAACGATGGGCCTGGGTTTGCGCTACCGTTTCAACAACGAAGAGAACATGTGTCTCCGGTTCGATATCGGTTTTGGTCAAGATTCCAGCGGCTTCTATTTTTCCGTATTCGAAGCTTTTTGAGGTGACCCGGCCCCGCCGGGACCAGGATTGAGAACAATGATTTTACAGCATTTGTCGGCGATTTTAAGCAAGGTCTTTGCCTTAATGCCCTTTTATGCTATACTATCCCATGCTTGATTTGAATTTTATCCGCAACCACCTGGACCTGGTGAAAACGAAGGTCGAGGCCAAAGGTGTCTCTTTCGATAGCGGACATTTCACCGAGATCGATAGCAAACGCCGGGAGTCGATCGCTGCGATCGATAACCTGAAGAACCAAAAAAATACACTGGCCAAAGAGATCGGCATGTTAAAGAGACAGGCGGCAGATACGAAGAGCCTGGAAGAAGAGTCGGTCGGGCTGTCTGCGGATATATCTGCCCGGGAACAAGATTTATCCGGTTTCGAGCAAGAATTCCAGGATTTTATCTTGAATATCCCGAACCTGGCCGACGACTCGGTGCCGGTCGGCCGCAGTGCGGAAGAAAACGTGGTGGTGCGGGAATGGGGAGAAAAACCGGCCTTCGATTTCCCGGCCCGGCCCCATTGGGAATTGGGAGAAATGAATGGCTTTTTAGATTTTTCCCGGGCCGCCAAGATCGCCGGTGCCCGGTTTGCCCTTTACTTTGGCACACTGGCCCGGTTGGAGCGTAGCCTGATCTCTTTCATGCTCGATGTGCATACGGGCAATAACGGTTATATCGAAGTATTACCGCCTTTCCTGGTCAATGACCAGAGCCTGATCGGCACCGGCAACCTGCCGAAATTTGCCGCTGATCTCTTCCAGGTCAAAGACCGTAATCTCTACCTCATCCCTACTGCCGAAGTGCCGTTAACCAATATTTACCGGGACGAGACTTTGAACGAAGAAAATTTGCCCCATAAGTTCGTTGCCTATACGCCGTGCTTCCGTAGCGAGGCCGGTTCTTACGGCAAAGATGTGCGGGGCATTATCCGCCAGCACCAGTTCAACAAGGTGGAGCTGCTCAAGTTTTGCCGGCCGGAAGATTCGCCGGCCGAGCATGAAAAGCTAACCGCCGATGCCGAGTCTATCCTGCAAAAGTTGGGCCTGCCTTACCGGTTGGTGTTGCTGTGCAGCGGCGACATGTCCTTTTCTTCGGTCAAAACGTACGATCTCGAGGTTTGGATGCCCTCACGCCAGGGATACATGGAGATTTCTTCCTGTTCCAATTTCGGCGATTTCCAGGCCAGGCGGGCCAGGATCAAGTACAAGGGCCGCTCCGGCCAGAAGGGTTTTGTCCACACCTTGAACGGTTCCGGTCTGGCAGTGGGGCGCACGGTGGCGGCCATCATGGAAAATTATCAGACCGGGGAAGGGAAGATAAAAATTCCGACTATCATGCGTCAATACTTTCCCGATATGGAGTATCTCTGATGCCCTACTATACCTGTACTTTTGTCAGCGACAGCGGCCTCATTTCAAAGAAAGTGGTTTTTTCCGAAAACAAAAACGAACTGTGGAAGAATTACACCAACGCCGATGAAAAGCTGCTGTTCATTCGCCGGGTAATCTTTCGCTATACGCCTATCTTCAAAATCTTCTCCCGTAAGATAGGCCACTTTGAATTCCATCTCTTTAACCAGAAGATGATTACCCTATTAAGGTCGGGGGTGACCTTTATCCGGGCGCTGGAGATCGTGATTGCCAATCTAAAAAAAGGAAATTTGAAGGAAATTTTATCCAAATGCCTGGCCGACCTGAGAAACGGTATCCAGATTTCCGATGCTTTTAGCACCAATGCCATCCCCTTTCCCAAAATCTACCGTGCCTCGCTGCTGGCCGGGGAGAGGAGCGGCAACATCGAGTCGATATTAGAGAGGTTCAACGTTTACCTGGGTAAAATCGCCAACCTGCGGCGCCGGGTGATCAGCAGCATGACCTACCCGGTCATCCTGTTCATTTTCATGATCGGGTTGGTGATGGTTATCCTGGTCTATGCCATCCCCAAATTCTCCTCCTTTTATGAAGATTTCGATGCCTCCATGCCGGTCATGACCACGGTGCTGATATCGGTGGGTACATTCTTAAAAGACAATATCCTGGGCATCGCCATCATTATTGTGCTGATTATCGCCGGCGTTAAGACGGTGGAAAAGCTCTACCCGCACATCGTGATCGTCGATTACCTGAAGACCAAGGTGCCGTTTATCGGGATTATCGTGGTGGAAAATGCCATGACCGTTTTCTCCCGCACCCTGGCCATATTGATTGCCGGGGGTATACCGGTGCCGGAAGCGGTGCAAATTTCGGTGGAGACCTTTAATAACCGGTACTTTTCCCTGCAAGTGCAAGATGTGCCGGTCAAGATCAAGGAAGGTAATTTGCTCTCCGAAGTGCTGGCCGAAGTGAAATTTATCCCCAACGTGCTGGTGGAGGTGATCCGGGTCGGCGAGTCTTCCGGTAACCTGGTAGGCGTGCTTAACGAGAGTGCCGATTCGTTTGAAAACTCCATCGATGCTAAAATCAGTGTCCTGATCTCTTTGATCGAACCGATTTTAATTGTGATACTCGGACTGGTCATCGCCTTTATGCTGATGGCCATATATCTACCTATTTTTAATACGGTGAACATAGTCAGATGATACAAGAAATTGACCTATCCACGATAAAGATCGATTACAGCTTACTCAAGAAGTTTCCTGCCGAGTTCTTAATCAAGAACCTCTTCTTCCCTATCAAAGAGGAAGACAGTACCATCCAGATCGCCCTGGATGACCCGGAGAATCTTGATAAGATCAGTATTGTAGAAAATTTCATCCAGAAACGTGTCCAGCCGCTCCGGGCCAAAATGGAAGACCTGGAGAAGATACTGAAACGGAGCGACATCTTTACCAAGGTGCTGACCGATAAGACGGAAAGTTTTTTTATGAAGAAGAGCATCGAAGAGACCGAGGAAGAGGCCCTCACCATCGAGAAGATCACCGAAGAAGACGACTCGGTCATCAAGCTTTTGAATAACATCATTTTTACGGCGGTGAGCAAAAAAGCGTCCGATATCCACATCGAGGCGGAGACGGCCACGGTGCGCATCAAGTTCAGGATAGACGGCATCTTGACCCAGATTATGGAGCCTCTGGATAAAATCTTTCATTCCCCTTTGATCACCCGCTTGAAGGTCGTTTCAGAGCTCGATATCGCCGAGCGCCGGGTGCCCCAGGACGGCCGTTTCCGCATGAAGTTCAAACACAAGACGATCGATTTTCGCGTCTCGGTGATGCCGGCCATTTACGGCGAAAATGCCGTTATTCGTATCCTCGACCGGGAAATGATCACCGAGAGTATCGGCGAGCTGAAGTTGGGGCAACTGGGTTTTTCCCAGTACCTGATAGAAAATCTGTTCTATTACATCAGCCAGCCCTACGGTATGTTCCTGGTGACCGGACCCACCGGTAGCGGCAAGACCACCACCCTGTATGCGGCCCTAAACGAGATCAAGAGACCGGAAGACAAGATCGTCACTATCGAAGACCCGGTGGAATACCAGATCGATGAGATCACCCAGATACCGGTCAACGAGAAGAAGGGGCTGACCTTTGCCCGGGGTTTGCGCTCAATTTTGCGGCATGACCCGGATAAGATCATGGTGGGCGAGATTCGCGACCCGGAAACGGCCCAGATCGCCATTCAATCGGCGCTCACCGGCCACCTGGTGTTTACCACCGTGCATGCCAACAACGTCTTCGATGTGCTGGGCCGGTTCATCCACATGGGCATCGATACTTATAGCTTCATTTCCGCCTTGAACTGCGTGGTTGCCCAACGGTTGGTGCGCGTGCTGTGTAAGGCCTGCAAAAAGGAGTATCAGCCCGATGAACAGGATCTCCAAAACAACCGCATCAAACCGGGTACATTCAAATCTACCATCTTTAAACCGGTGGGTTGCCCCGAGTGTGTCGGTATGGGGTATTCGGGCCGCACCGTAATCGGCGAGATCCTGGAGCTGACCGATGTCATCAAAGAGATGATCCTCGATAAAAAACCCCTGTCCGAGATCAAGAAAGTGGCCACCCAACAAGGGATGATCCCGATTCGGCGGAATGGTTTAGAAAAAGTCAACACAGGGATAACTTCCCTGGAAGAATTAAACAGGGTGACAATAAAAGAATGGATGTAACAAAATTTTTTATTCACTACCGCAAGCCCTCCCAGTACATCTATGGGGGTGAAAATTACCTGGAGATTTACCGCTATGAGCGGAGAAGGCACACACGGGTGGCCCTCTTTGAGAAGATGTCCATATTCGATCTGACCGGGAGCGAGGCGGCGGAAGTAAAGAAATCCCTCTTGCCGGTGGATACGGGCCTGGTGCTCAATTCCAACCCGTTCATCTTCAACATCTTCGAGTTCGAAAAGCTCCCTTTCCGGGAAAAGGTGCGCAAAGAACTGGTGGAATGGAGACTGCAAAAGGTTTTCCCGGAAGCCATCGACCAATACGAGCACCATTACTTTAAGCTCAACCCCAGGCGGATACTTTCCGTCCTATTTAAAAAGAGCTTAAAGGAGAAGATCGAAGAGACATTCCTGGCAAACGGCATCCGCCTGGTTTTCCTGGGTAATTCCACCATCGAGGCCATGAACAATGTGCGCAAACACAAACCAGCGGCCGATTTCTTCCTGGAAATCGACCGCAATTTCTGTTTACTGGTATTTAGCAGCCAGTCGGCGCCGTTTTACATGCGCAAATTCCGCATCGACCGTAACGCCGATATGGCCGGCGAGGTTGTCAAGACGGTCAATTTCGTGAAAAATAGCTATGCGGTTGTTCCCAGGACCTTTTCCCTGATTCTCGATGCTGGAAATAGCGGGGCGGAAAAGATCAGGACGGAGCTTTCCGGGGCCGGTTTCAAAGAAATCCCCTTTAGCTCCCATAAAAAGATGTTTTTACCCGGGTGACCCATGATCAGGATAAACAAAATCAATTACAATCTGGCCAGGGATAAAAGGGTGAATATCGCCAGGTCCGGCCTCTGTTGTATGTTCCTGTTGCTCCTTTCCCTGGTGTTCCTGGTTTTCGGTATCAACACACTCTCTTTAAGGGACAAGCAAGTGCGTACCGATAAGTCGAAACTCAATTTTTACAACCAGAGACTGTCGGAGATGGCACAGAAGACCGCTGTTTATGAGCGGGATGTGAAGAAGATCGGGTTTGCCTGGCGGGAGAAGGTCAGGTTTGCCAATTCCCTGATATCGCGGAAAGTATTCGCTGTCCAGGATAAGCTAAATACCCTGGAGGAGCTCCTGCCCCTGGGTGTGTACATCAAAGACCTGTTCATTAAAACGCAGCCGGGTTCCGCTTTGCAAATCACCCTGGTTGCCGATTCTTACGAGAGCCTATTTGAAGCCTATAAAAGATTTTCTCCTTTCGATCCGGCCATCAAGAGCGAGAACCAGGTCGAGGGTATTTATCACGCCCGCATCAGCTTAAACATAAAATCGGACGCCAGCCATGAAAAAGATTAATCCTATTTATGCGGTTGTGTACGGTCTCATCGGCCTGTTTTTGGTCAGCACCCTGTTCCTCCTTTTCTCCCTGGCTTATTCTTCCCTGGAGACCATGTCGATCAAGGGACTGGATGCCAAAGCCCGGGAGTTCAAGACCCAGGAGACAGAGTTTTTGAAGCTTGAGGCCACTTTTAATGAGTGGCACGACATGGAGCGGATATTCACGAAGTTCAAAAAAGAATACCTGATCCGGTTCGATGATTACCCGGCTTTTAGAAATGAATTGCAGGGTATTTTCGGTCGGAATTTCTTGCAGGAGATCAAGTCGAGCCACAAGTACCGGAACATGTTTTCCGATATCCGCCGGGTCTCCATCGATCTCCAGATCAAGGGCGCTTACACCGACCTGAAGAAGTTCATCTCGGAGATCGAATCAAAGGCCGAGATGATCGTATTCGACAGCCTTAACCTGGTTCGCCAGGAATCGGGGGACCGGGTATTGGCGAAAATTATCATGGAGGTCTACTTTGTCAAATAAAGCCAGGTTTTTATGTCTCGTAGCGGTCATATTCGGCCTGGTTACCCTGCTAAATGCGGAGGTGATCAAGGTATCCCGGCTCAAGAAAGCGAAGATGGAGTTTTCCATCAAACGCGATCTATTCTCGCCCGGGGGAGTACCGGCAAGCGGTCAGCCGCGGGTCGAGGAACCCCTGCCGGAGAAAAAGAGCACCGATGAAAGAGAAAAGGAAGATGACCTCGAGGGAGAAGTCCGGCGGAGTATTGCGTTCGAGGGCTACATCTTGAAGAACAATAGGGGTAATGCGTTGGTCAATGTCAACGGCGAGTTTTTTGTGGCCGTGGTCGGCGAAATCCTGAAAGAAAAGATAAAGATCATTAATATAGAGAGTAAAGTACTCACCATCGAGGTCGAGTCGAAAATTTTTCAAATCAAATTAAAAGGGGATCAAAATGAGGAAAACGAATAAGCCCAAAATTATAGCCATATCCATAGCGGCGATAGTGGTGATGCTGGCCGGTGCCTGTACCACGGTTTCCTATCATCGGAAGAAAGGGCAGGATTATTACAAAGTCGGCGATTATGATAAGGCGGTGACCTATTTCCAGCAAGATTACAACCGCCACCCCAAGAGTAATGAAGCCAAAGTGATGCTTTTCCGGGCCAAGTTGAAGAGCTACTACGGACACCTGGGGCTGGCCAGGGAATACCGCCAAGCCGGTAAGAAAGAGGATGCCGTCAATGAATACCGGATCGCCCTGGGCATCTTTCCATTAAACCGGAAACTGGAAGAAGAATATAACGATTATATGGCGGTCAAAAAACCTGAAGAAAAGCGCGTCGAATCCACCATCGTGCCCCCGGTCAACCTGGCCGTCGACCCAGTCGAGAAGGTCACCATCAATCTCCCCAGTGCCCCGGTCAAGAAGATATTCAGTGCCCTGGGCAAATCCTTCAATATTAACTTCGTATTCGATAAAGATTTCCGGGACTTCGTCTACAGCCTGGAGGTGGAGAATGTCGGCTTCTACGATATATTGAACCAGCTCTGCCTGGTCTCCAGTTGTAATTACCGTATTCTTGACACCTCATCGGTACTCATTTACCCGGATTCCTCTTTCAAGAAGCGGACCTTTGAACTCCGCGGCCTGAAAGTATTTTATCTCTCCAACATCAAGGCCGAGGAGGGCAAAAAGCTTTTGATGACCATCTTCCGGGATGAACAGATCCAAATCCAGGAGGATATCAATCTCAACAGCCTGATCGTCAAAGCCTCCTTTCAGACCCTGGTCGATATCGAGAAATTCCTGCGCAACGCCGACAAGGAAAAGAGCGAGGTGGAGGTCGATATCCAGATTCTCGAAGTAAACCGCAGTATTATCAATGCCATTGGTGCCGATTTCAGCAGCCCCTTGAGCAGTGTTTCGGCCGGGAGTGTGGGCTCGGACGGCAAGATCGGCTCGACCATGAATGTGACCGATCTTAAAGATGCCAACTTCTACATCACTATCCCCTCGGCTGCCCTCCGTTTTCTCGAGAGCGACGATAACACCAAGATCATCTCCAAACCCAACCTGCGTGGAGTCAACGGCGAAGATATCCAGTTCATGGTGGGTGAAGAGCGGCCCATACCGCAAACCTCTTTTCAATCCGTGGCCGCCGGCGGCGTCAGCACCATCCCCATGACCACCTACACCTACAAAAACGTCGGTGTGGAAATCAAGCTCACTCCCTTTATCCACGGCAACGATGAAGTAACATTAAAAGTCAAGTTGACCCTCAATTTTGTCACCGGCTTTATCGATGCCTTCCCTGTCCTGGGTAAAAGGGAATTGGAGAGCGTCATCCGGTTAAAGGAAGGCGAGACCAATATCATCGGCGGATTTATCCGCGATGAAGTCAGGGGTTCATTAACCGGCTTCCCCGGGTTTTCCCGGCTGCCCATCATCGGACGGCTCTTTGGTAGCAAAACCAAAGAGATCAAGCAGAGCGACCTGATATTCTCCATCACCCCCCGCATCATCCGCAGGATCGATATCACCAAGAGCAACCAGGAGACCATCTGGACCAATATGCAGGCTGTCCCGGAAATCAGGGGCAAACTGGAGGAACCCGGTATCGAAGAGCCCCGGGCCGAAAAGAGGGGCGGCAGTACCGTGGAGGTCAACCCGGTGAACCGGCGTATGCCGGTTAACACTACTTCCTTTTTTACCATCCGGCTCAATTCCGCCCTGCCCGTGGCCAATCTCACCATCAGCGGCAATGTCCGGGGCGGCAAAGCAGTGATCGAAGAGGTCAAGACCGATGTCATCCGGGGCCCGGAGCTCAAGGTCTTCCAGAATTTTGCCGGCGAATCCTTCGATATCGGCTATTCCAATGTCCCGGAAACAGCCCGGACCGGTGTGCTCGCCCAGATGAAGATCAAATTTACCCAGCCCGGCAAGTACACCGTGGCCATAGATAACATCAACGCTACCTCTAAAGAGGGAACCCAGGTCGAGATTACCGCCAGCAACGCCGAAGTCGAAGTCTACTAATCACAGCAGAAAGATGTATTCAATCGGTCCCGCGGTCTTCCCGGGCATAACCGTCGCCATGGGCGACAAAAAACCGCTTACCTGAGGCGGTAAACTCATGGCATTCGTTGAAACAATGAATGCGGTCTATATTCACTCCTCCTTTGGGTCGGGTTAAATAGGGTTTCGCCTATGCCAATGGCCCTTTTGACCCAATGATGAACCCTGGGATCAAGATGTTGACTTAATGGGCTGCGTTGACGGCCCCCCCGGTCATATCACCGGCACTCCCGGTTATGACAACGCCTCTCCAGAACCTGAAGGGGCGAACCTGGATATTCGCCCGGTATAAAGTGCTATAGTTTCTCGATGTCGGCGGGGGTAAGACCGGTTAGTTCGGAAATCTCTTTTACCTGATAGCCCTTTTGCTTCATCAGCCGGGCCATGTCCAGGGTTTTGTTTTTTTCTCCTTCTTTCAGACCTTTATGGAGCCCCCGCTCTTCGCCTTCTTTGAGACCTATCTCTACACCGACTTTTATTCCATTTTCATGACCCTCATCATATCCTTCATCATGGGAGGTATCGATGACCCCTTTCAAATCCCGGTAGACCTTGAGACTATCCTCATACGCCTGCATCTGACCGGGGTCAAAATTCGCTATCTCCGCTTTTTCATTCATTATTTCCTGCATCTTACGGGCTTTCATGGCCGGCAGCTCCGTTTATTTGTACCATGCTTTATTATAATAGCAAACTCCCGATTTTTCAACTACTGCCCAAAAAATCCCGGCATTTCGGTCACGGCGCGCCGTGCCCCTACCGTAATCCAGTTAATCCCGTGGGGCCGACTGTCTTGCCTCGGATGAAATTGGGATTCCCAGGAATCGATTTTAGCGTTTAAATAGAAGGTGGGAGCGTCGAGATCAGCGACTGGAGATTTGGGTTGGCCGGAGACTTGACAAAAGTGAATGGATACTCTATATTTAGACTGTACAGGAGGTTTTCGTGCAAGAAGTAGAGTTTAAATCGCAATTGCTGAAAGACGGTCATTTGTACTGTCCACGGGAGTATGCAGTCCCTGCTCCACGCCCTTTTGGGCTATGCAAAGGAGATTTCCTGGTTCCTGACGATTTCGATGCCCCTTTGCCCGAATACCTTATCAAGGAATTTGAGGGATAATGAGGCTCTTGCTCGATGCCTGCATTTTTTTATGGCTTAACCGGTCCCGGTAAAATAGTATAAAATGATTTTCCCCATCTGTCAACTCTTTTTTGGGGGTGAGTGTTTGAAACTTCGATGAGATGGTTAAATTTTTTAAGCTATGATATAATGGCCCCAGGTAAAAAAATGGAGCCGGATAAGAAATGAGAACGAATCACCTGATAGCTTCATTGCTGATCGGTTTTTCTATGATGGGCGGAGTTGTCTTTACCCAGGCAGATAATGGCCCCGATATCCTGCAACCGGTGCGTTTATACCCGGCCGTAGGGGATGAGACGGTGTTTTTCAAGACTGTGCCTGAGGTAGTTGTCGATGACCAGGAAAATGTTTATGCCCTGGATAACATGAATATGACGATATATAAGATGTCCAGGGAAGGAAAACACATCAAGAACATCGGCCAGCGTGGGGAAGGTCCTGGGGATCTAAAATGGCCGACCCATATAAGGATCAAGGGGGATAGGCTTTTCGTGATCGACTCTGTCGCCCTGTCGGTCTTTTCTACCGACGGTCGATTCATCCAGCGATTCAGGGTATTCAACCGGATAGAACATTTCGATTTCCTGGGCGAGAACCTGGTCTTGAATGAGTTTAGCAACGATGGCCTGTTCCGTTTGTACACCTGCGAGGGCAAGCGCCTGCTCTCATTCGGCAAAAAGTACAGCATCGATTATGGATTATTTAAGGGATACAGCCAGTACGAGATCGATGGTACTGTAAATACCGGGAAAGTCCTGGGAGATGGCGAGAACACTTACTTCCTGTCCTATGTGTTTGGGGAAATATTCAAGTTTGACGCCGGGGGAAACCTGGTAAAAAAAGTAAAGCTGGATGGACTCGATAATAAGATCATTACCCGGAATATCCGCTATTTCTTCATCGATGGGGCAAAGAGGGAGAAGCGAGTCAGAGATAATTTAGGCTACTTTGCGCCGGTCTCCGATGCCGCTTACCTGGATAATGCGATCTATGTGTTGACATCTAACCCGGAGTATTGGCTGATCGTAGCGTACGATAGAAACCAATTCAATATCCAGGGGCGTTACCGTTTATCGCCACTGGGAAAGGATACCGCCGCACCGGTTAATCTTTACTTATGCCGGAAGGGTGCAGAAATTTTTTTCTATATCTCATTTTACCGGGGACGCCGGGATTCGTTTATCACCATGTACACCATAAAAAGGAGAAAATAGATGAAAAGAAAACTATTTGTTTTCGGTTTGCTGTCCTTGTCTATAGTCGTTTTTCTTATCGGATTAAGCCAGATCATGGCCAGGGTACCGGATAGTATGTGTTTGCTACCATATAATGAAGAGAACTGTAACGATATGTTTTTGGGTGGATGTACGCAAGCTGGCGGATGCTGGGCCAATGGCCCAATAACCGGCAGGTTTTGCAATATATACTGTAAATCATATATTTATGGCCCAAATGGGTGCGAACTGTATGATCACCCCATGGTCGATTGCGGTGTACCCATAAAATAATCGGAATATCGCAGCATTGTTCGCATCGGTCCATTTTACTCGGCCCATCGATCGACTCTTTTGATGGTCTCGATAGACGCTTCTTTTAAGACACTCATTCTCAGCGTCTCCATTTGCTGCCTCCAACAGACATTATACCCTCAACTATTTTTTCCTGGATGGCGCAGGGGGGAGGAGGAAGAGGGTTTGGGGGTGCGTGAGCTGGGGGAGAACCGATTGGGGGTCGGTGCCGGGGCGGCAGACCCAGATGGTCAGGCCGAGAGGGGGAACCATATTGAGCATGGGTACATCGGAGAGACTATCGCCGGCGGCGATTAAGGGCGGATGGGAAGAGATGAATCTCTTAAAAGCCTCGACCTTGCCTTCCCCGATGGTCACAGGTTCTTCGAGCTTATCGGTCAAGACCGCCTGTTTATTGCCGCTGACCGGGTCTGAAACAAACGCCAGGATGGAGCGGATGCCGAAAGCGTGCGTCTCGGGCAGGCCGAAGAGCTCGCGACAGGCGAGGCGCACCGATTGGATGTTGGTGGCGGAAATAACATAGACCCGATAGCCCAGGTCGGCGATGAATTTCAAGAATGCCTGCATGATTGGGTTGGGCCGGGGAACCGGCACCCTGGCCCCGGCAAGCTCGATATCGGTCTGGCCGCAGCGTAGGACCTGGAGGGTGGCTTTGTTGAGGGCATCGATTGTCAGCCCGGCCATGGCCGTGACCACGCGCTCGTAAGCCTGCCGTTTGCGGCCGGCGGCCAGCAAACCGTCGTACTCTTTCCAGGAAAAGGGGAGTTTATGGCCCTCTTTGAGCAGCCAGGCAAACACCGCATCGCCGATATCGCCGATCAGCAGGGTGTTATCGAGATCGAAGACGGCGATCTTTTCCGCCGGGAGGTCGGTCTCCCGGCGGTCTACCTGTTCTTCTAATGCCATTACCCGGTGCTCTAATTCTGCCGGTATTTTATCCATTGATACCGCAGTTTTATCGGTTGTCATATTTTTTCATCTATTTACGGTTTTTTCTTGCTGAGTTTCTGGCGGATGCGGTCGGTATAGACGTAAAAGGCCGGGACAACGATGAGACTCAAGGCGGTGGAGAGGACCAGACCGCCGATAACGGCAATGGCCATCGGGGTACGAATCTCGGACCCGGGGCCTAAACCGAGGGAGGGGGGAATGGCGGCCATCAGGGTAGAAGCAGCGGTCATCAGGATGGGGCGCAGGCGGATGGGCCCGGCCTTTTCCATGGCCTCACGGGCATCCAGGCCCAGCTCCCGGTTCTGGTTGGCGTAATCGACCAGGATGATGGAGTTTTTCTTGACGATACCCATCAGCAACAAAAGACCGATCATGCTGAAGACGTTCATGGTATGGCCGGTGATCAGGAGTGCAATGACTGCCCCGGCAATGGAGAGGGGCAGGATGGTCAGCACGGTGACCGGGTGCAAAAAGGAGTTGAATTGGGAAGCCAGGATCATGTAGGCGACCAGTATGCCGAGCCAGAGGGCAAAGAAGAGGCTGCCCATGGATTCACGGAAGGTGAGACTGGCGCCGCCGAGCACGGCCCGGTACCCGACCGGGAGGTTGGCAGAGAGTTCTTCTACCAATTTGAGCGCCTCATCCTGGGAATGGCCGGGTGCAATGTTGGCAAAGATGGATATCGCGCGCTCGCGGTCTTTGCGGGTAATGGCCTGCAAAGCGGGGATTTCCCGGGAGTTGACCAATGAGGAGAGGGGGATGAGCTCGCCGGTCTTGCTGCGTACCTGGAGGCGGGCCAAATCTTCGGGGCGCGCGCGTTGCTCGGCCAGGAGCTTTAAACGTACATCGAGGCGCCGCCCGCCCGAGCTGTATTTGCCGACGCGGATGCCGCCGACCATGGCGCTGAGGGTGGTGGCCACATCGTTGATGGAAACGCCGACATCGGAGCAGCGGCCGCGATCGGGCTGGATCTGGAGCTCGGGCATACCGAGGCGGTAATCGGTATCCAGGTCGATGATAACCCCGCTGGCTTCGAGCTTCTTCATGATGCCCTGGGTAATGGTTACCAGGCGCTCCCAGTCGGAGCCGCGCACGGAGAACTCGACCGGGAAGCCGCGCTGGGCGGTAAAGCTTCTCTGCGACATGTCCTGGATGACGGCGCGCACCCCGGGTATGGCGTTGAGCTCGCGGCGTATCTGCTGGGTGATCTCGGCCTGGCTGAGATCCCGTTCGCTGCGTGGCACCAGGGTGACAAACATCATGCCGGAGCTGACACCGCCCCCACCCATGCCGCCGATATTGGCAAATATGCGCTCTACTTCCGGGTGCCGGAACAGGGCGGTTTCTGTTTTGCGGATCAGGGCATCGGTTTCGCGGATATCGGAACCGACAGCGGCCTGGATACGGATCATCATCAGGCTTTGATCCTGGGAGGGGACGAATTCGCCGGGGATCATTTTAAAGATAAAGACAGAGCCGACCAATACGGCCAGGGCGATGAGCAGCACCAACCCGGGACGTCTGAGGCTGCGCCGAAGCGCACCGGCATATTTACGGCTCATCCAGATGAAGCTGTCATCGACTTTGAGGCCGACTTTGCTGCGGCCTTCGCGGGAAGTTTTGAGGAATTGGGCGCACCGGGATGGGGCCAGGGTCACGGCTTCCACATAGGAGAGCAGCACGGCCACGCACAGGGTAATGCCGAATTGCAAAAAGAAGCGGCCGATAACGCCTTTGATGAAGACCACGGGCAGGAAGATGGCGACCACGGCCAGAGTGGCGGCCAGGGCGGCGAAGGCGATTTCTTTGGTGCCCTCCAGGGCGGCGGCCCGCAAGGGTTTACCGGCTTCGGCATGGCGGTAGATGTTTTCCATGACCATGATGGCGTCGTCAACCACGATACCGACAGCCAGGATGAGCCCGAGCAGGGTAAAGGTGTTGAAAGTAAAACCGAAGAAATACATGGCGGCAATGGTGCCGAGCAAAGACATGGGTATGGCCAGCACGACGTTCATGGTGCTGGAAAGGGAGCCCAAAAACATCCAGCAGACGAGGGCGGTGAGCAATACGGATAGTATTAATTCAAACTGGATCTCGCGCACCGACTCTTCGATGAATTTGGTGGAATCGACGTTGATATCGACGAACATACCTTCAGGTAGGGTCTTTTGGATTTCGACCAGGGCTTTCTTGATCTCCCGGGCCACGGCCACGGCATTGGCGCCGCGCTGCTTCCTGACACCCACGCCCTGGGCCGGTATACCGTTGACGCGGGCCAGTCTGCGCATATCTTCAAAGCCGTCTTCCACCAGGGAGACATCCTCGAGGTAGATGGGGCTGCTTTCCGTTTGCCGGATAACGATGCGCTTGAGCGTGTCGATATCGATGGCTTCGCCGAGTACACGGATATTGACTTCACGGCCCTGGGTCTCCAAACGGCCGGCCGGGAGCTCGACATGTTCGCGCTGCAAAGCGGCGATCACATCCTGTACGGTTAAACCTTTGGCGTCCAGGCGTCCGGCGTCGAGCCAGATGCGGACATTGCGGTCGAGGGCGCCACCGACAGAGATTTCGCCGACCCCGGGGATGGTTTGCAATTTTTCCTTGAGCTGGTAACGGGTATAATCGCTCAACACCCGCTGTGGAAAGGGGCCGGATAGGGCGGCCCAGATGATGGGCTGGTCTTCCGGGTTGGTCTTGCCGATGGTCGGGGGGTCGATGTCCCGGGGTAAGCGCCGCTGGGCCTGGGAGACTTTGGTCTGCACGTCCTGCAAAGCCAGGTCCACGTTGCGGGAAATATCCAATTCCAGGGTGATGTTGGCGCTGCCCTGGCGGCAGGTGGAGGTAATGGTGAGCAGCCCTTCAACCTGGGTAAGGGCCTCTTCCATGGGCTCGACCACTTCGTTTTCCATCACTTCGGGTGCCGCCCCTTCCCAGTTGACCGACACATTGATGGTGGGGAAATCGACGTCGGGCAATTGGCTGATGCCGATGCGGGAAATGGCAACCGCGCCGAAGACGATGGTGGCGGCCATCAGCATCCAGGCGAAAACGGGCTTTTTAACGCATACTTCGGTAATGTTCATGCGGGCTCCTCCTATTTCGGCGTCCCTGTTTCCGCCGCTTTCCCGCTATCGTTCCCGGGTTTTGGGGCAGCCGGGGGGGTCTCTATCACCGGTGCGCCGTCGCTTAACGCCTCGGCACCGCGAATAACGAGTATATCGCCGGGTTTTAGCCCGTCCCGCACCTCGACCAGGCCGTCTACGGTGCGCATGCCGAGGATGACGATCTTCTCCCTGGCCTGGCCGTTTTCTACGGTATAGGCGAGAAAACCCCTCTCGCTGGGACGAACGGCTATTTGCGGGATAACCGAAACTTCCAGGGAGCTGCCCACCGGCACGGTGATCTCGGCAAACGTGCCGGGGCGTAACTGGTCCCGGTTCGGGTCATCGACCCTGGCGGTGACGGTAACCATGCGGGTGCTGAGATCGGCGGCCGCGCCGACATTGATAATGATAGAGGAGTACGGGCGGTTTTCTCCTTTGACACGGAATAGGGCTTTTATGCCGCCCTTCAATTGGGCGGCGTCCTGTTCGGGCACCCTGAAACGCAGGAGTAGCGGATCACGGCGCACCATGGTGGCGAGTACGGCCCCGGGCTGAACGTACTGGCCAGTCTGCACGGAACGGGTCTGGACAATGCCGGCCACGGGGGCACGCACCAGGGCATCGCGCAGGTTTAATTCGGCCTGGTTGAGCAGGGACCGGGTCACTTCGACATCGGATTCGGCGGCCCGCAATTTTGTTTTCCAGGTCTCGATCTCTTCGCCGGGGATAAGGCCGGGGTTCTTCTCGATGACCTGCTGGCGGCGTTTTAGACCGGCCTGGGCGTCTTCCCGGGCGGCGCTCGATTTCTCGACCGCGGCTTTGGCAGATTCGACGGCCAGGCGGTAGCGTTCGGGTTCGATCTCGGCCAATATCCGGCCGGCTTCGACCCGGTTGCCTTCGGTGAAATTCACTTTATCGACGGCACCGGCCACGCGGGCGGTGACCTGGACGACTTCGAATGCCTCCACGGAACCGACGGCATTAACGGCATAGGTAACCAGGCGTTTCTGTACGGGTTGGGTCTCTACCGGGAACTGGAGCATGACCCTCCCGGCTGGGCCGCCCTTACCGGAGCTGTCTGCGCCTTTGTGGCAGTGAACGGCGGTTATTATCGATAATATGGTTAATGAAACGATGATTGGCTTTGTTAAATGAATCTTCATGGTGTAAACTCCTTTATTCGTCCACTGGGTCCTGGCCCAGGGCGGTGCGCAAGTTTAAAAAGGTGGTGGCCAGGAGGTAGCGCTCCCGGATCCAATCGACCTCTGCTTCAAAGAGGCTGACATTGGCGTCCGCAGCCTGGAGAATGCCGGTCAGTCCCTGGCGGTAGAGCTCGGCTGTTTCCGAGGCATTTTTGCGGGCGATGTCGCGGGCCACGGCCGCCCGTTTAAGGGATGTTTGCTGGCTTTGCAGGTTGGCCAGGGCAGTGCGCACCTCGGTATCGACCTGGCGGAAAGCGGCCTGATAATCGAGATCGGCGATGCGGGACAGGGCTTTTCGTTCTTTGTAATCCCCGATGCGCAAGAACCCATCGAGGATAGCCCAGGTGCTGGTCAGACCGACCGACCAGTTGGTGTTCTGGCCGGATAGGCCGGATTCGTTGGTAAACCGGTACTGGCCGGTAAAGGACAAATTGGGCAGCCAGCGGAGGAGGGGTTCCCGGGCATAGGCGTGCTGGGCGCGGGACTGGAAATCGAGGGATTTCAAATCGGGGCGCTGCTGCCGGGCCAGGATGATGGATGATTCTTCCGGCGGCGGTGGTTGTTCTGCTTCTACCAGGAGTCTTTCCGGGGTGTCGATATCCCCTTCGATGGGGATACCCAGGAGGTATTCGAGCTGGAGGCGGGTGGTTTCCATGTCGCCCTGGGCGCGCACGATACTCTTTTCGGCAGTGGCGTATTCGAGCTCGGCGCGGGTGACATCGTTACTCGAAACGAGCTGGGCTTCAAACCGGGCTTTTGAGGCGTCGAGGTTCTGCCGGGAATAAGCGAACCGTTCTTCTGCCGCCTTGTAAACCTGGTGGGTGCTGAGGGTTAACAGGTAAACGCTGCACACCTCGAAAGCCAGCCGCCTTTTGCTGTCGATGGCGTTGTAGACTTCTGCCTGGCGGTTTAATGTGAGCTGCCGGAAAATGGGGAATGAACGGGAATCGAATAGGGTCAGGTTAACGTTGACATTCCCGGCCAGGGCGTTGCGGCTCTGGACGACGATCTGTTGCTCGTTGATCGTGCGGGTGACCTCGTTGGGCCGGCGGGTATAGGTGCCGGTGGCGGTGATGGTAGGCAAGAATGCCGACCTGGCCCTGAGCACCCGGGCGGAAGCAGCAGCCGACATCTCGTCGGCAGAGGCGGCCCGTTCGTTGTAGGTGAGGGCGGTCTTTACTGCGGTCTTGAGATCGAGTCTTTTACTTTCCTGTCCGTAAACCTTAGCCAGACAACATAACAGAAGCACAACCGTGGTGTATATGGCGAATCTTTTTGTCTTTTCCATTTTTTAAAGACCTGAATGATATTTATTTACTCCAGATGTGAATTTTTGTCAAATGGTAGAAACATAAATAGTTACTACGGAAAAAAACGGCATTTGTTTAATTGTATTTGAAAACAAAATAGGCCGGGAGATTGGCATTGGGAAAATCGGGCGGTAGGTTGGGAAATGGGAGACCGGATTGGATGGCGGTCAGGGCGGCCTGATCGAAGACGCCGATGCCGGAAGGATGGGTGATTTCGGCCCGGGATACGTACCCGTCTTTGTCGATAACGATGAAGATACCGACCTCCCCGGAAGCGCCGATCTGGACGGCCGGGGGGATGACCCAGTGCTTTTTTACCCGGTAGACGACCCGCCGGGCCCAGGGGGTGATGTCGTAGCCGCGGGAATCGAAGAAGGCGCTGCCGCCATAAGCGGTTATGCCGTCTCCGTCTCCGCTGCCGGGACGCCCGGGCCCCCGGAAGGGAATATCGGTAAAGTTTTCACCGCTGCTGCCGGATTCGCCTTTTGGGGCTTCTGAAACGATTTCCCGGAGGCGTTGGGAATCGAGGGCGGGGTGAAAACCCCGGTCGAGGTTGGGGACGATCCATTTCCCCGGGGTGATCCCCGGTTCGATGTCGATACCCCCATCTGGGGTAATCGCGGCGTTGCTACCGTCCTTTCCTGTTTCCTGGGCCGCTTCCCCAACTGCCGGTGGTTCTTCGTCGTCCGGACCGCCCTGTTTGCCGGGGGCGCCGTCGCCTTTACCGCTACCGGGGGTGCCGCCGGGTATGGTAAACTCCCTGACGATGATGGGCACCTGTCCTGGGTCTAGATCTGGGGCCGGGACCGGTCTCTTCCCGGGTATGACCGGCATCTGGGGGGAATATATTTTGCCCGGTTGGACGGGCACCACCTCGATCACCTGGTCGAGGCGATAGATTTTGCTGGTGATCTTCATATTGGCGGCAATGTACAAAAAGACGAGATGAAAAACCACGGATATAATAAAGATAGCTTTTCTCATACCAGGCCGAGGCCCCGTTTTAAGAGCCGGTGCAGCTTGCGCCTGACCCGGTCGAAATCGACCGGCTTGACCTGGGGGTGGATGCGGTTGGTGAGCAGGATATAACGGTAACCGGCGCCGGGTTCGAGCCACAGGGAGACACCGGTAAAGCCGCTGTGCCCGATGGCGGACCGGGAAATGGCCGGGCCGCCGGCCGTGATCCAGGAAGAGTTGAGTTTAAACCCGATGGTGCGGTGGCTCCGTTTAAAGGGGGTTAAGTTCTTCCAGCAGAGGCGGATGGTTTCGGGTTTGAGCAGGCGCGCCTGGTCGGGATAAAATTCGCCGGCTAGCTTGAAAAGATCGGCGGCAGTGGAGAAGAGCCCGGCGTTACCGGCTGTGCCGCCGAGGAAATGGGAGTTGACATCGTGGGTGTCGCCCTGGATGAGGTGCTCGCGCCAATCGAACTTTTGGGCGGGTCCCGGCAAAGCGGTTTCGGCCATTTTCTTCTCATAGGTGTTGCCCAGTTCGGTGGGGGCAGCGGTATTTTTCAGGGCTTGGGGCACCCTTAAAAAGGAGTGGGTCAGGCCGAGGGGCCGGAAGACCAGGTCCTGGATAAAGTCGTGAAATGGGCGGCCGGCGACCGCCTGGATGATATGGTAGAGCAGGATGTAGCCGGGGCAGGAATAGATGACCTTTCTGCCTGGCCTGGATTGAAGATCGAGGTAGGAGTAGGTGGCCAGGTAATCGGGGCCATAGAGGTAGAAGGGAAACCAGGCGGGCAGACCACCGGTGTGGGTGAGGAGATGGTGGATGGTGATGTCGAAGGGCAGGTGGGGGAAAAATTTCTTAACCGCTGTGTCGAGGGAGAATTCCCCCCGCTCGCTGAGGTACTGCACGGCCAGGGCCGTGATCAGGGGTTTGGTCAGGGAAGCGGTGTCATAGAGCGTGTTTTCGTCCAGGGGTTCTTTGTCGGGGAGCAGCGATTTGCAGCCATATTGCCGGGAAAAGAGGGTGCGCCCGCCCTGGCCGACCAGGATAGTTATGCCGGGGATGATCTCTTCATCGATGAGTTGCTGGATAAATTTTTCAAAGGGCAATATCTTTCTTTATGCTGCTTGAGACCATCAGGGCGAGATCGAGCGCATTTCGACCGTCAACGCCGGTAACGTTGTAATTCCGGCCGGTCATAATGGTCTGGTAAAAATTATACCAGAGGTTATAGAGGGGCTCGACCTCCTTGATTTCCGGTATGTTTTCCAGCACCTGGCCGCCGGCCAGCTCGTACATCTTCACCCGCCGTTTGGTGTAATCGAGGGAAAGGTATTGCTTTTCCTGGAATATTCTCAGTTTCCGGGTCTTTTTCTGGGACACGCGGCTGGCCGTGATATTGGCCACCAGGCCGGAGTTGAATGCGATGCGCACATTGGCAATATCGACCTTCCGTGAGATGATGGGTACGCCCACGGCATCGATCTGCTTGACGCCCGATTTGTCCCATTGCAAAATGATATCGAGATCGTGGATCATGAGATCCATGATGACATCGACATCGAGGGAACGGGGGGAAAAGGAGCCGAGGCGCTGGATCTCGATAAACAGGGGTTTTTTGACGATGTCTTTGATGAATTCTACGGCCGGGTTGAACCGCTCCAGGTGTCCGACGGCCAGGGTGAGGTGCTTCTGTCCGGCCAGGGCGATCAACTCATCGGCCTGTTCCAGGTCCAGGGCAAAGGGTTTTTCCACCATCAGGTGCTTGCCCTGGTCGAGGAAAAACTTGCCAATCTGATGGTGGCTCTGGGTGGGGGTCGATACCATGACGGCATCGACCCGGTCGGCCATCTGCCGGTAATCGGTAAATGCCTGGATGTGGGGATAGGGCTCGCAAGCGGCCCGTAAATTATCTGCATTTATATCGGCGGCGCAGGTCAAAGTCCATTCGGGTATGGAATCGATCACCCGCAAATGGTTTTTGCCCATGGCCCCGGTGCCGACAACGCCTATTCTCATGTCTACCTCATCATTTCCTTATGCGACCGGGTTTCCCCCCGGACCGGACGCTATCCCCAGGTTAGGTTTTTAATGATACCCCGTTTACTCCCGGAGATGAAATCGATAATCAGATCGACACCCTCTAAATGGGAATACTCCTGCTTCAGCTTGTCTACGGCCTGGGTGGTATTCAAATCCATCCGGTACAGGACTTCGAAGATTTCCTTGATGCTGTTGATAAACTCCCGGCTGATCCCGTTTCGCATCATGCCGATGGAATTGGTACCATAGAAGTTGTAGCCGGTATCCCGGTTCTGGGCGATCTTGGCGAATGGCAGCACATCCTGGAGGACAACGGTGTAGCCGCCGATGTAGGCATTGCGCCCGATGCGGGTAAACTGGTGAACGGAAGAGAAAGCACCGATAACGGCGAAATCAGCGACTTCCACGTGACCGGCCAGGGTAGCGCCATTGGTAAATTGGGTGTGGCTGCCGATCTGGCAATCATGGGCGATATGGGTGTACATCATGAAATAATTGTGATCGCCGATGCGGGTGCAACCGCCCCCTTTGGCTGTACCCCGGTTGACGGTGGTAAATTCCCGGATAATGTTGTAATCACCCATGACCACACTGGTCTTCTCATCTTTGAAGGTTACGTCCTGGGGTTCTGTACCGATCGAGGCAAAGGGGAATATTTTGCAGTTCCGGCCAATGGTGGTCAATTGGTCGATGACGGCATGGTGCATGACCAGGCAGTCGTCCCCTAAGACCACCTGGTCGCCGACAATCGCATATGCGCCAATCTCGACATTGTGGCCGAGCTCAGCTTTTTTACTGACAATCGCGGTGGGATGTATCTTTACTGTGCTCATTTATTCTGAAAAGGCAGAACTCATCATCGCCTCGGCGGCCAATTTCCCATCGACAAAGGCTTTACCATTCATGATGACAAAGACTCCGCGGGTTCTGACCACACTGAGCTCCAGATCTAGTCTATCCCCGGGCACCACTTTTCGTCTAAACCTGGCCTTATCGATGCCGGTGAAATAACCCATCCGTTGGCCCTCGGGGAAATGCCGCATGATCAACACCGCCCCCAATTGGGCCATGGCTTCGATGATCAACACACCGGGGAACACGGCCTTTTGTGGGAAATGGCCCTGGAAAAGGGATTCGTTATAGGTAATGTTCTTATACCCCTTGATCGACTTCATCTCGTCGACTTCCGTGACCCGGTCCACCAGGAGGAACGGGTAGCGGTGGGGAATAATTTTTCTTATTTCTTCGATATCCAGATGCGTTTCCATTTTTCTTTATTTGATGGGTGAACCGCCCGTTCTGCTATCCATGATGCGGATAATATCGTCGGTGATATCGACCGATTCATCGAAATAGGCGACGGCAGTGATTTCCAGGATGATGGTCAAGCCTTTGGTCCGGCCGATCTGTTGGATAATGGGTTTAATTTCTTCTTGCAGGGCCTGCATTTCCACTTGCGTCAGGTTCTGCATGCCCCGTTGCGAATCTTCCACGAACCGCTTGAGATCTGTCCGTTTATTCTGCATATCGAGGGCCTTTTTCTCTTTGGTGGCTTCGTTTAAGGCCGGGGATACCAGCTCTTTTTCGATCTTTTTGATCTCATTTTGCATGGCCGTGATCTGGTCCTGTTTCTCTTTCCCGAATTTTTCCAGTTTATCGGAAAGCGCCCGCCCTTTCTTGGTGCCTTCGATCAGTTTTTGGGCGTTGATGATGCCGATTTTGACTTCAGCCAGGATAAACCCGCTTAACAGGAAAACGATCAATGCTGCAATAACTACCTTCCTCATATTTTACTCCTTTTTTTAAATTGTTTTATTAATCTATCATGCCTGGGTATGGGTCGGTGACCTTTATTCCCGGCTGATGTTTATTTATCGTTCGCACATTTTTACTCATCAAAAAGATGGACCGATACCGAAGCGGAAAGCGAAATGGGAATCATCCACATCGATCAACCGGGGATTGTAAGCAAAAATCAACCGGAACGGTACACCCAGCATGGGTACATAGACCATTAACTCGACTCCCATCGATTCGTAGCGGTCCGATAGGTCGATCTTACCATTGTAGGAATTGCCGACGTCGTAGAAGAAGACGAAGCTGAACTGTTGGCTCATGGGGATGCGGTACTCCAGGTTCATGAAAAAGGCCCTGGAACCGCCGATGACGTAACCGCTGACATCCTTAGAGCCGATGCGGTAGACATCGAAACCCCGGATCGACTGTTCGCCGCCCAGGAAGTATTTCTCATAGAAGGGGATATCTTTACCGCCGAAGCTGCTCATGCCCTGGTAAACGGCCTGGAACCCGATGATATGGCGCTTCTTGAACACCGGCAGGAATTTGACGAACTCGAATTTGTACTTGTGCAGGTTGATGTCGCCGCCCAAAAAGCCGCCCGAATACCGGTAATTGAGCAGATACCTGATGCCGGAAGTGGGGAACAACGGCGAATCTACGGTCGAATAGTACAATGTCGGCGAGAAGGCCGATATCGTACGCTTACCCTCGGTGTAATAAAAATAGGAGTAGGGGTTGTTCCATTCGAGTTCCTCATTAACATTGCTAACTTCGATGTTTTCGAAACTGTAGATTAACGATGTGCCCCAGTATTTCCAGAAGCGGGCTCCGGTCGATACGGTAAACCCCTCGGCAAAGCGGGTATAAAGCCCGGGATACTCGTAACTTGTCCGGTGGACATCTACCCCCAGGCTGGCAAACGAATCGAACAACCGGGGCTCGGTAAAAGCCAATTGGTAATTCTTCGACCGGGTGCCGGTCTGGAGATTCAGGGCAAAGGTCTCGCCCAGTCCCAGGAAATTCTGCGTCGAATAGCCGAAAGCCACGAACCAGCCATCATAACCGCTGTAACCGACATTGAAATTCAACATGTTGCGGTTCAGCTCTTGGACCTCGACTTTTAGGTCGATTTGTTGTGGATCCTGTGGGTTGGGCTTGATATCCGGCATTTTCTCGATGGTTACCAGGCCGAGTTGTTTCATGCGCCGGATCGAGTCTTCGAGGGCATTGATATTCAAGCGGTTCCCCTCGCGCAAGAACCACTCCCGGCGGATGACGTGATCTTTGGTGAAATTATTGCCGATAAATTCGAGCTTGCCCAGGTAGACGACGTCATTCTCCACGATGCGTATCGTTAAATCGGCTACCCCTTTTACCGGGTCCAGGTTTTCTTGCGGGATGATCTGGCAGTAGAAATACCCGGCCGAGCTGTAGGTCTTCAATATCTCGTCCCTCATCTTGTTGCGTTTCTTCATATTGAACACCTTCCCGCGCTTCATGTTGATAAAGGTGCGCAATGCCTCCGTTTTCAATACTTTATTCCCCTCGAAGCGGATTTCTCCTAACCGGTAAAGGGGCCCCATCTCTAACGGGACGGTGATCTTCATCATCTTGCGGAGTCCACCGAAGATGTGCTTTTTATTGATGAAAGAGAGCGACGGTGTGCCGACTTTCGCTTCCAGGTAGCCCTTTTGTTGCAAACGGAGCTTGATCTCTTCGAGGTCCTCGGCAATCTTATCTTCTTTATAAGTATCTTTATTCAATACCCAGGAAAAAAGCCGGTGCGGTTTATTCGTCTTGATACCCCGTTCTAAGAATCCGGCCGGCACCTTCTTTTTGTCGAGCCCGGGAAAATCGATTACCCCGATGCGGGTCTTTGGCCCCTGCACCACCTGGACCGACAGGGCCACCTGGTCGCCTTTTTCCTCTTGCGGAGTAATGGTCACCTGGCCCGCATTATAGCCTTTTTCTACCAGCATGTCCCGGATCACCTTTTCCACCCTTTTAACTTTGGCCGGGTTAAAATGGGAAAAGGACAATAGAGACAGATTCTGTTCCTTCAGCTTGTCCTCGATGTCCTTTTGCTTGATCTTGCGGCCCGTCTTGTAGGTGACGGCCGAGATGAGGGGGTTCTCCTTGACCGTGATGACCACGATTTTGCCGTTGGTGCCGTCCTGGCTATCTATCGAGATATCGGCAAAAAAACCGGTTTCCCACAGAGTCTTGAAATCTCTTTTCAACTGGTCATCGGAAAAGTCGCTGTTCTCTTTGGACTTCATATAGAAGAGAACCGTATCGCGGCTTACTTTCTGGTTGCCCTCGATCTTGATCTTCTCGATGATTTCGCCCCAACAAACCAGGTCCAACACTAAGAACAAAATCAGTACCCATAATACTTTTTTCATAATACCTCGCAAAGGAAATCTTTATATCACATTTTCACTAAAAATTCAACAAACGGAAAAGTTAAGGACCCCCGGGTTTTTTTTTCTCCAGGTAAATCTCATTGATAAACAAGGCCGCAACGATGACCGTTCCCCCCAAAAACAAGCGCACCGGGTCGGTCTTTTCTCCAAAAAAAATCAGCGAACAGGCGACGGCCAGGGGGATTTTCAGGTTATTCATCACCGCCAAAGCCCCGACATTGGTCTGCCGGGCCCCATAATTCCACAGGAAAAAACCCAGTCCGGAAGCCAGCACACCGAGGTAGAAAAGAACCGCTAGCTGCGAAGGACCCAGGGCCGGGATTTGGGCCCGGCCGAGATTCCAGGAGGCCAGGGCAGCCGGCAGGAGCCCGCCCAAATAAAGCAAGCCGAATAGGTGGCGGTCTTTGACCTGGGGGGCATGGGCCATCACCTGCCGGTACATGATCTGGCCCAGGGCAAAACAGAGATTGGAAACCTGCACCAGCAGAAAACCGCTGACCAGGACATGCCCCCCGGGGTGCCGGTAAACCATGATGGCCACACCCAGGACGGCCAATAGGGCAGAAAACCAAAACAATGGGGAGAAGCGCCGCTGCCGGAGATCGTTTAGTAGGGTCACGTACAGGGGGGTAAAGATGGTGAACATGGCCACCTGGAAAGCGGCCAGGTATTGGAAAGAGGCAATATAGGCGATATACATCAACCCGTATTGGATGGCCCCGACCAGGAGCATTTTTAGGGCCAGCCCAGCCGGCAAGCGCCGCGGTCTGAGGAATGGCAGTAACACCAGGCTGGCCAGGAATAGGCGGGTAAAAGCGATGAAATTGGCATCGATGCCCGCCAGGTAGCCCTTGATTAAACCGAAAGAAAAAGCCCAGATAACGGAAGCAGCCAGGAGGTAGGGCATCGACCGCGGGCGACTATTTGTCCAGCCCCTTGATCTCCAGTGGTAAATGGCGATCCAGGTATTCGTCCGGGGGGACCTGGCGCAGGATGACCGCCTGTTTTTCGGCCCAGGCCAGGAATTTTTGAAAGGCGGGAGAAAGGGGCTTCTTTTTTAATAAGGCAATCAACCGGTCGATCTTATCCATGAGCACCGGTCCCGGTTTTTCTGCCAGGTAGCCGCTGCGGTCGTCGGTTATCATCCGGTTCGCCTGGGATAATAGCTCTGCGCCCAGCAGGAAGACCCGGGCATCGGCCAGCGCCAGCGATAAGAATTCGCCGTTCAGATTATTGTAGAGTTTGACCAATTCCCGGCCGGCCGGGGAGGCGACCGATAGATCGCGGCGAAGACCACGGAGATTGGCCAGTAAACGCTCTTGCGAAACGGCGCCGGCAGTTGCCGTCTGTTCGGCATAACACTTTTTGTTGGGGTTCTCCTCGTCGTCGCCGCCATCATCGGGGTATCTCCCGGCAATAAAATCTTTATAAACCGTGTAAGCCGGTTTCTCCGTCAGGTTGCTCCGGAGTACACCCCAGGGGAGAATGCCGGCCTTGGGATCATCGATGATCTCGTAAAAGAAGAGCTTAACCGGGTAGTTTTTTCTCCGCCGCTTTTGCAAAATCTCCAGGTAATTAGCACCCTGCATGTTCTCGGAAAAATCCTGGGTATTCCAGCCGGTTTCGGTAATCCAGAAGGGCTTGGCTCCATTACCCGTCTCATCGATAATCTGTTTGACCGAGGGGATGAAGCTCTCGCCCTTTTCCAGCAGCTCGTACATGAAGTATACACCTTCATTTATATACATGTGATGGGAGACCACATCGATGTAATTACCGGCCTCGGTGAGGATGTATTTCATCCAGAAATACCACTCCTGGCCGTCAGACAGGAGATGGGCCAGCTCCGGGCCGACGATAAATGCCTCCGGGTCGTTGGCCCGGATCACTTTGGCAGCCGGTAAGAATATCTTCTTAACGAAAACATCTTTACCCTGGGCAAAGAAATCGCTCACATTCGGCTCATTCCAGATATTCCAGTATTTGACTTTTCCCTTGTACCGCAGAACCGCCGTCTTAACGAATTTTTCCCAGTCAGCCACATTGTCGGGCGGGTAATTGATGCCCCGGAACCGGTTGGCCCAGGAAGGGGTATAGCCGATTATGAGAAGCACGGATAAATCGTTCTGCTGGGCATAATTGATGACCCGGTCGCAGTTTGTCCAGTTATACTTGTTCCTCTGGGGCTCGACCGCGGCCCAGATGGCCTCTGTCCTGATCCATTTGATGCCGGCAGATTTCACTTTTTGCAAAACGGTGTTGCTGACCTGGTGCACATTGATGCCGTAAGGCGATGGCGACACATTGGCCGGGTAAATCCAGAATAGGGATACGCCCCACAGAAATACCATTGCAAGGATTCTTTTTACCATGACATGATTATAAAATTGAAATTACTTTTTGTCAAACGGTAACCGGTTGCTTCTTTTTTCGGCAATAGGGGAAGTCCCGGCTGGGGGAAAAGAAGATGATCAAACCGGGAATGAGCAGCACCAGATCCCGGAAAATCAGGCCCAACGGATCGCTTTTACCGATAGCCGTGGCCGAAAAACAGCCGCAGTTAAAATCGAGCCCCCGCACCAGGTTGATGGTCAGCGCCGCGGCAAAAATAACCAGCAGCAGCGAGAGCACACCGGCGGCAGCGCGCGGGAAAACACCGATCACCAATAATACCCCGGCAATCATCTCGACCCAGGGTACGACTGCTGCGGCCAGGTAGATGGAAAAAGCCGGGAAAAGCTTGTAATTGTGGATGATGCGGGCAAAATCAGCCGGGTGGGCAATCTTGTCCAGGCTGGCATAGATGAATACGCCGCCCAGGAGCAAGCGGCAGACCAAGAGGAAAATGGGACTGGAAATGATTGTTTTCAACCGGGATTTCATTGGGAACCCCCTTCGCTATCGGAATTTTCCACCTCGTTGCCCAGCTCGCTCCATTCGGCCATCCCCCCTTTATAGATAAAAATATCGGCATACCCCTGGCGGGATAACTGTTCCCCCAGCAAGGAAGCATCATGGCAGTCTATCGAGCTGCAATAAATGATGAGTGTATCGACACTGTCGAGCTTGGCTTTGATCCCCGTGTAGACCCGGTCGAATTCATAGACCGGCAGGTTGACCGCGCCCGGGATGTGTCCCTGGCCGAACTCCTCGCTGGCCCGGGCATCGATCAATACCGCCTCGCCGCCATCTACCAGGTACTTCATGGTCTCGACATCGATCTCTTTCAGCGTAACGACGCCGGTCTGACCACTATCCTGGCCGATCAACTTATCGGTCAGGCGGGGATCATAATCCCGGAAAACAGGCAGGGGTGAGATCGACAGTGCATTGTACGCCAGGCCGACCCCCAGGCCCAAAAACCCGATCATCATCATCTGTACGATTGTCTTTTTCATGGTGCTTTTCGGTCGCCTCATTTAAATTTACTGCCGGTAATTAGGGAAAGCAGAGGTTCATACTACCCTTTTTCCCCCCAAATGTCAAGAGCAACAACCTATTTTTAAGATCAAAGCTTCAAGAGATTCTAAAGTCCTTAGGTTTTTTGGTAAATGGTGTTCAATGGGATTGACAACCCTTCGCGATTCTGCTACTATCTGAAAGTAAAAAATTCGAGGCGATTATGACCGAAATTGAAATCTCAAATGAAATCATGTCTATAAAGTCCCGGGAACAAATGATCCGTTTTCTGGACGGTTACTCCGCCGATAGACTGGAAGAACTAGATGAAAGAAAAACCAGGGCCCCATTAGTCAAAAGCTATATGCTGGAACATGTAGGTCATTCCGGGAACGTCAATACAGCCCTTAATATTATGAACCGCAGGGGTATCCTTACCTCTCAAATCGACGATAACCTATTCAAGCTCCAGGAAACTGATAAAAAAAACTTATTTATGGGTTTTCTTGAGACACTTACGCCCCGGTATTTTGTTTTTTATAGTATTCATGAAAGCCAACTTGCCGACCGTTGGACAAAAAAAGTGGTTTCCGACTCCCCTGAACTGGACCACGTCTGGTTGAGTGGATTGACTTTTAATGCCCTTTGGAAAAGGGTTGTCCAGTTAAATCAGCCCCAGCGTTATGCCAGGATAATGTTTCAACATGACAGCATTTATCAAATCGATAGTGAAATGGAGCTGCGGGATGAGTCGGAAGAGGATGATGAGAATCCAGGGAAAAATATTGGCGATGAAGAATATCCCCTGGAAATCCTTGAGAGAAGAGCATCAAAATTCACACTGGTGGATAAGATTTCCGTGGTCCATGAAAAATTGGAACGCCTCCAAAAAATCTATTTCCCCCTTTATGCCATCAGTCAATTAAGATTCCCTTCCCCGGTAGGGCGCGGCGGGCATGATTTTTATGATTATGGCAAGGTCACCAACCGGAGCGGTAATTTCCGGGATCATCGCAGCCATATTATCTATATCCAGCACATCTATGATGCGTTAATGAAGATGACAGAGGAAAAGATTTGGTTTTCCCTTGAAAAAGAAACCATACAAACACCGGGGGCTTTTCAAAAATTAATCGGTTCACCCCTGTCCATAAAATTTAAAGAACCGTTGGCCAAAGAAACTTTCGATTATTGGATAAAATCGACTTTCGGCAGAACCAGGAATCGTTTCCGTTTATGGGGAAATCCGATAAGGTTGGGTCCCAGGAAAATTCATGTTTATGGTGTGGACAGGCACCTCTGGCAACCGATTTTTATGGAAATCACCGATAAGAATTTAACGGCGATTATTCCCAAGGGAACCTGCGGGAATACAGTTCACAGGCTTGTGACAAATATCCAGCGGTTTATCGACCCTGCCGCGGAAGTATACATTGGGGATATGAAGTATAATGACATGGTCGACGAGTCTTCGGGTGGGGTAAAATATGAATTACCAAATTGAAGAATTATGTGGTGATCCTCTTTTTCAATTGAATATGGCCATATGGTTATCGCAATCTAAACCCGGCGATTTTGGGGTACGGCCGATTTTTTATGAAAGCGGTTTCAGAATTCGTTCCATAGACGATACCGATCCACGTCCGCTTTACTAAGATGGTCTTGCAAAGCAAGACCATCTTACACCGCCCCCGGTATCCCTGTCGGTTTGCCATCTTCCCTTTTTGATTCGGCAGTTTCCCTGGATGAAACGTCATCTTCCGTTATTGATTTATCATTTTCCTGGACCCAAACATCATCTTTCCTGGTTAAGAAGGAGACAGGCAAAATTTAATTCCATCATTTTAGACCCCCACGAGAGATTATTCCTGAGTTTAGTTGACAAATGAAAAAATGTATCGTAATATTGAGATGGAGAAAATAGTGAATGAATTTATCGATAAGAGTTGAGATATTTAAAGAGGATGATGTATATGTGGCATTATCCCCGGAGTTAAATGTTTCCAGTTTCGGGGAGACCATCGATGAAGCAAAAGAATCCATAAGAGAGGCCATTGAAGGTTTTCTCGAAGAATGCCGGGAAATGGAGTCATTAAATGAAGTCCTGGAAGAGTCAGGTTTTTTGAGAGTTGAGAATAACTGGCAATCAAGGATACCGGTGGCTGAAGAAAATCTTGCTCTTGCGGTATAGTACCTGTTCCGAATGCCTGACAAAAAAATTACGCCGGTACATTATCAAGTACTTATAAAGCTATTTGAGCTTGATGGTTTCAGTGTGAAGCGGACGCGGGGAGATCATATAATGATGACAAAACCGGGTATAAACAGACCCCTGGTAATAAAATCCAGTCCCCGGAAAGTACCGGTAACACATATTCGAACCAACATGACAACCGCGGGTATGTCAAGAGAACGATATTTCGAACTCTTAGAACAAGTTGAATAGGACTTAGTTCAACAACTCTTTTTGTCAGATTATAGGTTAATGGTAGCTCAGGCCGGATTCTCTGCAATAGTCCTTCTGGAGCTTTTTGCTCTTCTTCCAGTTTTCAATATGACCCTGGAAGAATTGACGCCTCGTTTGACCATTCTCTTCTGCCATGATAGCTTCCTCCTCGGTATGGTTTTCAAGGAACCCATCATGACATAAATTCACCCCCCTGTGAAGATGCACTTAATTGAGCGCTTACAAAAAGACCGCCTATTTCCATCACAGCCTCACGTTGGCGGATATGATGTAGATATGGCCAGGTTCCTTTATTCTCTGCCCCAACTAAATGGAATATTTTTTAATCTCCAGGAAAGGACACAGGCCGGGAATTTTATTCCTTTTTTCCCGGCCTGGCCACGCATCCTCAACGCACAGAAAAAGAATCAATGAGAACTATAAAGAGGAAGCGGTGCGGGCAGGTGAAAAATGGCTACCGCCGAGTTTGCACCCTTGCACGCACCGCCCCCTGTTCTTCCTGTTCTTCTTCATCTTATTGACTTTTACCGGAATAACTAATGAGCGTCCCCGGTTCTTCTAAAGCTATATCCCATTTTGGATTCCAATAGCTCTGAATAAAAGCATTGGTCTTTTTGTTATCGCACACAATAATTCCACATTCACCTAATCCTACCTCATACTCACCCTTCAAATATGACTCTGGTATAATAATCGGTAGGAATTGTAAGCATGTTAATGCTGTTACGGTTTCAGGATTGCGCAAGTGAGTTCCACCCATAAGTTCGAGTGCTCGCTGATAGTTTGGAATTGGCAATTTAGAGGGGTATATATTTTGAGAACCTATGTAGAATGAATGCGAGTCAACAATAACTATCTTTGCATGATTTCTGAAGGGGAAATTCCTTACTTTAAGGTTAACAGATGATCCTAGCATATCGCCACCCAAAATCCGATCACGCACTGCTGTCGCATAATCACTAGAATACCCTCCTTCAATTCCTCTTTGCCCCTCTTTAACTTTATCTCTACTTACTATTATCCTTACGGATACGCCTCTTTTTAAAGCAAGCCTGATTTCTTCAATTGCTTCATCCCAAACAAAAATTGTCGTATCTGTGGGATAACACATTGCCTGCTGAGATAAAAACAATGATTTTTTGGCACTTTTAATTATATCGATAATAGCAATATCGCTTGGTTCCCTCTCCTTGTAATAGTATCCACTTCTCCTTCCAACTAAAATTGTTTTAGAGCTACCTCCACTCGCATTGGAGTTAAATACAGAATTATTTAATTTGGTAATTTCTGATTTAATATTTGAAAAAGTCTGAGATGTTAAAATTGTAAATTCGAACACACCTTTTCCGAACGAATCAGGTACATAGTACCCTCCGTGAATATTCTGGTTGTCATAAAGGCTACTGATATCACAGAAAGATGAATTAGTCTTGTATAAATCTGTCCAAAAATTATTTATGAATTTCTGTACACTGCCAACAATGCTTCCTTGTATGTAAGCAGACGCATCGTTAACCGCATCATTAGGATCAGTAGGGGAATTTAAGCTATCCTGACTAAAGTTCATTCCGCCTATAATGGCCTTAGCACCATCAGCTATTATAATCTTATGGTGTCCCCATCCATCTGGACATGAAATTCTACTAACTATTTGGTTTGGTACTCCTCCTGATCCAACCAATAAATTGATGTTGTTTGGTATACTCCCGAGATCTTTAAGTATGCTATTTAAGAAATTGTAAGCTTGGGAGGCGAAAAATCTCGTAGGCACAACAGTTTTGTAAAGCTTTTTTGCTGATTGAACAGGTTCTGTCCATGATATGTCCACATTTGGTGAATATCCACTAAATATCCTTATAGTAAGATTACCATTATGGTTTTGAATGACGTTTTTAATGTCATCTTTAAATGATCCTGATAGATCACCAAATATTAAAATGTCAATTGATGTCTTAGCGCTGTTAACTAAACTATTAAAGACTGCTTTGGTGTTATTTTCTTCTACAACAGTACCACTTTGGAGCAACCAACTACCACTAGTTAAGGTTCCCTTGCATGCATCCCATACTTTCCCCTTTAAGTTACTATGCTTTGTCTTTAAATCGTTAATTATGCTATTATACAAATGTGTACTAGAATCTGGTTGGATAGTCACTTCTACGTTTTTCTTTTTTATAGGTTCGGGAATGGGTGTGGTGATCTGACCTATTGCAATAATCCCTGTAGCCGTGCCAAAGGCCGCCATAACTGGGCCTGTTGCGGTTCCATAAGATGCGACAATTACTACAGCTGCAACTATAGCTAGACCACTAAACGCAAAGAATCTACCCCAACTCTGAGTCTGAAATGCTCTACGACCTCGTCCTCCCAGACCCTGAAACGCTTCTAAATGTGATGCTATGATATCCTTGGATGGATAAGCTTGCATTTGAAAAAGAAAGTTAACATTTGAAGGTGCTGTAACGGTAACAGTCCATATTCCATGCACTGGTTTATTAACTAACAGTGCAAAAAGAGAGTTAGTGGCATAACCACTCACCACATGGGTTTTAACAAAAACGGAGCCATCGGTAGGACTTGCATCTTGATTGTAAATTTTTCCATTTGGGTCAGTTACTTGTACAAAAACCCCTTCGGGAAAACGTGCAAAACCTGAGTTGTCGATTACCGTCCCCAATAAGGCTACAGCATCATTCCCGACCCGCATTGTTTGGGTATAATTTATATTTGTTACTGGACCAGGTTGGAATGTACCTTCTATTTGACAAAAACTGTACGAATTTGGGCCATAAAGAGTTATACAGTTTAAACATGTCATATAACTAAAATTTGCTGACCCGGGTTGTAAATCATTGGAGTAAATAGAGCTATCTTTCAATGAATTATTTAAATACCAATAGGCAACAGGGCCAACTCCAAGTTCTTCTATTTGGCCATATCCGGATAAAATAGATTCGCGCTCACTCAGAATTCTATTCCAAAGGCCAATATTCATTAGGCCTCCCTTATACTGATTGTTTTGTACTGCATTGTTTCCGATTAATACAGCTTGGTTTGATGCAGGAGGAGTACATGCCGTTTGTGATGTGGCTGAGAGCAACTGTCCATCAAGATAAATTGACGGTTGTTGAGATTCAGGCGCTGAACATGTAATAATGTGACATTGATTTGAATTAATAATGCTCGTTGAACCAGTTATTATACTAGCGGAAGAGCTTGATCTATAAACAGAAAATTCAATTGCCCCTTTCGAATTCAAAGATAATTCAAAAGAGCTAGTAGATATGATGGTTCCTTGAGTAGTTGGTTGAACCATAACCGTTACAGTGAAATCATTGTTCTGCAAATCATAGGAATCGATATAAGGGGCAGTTATGTCTCCACTCATCATCATCAGCATTTGTGATGGATAATAAACCTGTCCCAACCACCAGTTCTGATCGCCAGGATTGTAGAAAAGAATGTCCGCTTCGCCATTCCCGGTAAAATCCGCCACGAATGTTGGTTGTCCACTACTGCCTGGGTAATTGAAAAAATCTTTTGTATTACCAGCGAGACTCCAGGTGAGTTGGTTTGTTGATGTTAACTGGCCCAACCACCAGTTTTGATCTCCAGGATTGTAGAAAAGAATGTTCGCTTGGCCATTCCCGTTAAAATCCGCCACGAATGTTGGTTGTTCACTACTGCCTGGGTAATTGAAAAAATCTTTTGTATTACCAGCGAGACTCCAGGTGAGTTGGTTTGTTGATGTTAGCTGGCCCAACCACCAGTTTTGATCTCCGGGATTGTAGAAAAGAATATCCGTTTGGCCATTCCCGTTAAAATCCGCCACGAATGTTGGTTGTTCACTACTGCCTGGGTAATTGAAAAAATCTTTTGTATTACCAGCGAGACTCCAGGTGAGTTGGTTTATTGATGTTAACTGGCCCAACCACCAGTTTTGATCTCCGGGATTATAGAAAAGAATGTCCGTTTGGCCATTCCCAATAAAATCCGCCACGAAGGTTGGTTGTCCACTACTGCCTGGGTAATTGAAAAAATCTTTTGTATTACCAGCGAGACTCCAGGTGAGTTGGTTTGTTGATGTTAGCTGGCCCAACCACCAGTTTTGATCTCCGGGATTGTAGAAAAGAATGTCCTTTTGTCCATTCCCGGTAAAATCCGCCACGAATGTTGGTTGTTCACTACTGCCTGGGTAATTGAAAAAATCTTTTGTATTACCAGCGAGACTCCAGGTGAGTTGGTTTGTTGATGATAACTGGCCCAACCACCAGTTTTGATCTCCGGGATTGTAGAAAAGAATGTCCTTTTGTCCATTACCGGTAAAATCCGCCACGAAGGTTGGTTGTCCACTACTGCCTGGGTAGTTGAAAAAATTTTTGGTATTCCCTGCGAGATTCCAGGTGAGTTGGTTTGTTGATGATAACTGGCCCAACCACCAGTTTTGATCTCCGGGATTGTAGAAAAGAATGTCCGCTTGGCCACCCCCGGTAAAATCCGCCACAAAAGTTGGTTGTTTACTACTACCTGGGTAGTTGAAAAAATTTTTGGTATTTCCTGCAAGATTAAAGAATAGTTGATTGCCACTTGATGTGCTTAGATCCTTGCTTGTTGTTAAAATATAATCCATAAGTCATCTCCTTTATTTCAAATTTGTTATATCAAAAAGTTTTCTCGGGATCTACTTTCAAAACCCGTCCGTTCCGCTAAACCACACACGCCCTTGCGCAAGGCTTCCGATCATTTGACGTTTTTTTCATAGGGCACCAAATGATACGCCCCTATTATGGAATAAAAAAAAGTGCGGCGCTATCAACTACGTTGCAAAAGGAATAAGAAAATCCATGCAAATGAGCCGGGACAATGCAAGCCATGTTGCAGGGATAAGAAAATCCATTCAAGCGAAGGATTATTACGAAAAATTCGGTCCCTGGCAGCGATTTTGCATGAGTGGTGATTGGTGAGTGGAGGAATGGTGAATAGTGTGCGATCGAGCGGCCTTATTTTCTCATCGACGCCCGGTAATCCGACGGCGACCGGTGAAACACCTCTTTAAAACATTTGGCAAAATAGGATGAACTGGAAAAGCCCACTTCCATTGCCACCGCCGTCACATCCCCAAAATTACTCTCCAATAACTGCGCCGCCCGCTTCAATCGCTGCGACCGGATATACTCCGCCGGGCCCTCACCGGTGATGGCCAGAATCTTCCGGTACAACGTTACCCGGTTCATATAAAGCTTCTCCGCCAAATGCTCCACATTAAACCCCGTGTCTTCCATGTTCTTATCGATCACGGTATCTAATTCCTTCATAAACTCACTGTCCAACTCCCCTTCGGATAGCTTTACCGGCAGCAAGACCATCTCCCGGTCCCGGTCATCCTGTAAATGACCGCGCAAACGAATGAGGTTTTCGATCCGGGTATGCAGTATTTTGAGGTTGAAGGGCTTAACGATGTAATCATCGGCCCCGGTCTCTAAACCCAGGATAATACTGTCCTCCGACGCTTTAGCTGTTAACAGGATAATGGGCACATGACTGGTGCGGATATCGTTTTTCAATACCCGGCACAATTCATAACCGTCCATGCCCGGCATCATGATATCACTGATGACCAGGTCCGGTACAATCTCCATGGCCCTGGCCAGGCCTTCGCCCCCATCCGCTGCCTCTATCACATAGTAACCCGGTTCCAGAGACGCCCGTAAAAAGCGCCGGAATTCATCGCTATCCTCTACCAACAAAATAATTTCTTGCATCCGGTGACCGGGGGGAGCCTTTTCGAGAATACCGGCCCCCTCCTTCTCCCGTAAAAACTCTTGACTCATTTCATCTTCTTCGATCGGCCCCGCTTTATCGGAAGCCTGCACTCCGGATGGCAAACAGTGAAATTGCTCCTTAAAACACCTGGCAAAATAAGACTTATCGAGAAAACCAACTTTGCCGGCTACCTCGTAAATATTACCGGCATAAACTTCCAACAACTGCGCCGCCCGCTTGAGCCGGTAAGAAGAGATGAAGGACGTCGGAGTCTTCCCGGTTAGGGCTTGGACCTTCCGGTATAACGTCGCCTGGCTCATCTCCAACACCCGGCTCAACGCCTCCACATTAAAATCCGGGTCGGATAAATGCATCTCCACCGTTTCCTGCAATTTCTTGTAAAACTCATCATCCAGGGGAGATACGGTTATCTCGACCGGCAGGAACCGGGTACGGTTCTTTCGCTCCAATTGCATCTGCCTGCGCAAGTTGATCAGGTTCATGACCCGGGCCGCCAACAGGGTGGAACTGAAAGGCTTGGTAATGTAATCGTCCGCACCGGCCTTCAACCCCCGCAATACACTCTCCTCCTCCACCCGCGCCGTCAATATAATGATGGGAATATGACCGGTCAAAATATCGCTTTTCAAGGTGCGGCACACCTCATACCCATCCATGCCGGGCATCTTAATATCGCAGATAATAAGGTCCGGTATGATCTCTCTGCCCAGATCGACACCCTGCCGGCCGTCGACAGCTTCCACCACTTTGAAACCGGGCTCGAATGAACCCCTTATATAGGTACGCACATCGGCGTTATCCTCCACCACCAGGATGATGGGGCTTTCTTCTTTAATTTTTCCTTCATCGGCCGTGTTCCCAGCGGGGGAGACGGCCCCGTTAAAATGTTCGGTCAAATTTATTGCCGGGGATGGTTGGCAGGGCTCTTGAAATATGGGTGATTGACAGGTTTCCCCATGGGACACGATATCACCGGGCTGTAGGTGCTCTTTTCCCAGGGGAAGCCGAAGAGTAAATTCCGTGCCGCGATTACGATCATCGCCACAACTGCTGCGCACCCGGATGTCCCCGTGATGAAGCTCCACCAGGTCCTTACTAAGAGAAAGACCGATGCCGGCACCTTTTCGATCATAGCCATGACTGCCCTTTCCCCGGTAAAAACGATCGAAAATGTAAGGCAATTCATCCCCGGGAATACCGGCACCGTTGTCCCGCACCACTATTTCCACACACCCGGCCGGGAAACCCCCAGCAGCGTCGCCTTTGTCTACCAAAACCCCGATTTCCCCCCCTTCCGGTGTATAATTAAAGGCATTGGCCAATAGGTTGATGATTATCTTTTCCAGTTTATCCGCGTCGAAATAAACCGGTATATGATCTTCTTGCCCTTGAAAAATCAACCTTACTTTTTTTTGCCCGGCCAACGATTCGAAGCACATCACAATGCTTCTTACGAATGAAACAATGTCCTGCAAAGATGCATCCAATGACATTTTTCCACTTTCGAATTTTGCCAGGTCCAACAGCTGGTTAATCAAATTGAGCAACCGCCGGGAACTGCGCAGCATTAAATGGGCTTTGGCTTCCATTTCTTTTCCCGGTTTAGCGGAAAGAATTTGCTCCAGCGGCCCCATGATCAAGGTCAGGGGCGTGCGGAATTCATGGGAGATGTTGGCAAAAAAACGGGATTTGGTCTTATCCAGTTCTTCGAATTTCCCGGATTGCTCTTGAGATTCAACGGTGAGGTGCCGCACCAGTGCACTCAACTCCCTTTCCCTGGCTTTCAAAAGCCTGACCCGGATATGGTAAAGGACAAATGCCGCCAGCAAGATAAACAATAGAACGAAAATGTAAATCCAGGTAATAGGGTTATTCTTTTCGATACGATTGGGATCGATCATCATTAAACCCACACTGGTGGGTAACCACAACCGACCGCCCCTCACTTCTTTGCCCATTTTTTGCTCTCTCATCGGGAAACTATATTATATGCAAAATAAATTTTTTAAGCAACTGCTTTTTTCCCCGGTGATAACTGTGGGCAAGGCGGGTGCTTCATTGCACCACTTAGATGATCGGGCAGTTCAACACATCATTTAAAAGAACAAAACAAATATGGGCTACAGGATCAACTGGAAAGTTGCATCGCTCGTATCTGTAACCGTGGTGCCGATCTCCTTGATCTTGATCGTATAACCGCTGCCGGCTGCGGCCGTTCCGCCGATGTAACTTCCCACCGTCCAGGCGTATGGACTGTCCGCCGGGGCGACAGTCGCTATCGTACCGACCGGCACATTGTCTTTCCATAGGGTAATTTTGATTTGATTGGTCAGACCGCCGCTTCTCCAGGTGATTTGTTTCACATTACCAATTTTCCAGGTTTGGCCGCCATTGGGGGCAGTAACCGTAATGCCGGGAGAGAGGGTGAAATTGGCATCGCTGCTATCGGCTGCCGCCGTACCGGTTTCTTTTATTTTAATCGTATAGTCGGCGCCGGGGGCGACCATACTGCCGGTGCTGAGTTTGCCTGCCGTCCAGGCATAAGATCCGGTTGCTGGAGCAATGTTATTGGCGATCGTGCCGACCAATATACCGTTTTTCCACAGGGTGATCTTCAACAGGCCGGTTATACCCGCCGCATTCCAGGTAATGTTCCGAATAGAACTGAGTTTCCAGTTTTCGCCGCCATTGGGAGAGGTGAGGGTAAAAGTATTTTGAAAAATAAGTTTAGTTATGAAAACATCATTGGCTCCATCCCCAGGATCGGTCATGTATGGGTTTTGGGTGGGGAAGTCGGTGCTTTTTGCATCCCCGGTCACATAGACATTGCCGTTGTCGTCTGCTGCGATGCCAAAGCCATAATCCTCTCCTGAGCCGCCCAGGTAGGTGGAGTAGACCAGCACCAGCGGATCGATGATGAGATCATAGGCATGATCGTACTGGCCCACAGAAAAACCGAAACTGTCTTTGCCTGTCTTTTTGAATGTGACATCCACTGCCTGTTTTTTTGAATCGATCACCTGGTAACCGATGGGCTTTTTGTGGATCAATTCCCCGAACCGGGTTTCTATTACCAGGTTGCCGTCTTTGTCGATGCGCGTACCTTTGATGTCTTTGTAAGCGAACCTGATGGCCGCGGGGTCGCCGCCGGGCCGAACCAGCCAATCGTATTCGATCTGCTTCTCAATGCCGTAGACTTGCAGGTCGATGTTTTTATACAGGTTCCCGTACTGTACCGCCAGCGATGTCGGTACATCGCAGTTCCATTTTGAGCGATCATTGCCGATGAAGTAATTGACCTTGAGCGCGGCAGGTTTGACCGCTTTCATCTCCGGGTTTGGGTTGGCCCCGATAAACATCAACCGGGATACGTCACGCTCATGTTTGGTGGTTGGTGAATGGTGACGGGTGATTGGTGAGTGACGTGCCTTTTTGCAAAAAAATAAAAGACCAACAGTACAAAAAGTAAACACCACCCCCGATGTCCACGCCCTGTCCCCGATTTCCCTGCGTACTCAGGGTTCTCTGCGTTTAAATCGATGCAGCTTAGCAGTTTGGTTTTTAATTTTTACTTTTTTTTGCTATAGTTGGTTCTCAAGGACTTCCCAGCAGGTAATTGCCGATGTTTCGTTTTCCGGCATCGAACCCGATACCCAGGAGAACGATTTCCTTCCCGCTGTTCAGGTATTTTTCATAATATTTCATCTCTTTAATTTGCGCCAGGGCCTCTTGCTCGCTGCCCATTTTGAATTCCATGATGTAGATTTTATTTCCCGTCTCCACCACTGCATCGATGCGGCCGAGATTGGTGGGGTCTTCACACCTGACCGAGGCCCCGCTTAATTTTAGTATGAGATAAATAAGCGAATGGTAATAGGCTTCTCTCTTCCCCATAAAAATCCGGTAAGGAATAGAAGCCAAAAGGGATTTGATCTCCTGTATAAAGCCGTCGATGTCCCCGGCTTTCACCGCATTTCTTAATCGCTCCAGCAGCCGCGTGCCAAAGTCGATATCTTTTCGGGTGTATTCTACAAAAAGATGGCTCAAAAAAGAATCCCGTACTTCCTGGTTGGGATAAGATAGATGGTAGGTCTCCACAAGGTCTTCTACAGTGATTTTTTTAACGGTCAGGTAACCGGTTTGAAAGAGAAGGGCCACGATATCCAGGTTTTCGATGTCATAACTGTCAAAGGTATAACTTTTCACCGGTAAATTCTCAAATTCCATCGGTTCACTTTTACGGTTCTTAATTAATTTAATTAAAAAAGTGGGGGTGCCGGTGGAGAACCAAAAATTTTTAAAATTGCTGCTGTCGAATAAGTTCAATATGGAGAAAGGGTTGTAAACGAAATTTTCCCCATCCCAGGAATACCCGTTGTACCACTTGCGGATGGATTCGATTAAATTGCCGGTGGAGATTCCCCGTTTTTCAGCCATCTGTATTATATAGGGAGAAAAATAATGCTGGAGTTCCGCCTCCGTATATCCCAGGAGAGTGGAATATTTGGCATCCAGTGTGATATCGACTAAGTTATTGAGATCGGAGAATACCGATACCCTTGAAAACTTCGATACGCCGGTAATGAAAACGAAGCGCAGGTGTGCATCCAGGCCTTTAATCACGCTGTAGAAGCTTTTTAAAACGTCCCGGATTTTTTTGGCGGTCTCGATTTTCCCGGTCTCTATATAATCGATCAAGGGTTTGTCGTATTCATCCACCAGGATGACCGCTTTTTGTTTTTGAGATATTTTCTCCACCAGCTGCTCGAATTTTTCCTTTAAGAAAAGTCTGTGATCAACCTGGACATTAAAATCTGCCGCGATTTTTTCTACCCGGGTATCCAATGCCTTTTCAAGAATGGCAGGAGTTTTAAAGGTAACTTTAGATAAATCCAGGTGGATGACCGGGTATTGGGTCCATGGGATTTTGTCATAGATCCAGAGTCCTTTAAAAAGTTCTTTATTACCGGAGAAGATTTCCGCCAGGGTAGAGATCAGTACAGATTTTCCAAAGCGGCGCGGCCTGGACAGGAAATAGTATTTTCCACCCCTGGCAAAGAGGTCATGGATCGGTTTGGTTTTATCCACGTAAATATAATCCTCTTTGATAAAATCACGAAACGTCTGAATGCTTATGGGTAAATTTTTCATGGCAGTATTATAACATTGGTATCGACACGAATCAACTATTAATGTTTTATCCATTTTATCCTGGTGATTTTTGATCCCGGCAAGAAGAGCTGGAAGGCGAAGCTTTATTATAAAACGATTTCCCCGGACAATAAGAAAATAATCCTGGTGGGGCTTTAGGATAGCATTAATCACTCTCCTCCCTCGCCTTGATTTCCTCTCCCGGCTTAAAACAGGGACCCGGTGCATGCAGGTGTGACATGGCTTACCACCACATTTAAACCTGCACACACCGTCCCCGGCTACGGTCTATTGCCGGTATCGTAGTCTCGGGTTCTCATTTGCATCCGCAGCAGTTTTTAAAACGGACCGGCTATCACCCATACCGGACTGGGTGGGTTTCCTGCGTATAACACCAATTGCCCGTCATCCTGTAAATATAGACCAACAGGGGTATTATTCGTCCAGTTTGGCCATGACCATAAAACAACACCAGTAATTGAGTATATACAGATATTAGAGTCGGTCTGTACCGCTAACTGATCGCCCGGATTGCACTTTGTGCCCGATGACCAAAGCTGACCAACTGTAATAATGCTCCCTGGAGTTAGTTTATTCGGAGGATTGCCAACCTTATACAGTACCAGGTCTCCATTAACCTTTAGGTTTAAAATGTAATTCTGATTTGGAGAAGCGAACCACGAGTTAGTATTAATTATCGTATTGGTTTTTGTATTGACAGGGACGCAGTTTGCCTTGATTCCTCCTGATGAGACAACGGAATTAGTAGAGACGACCGTAGGGCCGAGAAGTATTTGGGATTGAACAGGTATACCATAAGCCGCAACATTACCAACATTGGCGCAACCATATTCTATATGCATATATCCGTTTATGCCCCATCCTTTTCCCCAGGAATTTTTTAAATACCAGTAACCATTAGTACCAGTATTATCATTCCATCCGGTAAGTACCACGGCATGGTTCACTGAAGTCGGGGTGGGTGGGGGGGGGGTCATTGAATGTCCCACCGGTATAATTTTTAAATTTTTCATCCACATATACCGTTGCTGCTACCGCGCCATTAGTAAAAATTGCAGTTTTAATCTGATCCGTAGTGGGAATACCCCCACTACCGACAATTAACCACGATGAAAGCGGAAAACTTCGGGGGGGGGTTGTTTGACATTGACCTTGAACACCGGTATAAGAGTAGCTGGATAGTGTCGGTATGCCTTTCATTAAGTCAGCAAAATCAATTCCTCCACTGTCACAGTTGAAGCACTGGGTATTACAGTCCAAAAGATATTGTTCGGATAGATTAGTTGTACTACCGAATTTCACCGCAATCGCGGTTTCGTATGAACCGATTGTGCCAAAGGCCCAACATGATCCGCATGCTTCTTGATCTTTTACTGGGGTTACATATTATTATTCATGGGATAACCGGCTTTAGTAGAAAGCTATAAATCGTTTACTCATAAGAACAGTTGAAATAGACTTTTTTTAGCCGGGTTTATTGTTCCGACCAACCGCCAAACCACACACATTTTGCTCATTTTTTCCTTGCCTTCGTTAAGGGGATGTACCATTATAAAACATCAAGACCTCCTTCCTTAATTATGCCTATGGCATATTTAAAGTACCTAATTACCTACCAACAAACCAACAGCACTGATTTAATCTTTTTTATTAATCAGTATTTTTTAATCATTTGACGCTTTATTCATCGCTTCATCGGGCATCAAATGATACGCCCATATTATGGTATAAAAAAAAGTGCGGCGCTACCTGGATCATCCGCCTGGAAGTATGACTTTTTTAAGAAGCATCGGTCTGTAAATGGTCTTGAGGCATTTGTCAACCTGGAAAATGGTTATGAAAACGCAAAGAAAAATTTTAGAAATCATATTTGT
>Ga0315287_10000227_pt1 | contig 50143 bp, 46 predicted proteins | sample YL17G11_0_MG_FD_205037 | JGI IMG/M metagenome (GOLD analysis project Ga0315287, IMG submission 205037) | Sediment microbial communities from Yellowstone Lake, YNP, Wyoming, USA - YL17G11_0 | ecosystem: Environmental > Aquatic > Freshwater > Lake > Sediment | place: USA: Wyoming | collected...
AGCCAATGGAGATATTGGCTGGAGAAGAACCTGCCTATAAAATCCTTTGCTTTGTTGCCCTAAGAATGGAGTTAGGATGGAGATGTTCACCTTTCGGCCAGAAACTCTCGTTTATCGCATCTCTCGATAAATTTACACAAGATACTTGACACTACCTTTTCTATTGGTAGGAACAATTTTTCCACCGGTAGGAAGTTCTTTTCCGTGTGGCAATGCCCCTGATCGCTGGGAACATGACCCTTTCACCCGGCAATCAACTGCCAGGGAAGTTGGCGATTTATGGCAAGTGAATATCCCGGATCATGCGGTTGGTTTTGGAAGCAAGACCTGGCAGGTTTTTGAAACCTGCCAGGTCTCCTTTCTCCTCACCCCCCTGCCCCCTCTCCAAGTGTGGCGAGGGGGAGAGTGATTGGGCGATGGCGCAATATTGTCTGAACCGCAGATTCACCAGATTAACCAGATTACACAGATGCTGGAAGTATGGGGATGAAGAGATATGGAAAAAATTGATAATGGGTTATAAACCCCTCGCTCCGACCTTATATCAACATCTTAATCCCAAAATCCAGGCGGATGATTTAGGTTAGACCTCTCGATTATAAACTTAATGGAGGTATGGTCGCATCAGCTCCCCTGGATAAGCATCTCTATTTCCCGGATTAGTACCGGTAAATTTGGCTGTGTAAAGCTGATATTGGGGGCCGGGACGCGGTGGTGTTTAATATCTGGATGGATATGTTTATGATGGGGGTGGGTTTCGGCTAGAGATAAATCACCAGGATGCGGCTGAGAATCGTACCACACAATTCTTTCCCCTTTCTGCCATAATTCATAGGCATAGTCTTCAATAACCACCGGGCCGGTATCAAATGATAACCTCTCTTTCACAGTAATGCGATAATCCTGGCTGAAATTGATATCTCCCTGGAGAATGGCCATCCGTTTTCCCCTACGGACTACCACCAATGTTGATCCCTGTATAGAAATATGTCTCTGCCTGAGGGTATAAATGAAATTTTCGTAATCACGAAGCGACTGGAATGGGTTCATGCCGGACTGTCCTTTCTATAACGTTCACCATTGATTTCGATTTATCTCTTAGATCTTTAATGGCGCGCTGGTATTGATTACGACGACGGAGATAGGTTTTGTAAGCGCCGGCCCAGTCGGCCCAGTCCAATACCCAGGATTGATCTTCCGGTTCTTCACCATTGATGTAGGATTCATAGAACGTTTCGGAAAGCACACCATATTTCCATTCGTAAGTTTCTAAATCCTCATTAATAGCATGTATATCGGTAATAATTTCTTGTAGAGTCATGGTTGCTACCTCTTTGCTCATTATATCAATTTAGGCCGTTCAACACAAGGCAAATTTGCCATAATTATGGGCACAGGTCTTTAAACCAGCCATCACTCATAGTCTCCGCAAAATTAAGGCGGAGACTATAGGTGAGGGCTAATCTCCTGGCCGCCGGATGGGGTGTATGGCAATACACCCCTACGGCTATGGGGGCCGGGACGCAAGCACTCCCCCTCGCCCTGAAATGGGAGAGGGGGCAAGGGGGAAACATTTCTAAATTTCCTGGAGATCGTGCCCGTCAAAGAGGAAATGTTCAATCTTTTTCTATGGAAAATGGGGCGGCACAAATTTGCGGGGTTGGATGGGGTGGCAATGGATACAGAAAAGTGGTAAAATGTAAACTATTTTTTGCAAGGCAACCAATGGAGTGCGCATGAAGAAAGTACTGAAGATTGTGGTCTTAATCGGTGTGTCATTGGGACTGCTCTTCCTGGGCTACAAGCTCTTCTGGCCGTCCGGCCAGGGGAAACCGGGCCAGGGGATCAAGGGCAAAGGCACCGGGGCAGAGAGTGAGGAAGTTCCCCTGCTGGTCAAAGTCCTCCCGGCGCAAAAAGGCGATCTGCCCCTGCGTCTATCGATCACTGCCGTTACCGACAGCCGGGAAAAAGCGGTAGTCAGGTGCGAAGTGGAGGGTGTGGTCGTGGAAATGGCCAGGAGAGAGGGCTCCCGGTTTAACAAGGGAGAGCCGGTGGTGCGCCTGGATAGCCGGGAAAGGGAGCTGGCTTTGCGGGAAGCAGAGGCCAGGAGACTGGAAGCCTATTCCAAATTTCTCTCCCAGTATAAGGTGACCATCGAGAAGCTCCCGACTACGGAAGAGCAGCAGGTGCTTGAAAAGAGTAAGAAAGAGTACGAAGACATCCTCTCCCAGTTCAAAGAAGGGGAAATCAGTCTTAATGTGTTGAAAGAAAAGGAATCTGCCCTGCTCGAGGCAATGATCGAGCATGGGCTATTGCAGGATGAGGTCAACCGCGTGGTCTCGCAGTTGACCCAGACCGAGATCGAGTTGGACCGGGCCCGGTTAAACCTGGAACGGACCATTATCCGTGCCCCTTTCCCGGGCATCATCTCGGAAATCAAGGTCTCGATCGGGGAAAAAGTCGCTACCGGTACGGAGCTATTCCGCATGGTCAACCTGCAATCGGTATTCTTGAAGGGGTATATCCTGGAGACGGAGATGGGTAAAATCAAGACGGGCCAACAGGCACGCATCCGCTTCCTCTCCTCCCCGGATAAACCCGTATATGGCCGGGTAACCTCGATTTCCCCGGAAGTGGACACCGAGAAGAAGACGGGCACACTCTATATCGATTTCCCAAATCCAGGCGATATCCGGGCCGGCCTGGATGCTGAAATCGATATCGAATATGCGGTGGTGGCGAATGTCATCAAAGTGCCGCGCCAGGCGGTGGTGGTCCGGTCTGGCCGGCCGCTGGTCTTCGTGGTCCAAAACGATATGGCCGTCTGGCGGTACATCGAGATCGGTGCCATGAACGAAGAAGAGGCCGAAGTGAAGACAAATGTGGCCCCAGGCGACCTGGTGGTGGTGGAGGGGCACCTGACCCTGGCGCACCAGGCCAAGGTGCGGATCATCGAATGAAACTCATCTCCGTATCCGTCAAACGGCCGGTGGCCACCTTGATGCTCTGCGTGGGGGTCGTTTTGTTGGGCATTATCTCCCTGAAAAACCTGGATATCGACCTATTGCCCAACCTGAGTTACCCGAAACTATCGGTCATTACCGAATATTCCGGCGCCTCAGCGGAAGAGATCGAAAAATTTGTTACCGAAGATATAGAATCCGCTTTCTCGCCGATACCCGGGGTCAAGAAAGTGACCTCCGTCTCCCGCGAGGGCATCTCGCTGGTCACCCTGGAATTTCACTGGGGAACAGATATGAACTTTGCCCTGCTGCACACCAAAGAGAAGGTGGAAGAGATGCAGGAAAACCTGCCGGAAGACCTGACGGCCAGGCCCCGGATCATAGAATGGGACCCCAGTTCCAAACCGATCATCATCGCTGTTTTAAAACCCGATGCCCGTAATTCCCGGGCTTCCCTGGCCGACCTGCGCGAGAGCGCCGAATTCCTGGTCAAACCGAGGCTGGAACAACTGGCCGGGGTATCGCGGGTAGAGGTGCAGGGGAGTGGGGAGCGGGAGGTGGTTGTCTCTTTAAACCCGGACAGGCTCGCTATCTATGGCATCACCTATAACGAAGTGGCTGCCGCTATCCAGAATTGGAACCAGGTGGTATTGGGCGGCACGGTCAAAAAAGACAAGATCCGCTTCGTGGTCAAGGTGGAGGGCGAAATCAAAGACCCGGCAGAGATCGACAATATCCCGATCCGGCCGCTTCAAGCCGGTCATGTGTTGATCCGCGATATCGGCAAAGCCGAATTTTTAGAAAAACAGAAACAGGGAGAAATTCGCTTTAACCGCACGCCCACTGTGGGCATGATGATTTACCGGGAGGCTTCCGGTAACACCGTGGAGGCGACCAGGCAGGTGCGCCGGACCCTTGACCAGCTCAGCCGGGAATTCCAGGGCATCGATTTCGAGATTATTTCCGAAGAGGCCGGGTTGATCGTATCGGCCATCTCCAACCTGAAACAGGCCCTGATCCAGGGCGGCATCCTGGCTTTCCTGGTGCTGCTCATCTTTTTCCAGAACTTCCGTGATCCGTTGCTGGTGGCCATTGTCTCGCCCATCTCGGTGTTGGCCACCTTTATGTTGATGTTCTTTGCCGGCGTCAACCTCAACATCATGTCCCTGGGTGGCCTGGCCCTGGGCATCGGTATATTTATGGATAACGCCATCGTGGTTATCGAGAACATGTTCCGGCTTAACCGGGAGAAGGATGCGGAGACTGCGGCCATAGCGGCCACGGTCGAGCTGGTCCCGGCCTTACTCGGCTCGACGCTGACCACGGTGGTCATATTCCTGCCTGTTATCTATATTTACGGTATTACCGGCCGCCTATTTCGTGACCAATCCCTGACCATCTCCTTTGCCCTGATGACTGCCCTACTTTTTACCGTCACCGTCCTGCCTTCCTTGTTCCGTCTCTTTTCTTCCCCACCGGGCACGCTCCTGACCGTTAAATCGATAGAGAAACCGGTCCATAAAAATAAACTACTGAAAGGGACCCACGGCGTGCTGGCGGCCCCATTTGCCGTTATCGGTTTCATTATCGAGACCGTGGGTGAGGCGCTGGCCTGGTTGTTGGGATTTTTCAAGCATGTTTTCCTGGCATTCTTCAACAGGTTGCTCTCCCATGTCTACCGCCTTTTTAACCGCGGTTACGATGCATTCGCCGAGTGGTATCACGGGTTTTTAATCCGCTGCCTGGACAAGAAATCGATCGCCTTCTGGATTACCCTGGCCATGCTGGCCGGCACAATCTTCTTCTACTTCCTGCTCAAAAAAGAGCTGTTGCCGCAACCCCACACGGCCCGTTTCGAGATCTCCATCGTCAGCCGCTCCGCCCTGGGATTCGAAGAGACAGAGGAGATTACCGATCTCATCGAAGGGCGGATCAAAAAAATCCCGCAGGTGGGCGACGTCTTCTCCCGGGTCGGTGCCACTTCGACCCTGGGTAATGAGAGCAGTGAAATTTCCGTCAACCGCATCGATATGATCGTGAGCTGCCGGGACCGGGAGAGCCGTGACCCATCGATGCAAAAGGCCCGGGATATTCTCTCCGGTATACCGGATATCGAGCATTTTTCGGTTTTCCCCGAGCAGAACACCCTCTCTCAATACCTGCGCTTCGGTGCCGAGGAATTCCAGGTCAAAGTCTATTATGAGGCCATCGCCGACGGTAAAAAAATGGCGGAAGCGGTCTGCGCACGCATGAAAATGATGCCGGAGCTGGCCGATGTACGCACCAATACCGATACCGGCAAACCGATTTTATCCATCCGGTTCAATGAGGATCTCCTGCAACGGTTGCAGGTCGGTAAACGCGAGATTGCCGAGCAGGTGCGTACCGCCTTGCGTGGCGATCCCATCTCCACCCTGCGCAAAGTGCAACGGACTTACGACATCGTGGTCTCGACCCCCATCCGCGATAACAAAGACCTGGACCAGGTCCTGCAAATGAAGGTCAAAGCGGGCCAAATCACCCTCCCCCTCAACCAGTTGGTGACGCTCGAACGGGCCCCTTCTATCAAGGAGATCAACCGCGAATCCCAGGAGCGTTTCTTCACCGTATCTGCCAACCTCAAGGCCGGTAAATCGGCCCAGGTAGCCGCCAAAGTGGAAAAAGCCCTGCGCGGTCTATCGGTACCGGCGGGTGTGCGGACAGCCATTTCCGGTGAAGAGGAGGAGCGGCGCATTGCCTTTAATTCGGTCACCCAGGCGCTGCTGCTGGCCATTATCCTGGTTTACATGGTGATGGCCGCCGAGTTTGAAAACCTGGTGCACCCGTTGATTATTATGTCCACCGTGCCCATGGGCCTCTTCGGCGCTTTTGTGGCCCTCTTCTTCCTGGGTGAAACCATCAATGTCATTTCCGGCATCGGTATGATGGTGGCAGTCGGCATCGTGGTCGATGACGCCATCGTTAAGATCGAATGTGCCAACCAGTTACGGGAGAGCGGCTTAAGTGTGCGCGAATCCTTAATCGGGGCCTCCAAACTCCGGCTAAAACCGATCGTATTGAATACCTTTACCACTGTATTCGGCGTTTTTCCGATGATCTATATGAGCGGCGTGGGCACCGAGTTACAGAAACCGATGGCCGTGGTGATGTTCGGTAGCTTGATCTCGTCCACCTTCTTAACCCTGATCTTAATCCCGGTTCTCTATGAGATGGTGACACGGGAGAAAGCGCCAAAGGAGGGATAGCATGAAATTCCTCACCGGCCGGCCGGTACTGGCATCGATCTTTTTTTTATCTATCCTGATTATCGGTACCTATTCTTTTCTTTATACCCCCATCGAATTGATCCCGGATGAAAAACTTCCTTCTCTGAGCATCCATGCTTCCTGGTTTGGGGCTTCTGCCGATATGGTCATGCAACGCATCGCCCTACCGATCGAGGAGGAAGTGATGCAGATCAAGTGGGTATCCAAACTCACCACCGACTGCCAGGAAAATACCGCCACCATCGAGGTGGAGTTCTCCCGGGACGCCGATATGGACTTTGTCTACGTCCTCTTAAAAGAGCGCATCAACCGCCTGCGCGGTAAATTTCCCCCCCAGGTAAGACTACCCCAGGTGGTGCCTTATGTCCCTGAGGAGTTTACCCGTAAGGCTTTTGTCACGTTTTCCGTTTTCGGTGAAACATCGATATTTCACGTCCGCAACCAGGTGGACCGGGTAATCCTGCCCCAGTTACGCAGTCTCAATGGGGTGCAGGGGGTAGAGGTGACCGGCGGCGTGCCGATGGTGGTTAAAATCATCCCGGACAACGAGAAGATGAAGCTTCTCAACATCCAGATCAGCGATATCCTCAGCGGGCTCCCGGCTGCTTTTTATTCCATGGTCTCGGTCACCTCCCGGGATAAAGGTAAGGAGATCAACCTCTCATTGTCCAATATCGCCGCCTCCACCGCAGAGATAGAGAATATCGTGGTTTCCCGGCGGAAAGAGCGCGCTATCAAGCTCAAAGATGTGGCCACGGTGTTTATGGGCTACCAGGAAATGAAAGAAGAGGGTCGCTACAACGGCCAACCCACCGTGGTGATCGATGTTCTTAAACAGCCCCTATCGCCAACCATGTCCACCGCTTCGGCTGTGCGCCAGCGCATGGACCAGGTCATCAAGAAGATGGGCGGCCGTCTCCATTACACGGTTATCTCCGATGAGAGCGAAGAATTATCCAAACAACTCTTGAACCTGGCGCGGATATCGCTGCTCATCCTGGTGATCATCTTCCTCATCTTGCTCGTCACCGTGCGGGATGTCCGGGCCGCCCTGCTCATCTTCTCCTCGGTCTTCTTTTCCGTATTCGCCACTTTTACCGTCATCTATATCGCCAAGATTCCCCTCAACCTGCTGACCCTCTCCGGTTTTGCTCTCGGGTTCGGTATGTTTGTCGATAACGCCGTGGTCGTCTACGACAATATCCTGCGCTTGCGGGAAAAGGGTATGCCCCCCCTGCAAGCCTCCATCGAAGGTCCCCGGCAGGTCTTTATCCCGGTGCTGGCTTCCACCCTGACCACGGTCATCGTATTCTTCTCTTTTGCCTATTTCCAGGGCCGGCTACGCATTTATTACCTCCCCCTGGCCCAAACCATCGGCGTGGCGCTGCTCTCCTCGGTAGTGGTCGCCTATACCCTGATTCCCCCTTTGGCCGCCCGGATGAACTTCCGTTACAAACCCTACAAGGAAGGCAAAGGCGGCAGGGCCTACCGGTTCTTTTTTCGCTATCCCCTCTTCGTCATCCTCCCGTTGGTAGCCACCATTATCTTTTCCTACTCATTATTTAGAAAAGAGGTCTCTTTCGGTCGCTTCTTCTCCTGGTATCAAAAACAGAGTATCGGTGTCTGGCTGCGCATGCCGTCCGGCACGGAGTTTGAAGATACAAAAAATTCCATCCTCGGTTTTGAAAAGATCGTGGTCGATAAATCCTATGAGAAGGAGATTACCACTAAAATAAACAACAATTTTGCCAGCATGTCGGTCACCTTTCCTCCGGAGATTGAATTTTCCGCCGAGCCTTACCAGCTCAAACAAGAATTGATCAGCCTGGCCACCAACATGGCCGGTGTCGGGATCGGTGTTTCCGGTTTCGACCCGGAGGGTTACTATTATATGCCGGATACAGGCTCTTTCCTGCCTTACTCCATCCAGGTTAAGGGTTATGACTTCGAGCGGCTGGTCAAACTCGCCGATGAGATCAAACAATCCCTGCTCCTCAACCGCCGTGTCAAGGAGGTTTCCATCCAGACGGACCGCGGCTACTCTTTCATGAAGGGCGGTAAATATTATAGCCTGGATCTCGATTATGATGCCATGCGCCGCCTCAAGGTCGATCCGCAGCAAATTGCTTACCTGATCGGCAGTACCCTCTCCTCACGGGGCAACATGACGATCAACCGCATGCGCGTCGGGGACAAAGAGTACGAACTCGAGCTCCGCCTCCAGGGCAGTGAGAACCTGGAACTGGACGAGCTCATGCAAAAAGAGTTCAAGACATTTACCGGTATCCCATTTCGCCTGACCGATTTAAGCCGGCTTTCGGAAAAGGAAGCCCGGGGCGGGATAAGCCGGGAAAACCAGCAGTATATCGCTTTTGTCAACTGGGATTACCTCGGATCCACCAAGGCCGGCGATAAATTCCACAAGGCCATGTACAAGAACCTGGAAGTACCGCCCGGTTTTAAGAAAAGCCTGGAAGAAAAACGCTGGATGATGAAAGAAGAGGAAAAATCCCAGTTGGTTCAATCGATTATCATCTCCCTCTTCCTGATTTTCCTCATCCTGTCGGTTCTCTACGAGAGCATCTGGCAGACGTTTTTGATCATGCTGGCCATTCCCCTCGGCCTCATCGGCGTTTTCCTGGCTTTTGTGATCGCCGGGTTCAACTTCGATTCCACCGCTTATATCGGTTTGATACTGCTCTTCGGCGTGGTGGTCAATAATGCCATTATCCTGGTCGATCACATCAATTTTTACATTAAAAAAGGGCTCAAATTGACCGACGCCATTGCCCAGGGTTCCTATGAACGGATACGCCCTATTTTTATGACCACGGCCACCACCGTACTCGGTGCGCTGCCCATGGTTTTGTCCCGGCAGGGAGAACAAGCGGACATCTGGTCTACCCTGGCTTTATGCACGGTCGGCGGCCTGACCACTTCGGCTTTGTTTATCCCCCTGGTTATCCCCATCTTCTTTTACCTCTTCTGGCTGCTCAAGGTCCACCTGGCGCAAAAAATCAATCGATAGTCCCCCGACTCCGGCGCACATAATCTCATTTCTGCCCGGCAATTTGTCCAATGGTTGTTGCGGCAACGATCATTGGAAAAACCGGGAATCATATCTTGTTGCAGCCTATATTTTGTGGGGGGGATAGATAATTGGGCGATAGAGGATTTGAACCTCTGACTTCTACCGTGTGAGAGTAGCACTCTACCGCTGAGTTAATCGCCCATTCACGAAGGCCCAATTATAAACCGAAATTTTTTTTGCGTCAAGTGGAAAGCGCGTAAAAAATTCCCGGCTCAACGCTGGACCCCCTATTTGTATTCCTGGTAAATCTTGATATAGCTGTCTTTTTTGAGCTGCTCGATGTAATCGCCGATCCCGGCATCCAGTTTTCCCTCGCGGAGGGTGGTCTCGATCTCTTCACGGATATCCTTGAAGTCCATGACCCGGGATTCCGTGTATGTGACCAACTGGACGATATACCAGCCGTTGGCGGTCTCGATCCAATCCGAATAATCGCCTGCTTTCAGCTGGCTGGCCGCAGTTTCGATTTTGGCATCGAGCTCCCCTTTCTTGAAGACGCCGAGGAAGATGTTGCTCTCGGCATTGGGTAATTCCGAGCTCTCCCGGGCGATGTCTTCGAATTTGGCCCCGTTCTCCTTGAGCTTAGCACTGATTGCTGCCATTTTCTGGGAGAGACTACCGGGATCGGGGATATTTTCTTTATCCAGGAAGATACAATTCAGGGAGATTTCCGCCGCTTTGGTAAATTTGTCGATGTTGGCCCGGTAATAGGCCATGATCTCGGAATTTTCGATCTTGATCTTAGATCCCACTTCGCTCTGGATCAGGGATTGGGAGAGGAGCTCCTCTTTCCTGATTTTCCGCCATTCCTGGTAATCGAGGCCGCTTCCTTCGATCGCCCGCTTCAGGTCATCCAGGGAGGCGATATTGTTTTTCTCCATGATCTCTTTGATAACGACTTCCAGGTACTGCTCGACATCGAAGTTTTTTCCCTTGGCTACGGAGAGGACGAGCTTACGCTCGATCAGCATGCTGAGCAGGCTGCTTTTCCGTTCCTGGATAGCTTTTTCGAGCTCTTCCCCCTGGAATTGGGTTTTAAGCTCGGCGATCATGCCCTTCTCGAAGTGATCGAGCTCCGAAAAGGTGATAATCTCATCGTTTACCACTGCATATATTTTTTCGACCGATTCGCCCAGCCCGGACAGGTTGAACGTGACGACCAGCAAAATGAAGACCATAAGGCCGTTTTTGTTTACTCTCATCTGTTTCCCTCGCTTTTATTTATTGGTGTATTCAAAGTAAAGATTCTCATAGGTGATCGTTATGGGAAGCTCTTTCTTGAGATTTTCCAGGTATTGCTGGCGGGCATTGCTCAAACGCTCCGATAAGAGCTTGTTTTCGATCTGCACTTCCAGCGCCTCAGACAGGGGCAAGAGACCGCCTTTCTTTTGTTTGGTGACCTTAAAAATATGGAACCCGTAAGGGGACTCCACCACCGGGCTGATCTCATTCAGCTTCAAGGAGAAGACCACATCTTCCATTTCTTTGGGCAAGGTCCCTTCCTCGAAAAACCCCAGTAAACCCCCGTTTTGACCTTCGGGTGAAGCCGATACCGTGCGGGCCAGGTCCTCGAATTGCAGCGGATCATTCTTAAGCTGGCTGCTGACATTAAGGGCTTTCTCTTTGTCTTTGAGCAGTATCTGGTAGAGCTGCACTTCCCTTTTTTTGACCATTTCCTGACGGTGGGAATCGTAGTGCTGGCGAATCTCCTGGGGAGTGACGGCCACCTGCCGGTAAACGGTTTGCACTAAGAATTTCTGCACCTTCAAGGATTCCGTCACCGACGACCTGTCCATCTCTTTACCGGCAACCTTGATACCCTTCAGGTAATCGTCGTATTCGCCCGGGGATACTTCGGTTTTTTGCATTTCGGCAGCAACCAGGAGAACCTTATGATCGAGGAAGAAATCGAAGATACGTGACAGCAGCCGGGAGCTTTTTTCCACATCGGTGATGTAACCGTATTGAACCCGGACATAGCGTTTGAGATCGTGGTTGTAAAATTTCCCCGTACCGATCTCCAGGATCACCCGCTCATCGGCCGGGTCCTTTATTTCTACTTGCTGCTGACCCGCCTGGGTTTTGTCCTGAACCGGGGCCGGTTTTCCTTTGCAGCCCACATAGAAGAGAAGGCAGACGGTAATGATTATCGTTACTGTTTTCATGTTAGGCCCCTATTATATAATATTTTGTTCTTTCTTTCAATTCACCAAAAAAACATGGATCATCGTCCAGGGGGGATAGCTTTTCGTCAGCCGCCGGTACCGGTTAAAACTTTACCCGGTAGATACCCGTATAAAATTTTCACCCATTTTTTGGTTATATCACGCAAAATAATCAGGAGGACTGATGAGTCAGAAAGTATCCATCGATCGTAGAAGATTCTTAAAGTATTCCACCATCGGCATCGTGGGCGCCGGTATGCTTGGTGCCGAAAACCCACCGGCAGTGCCGCCGGCAGTGCCACCGGTACCGGTGGAACCGGTCAAAGAGGCGCTAAAGATTAAGGCTTTCCGCACCCTGGGCCGCACCGGTTTTAAGGTTTCCGATATCGGCAGCGGTGGACCCCAGGACGTGGGCGTACTCAACGCTTTACTCGATGCCGGGGTCAACTATATCGATACGGCCGAAAATTACGGCAATGGCGCTTCCGAAACGGTGACCGGTAACGTTATCAAGAACCGCGACCGCAAATCCATTTTTATCTCCACCAAATTGGGCATGGGCAAGAAGACCGATAACACCAAAGAGGGGCTTATCGCCCGCACCAACAAATGCCTGGAGCGGCTCCAGACCCCATACGTGGATTGCCTGATGATCCACAGCCCGGCCAAGGTAGAAGATTTAAAGAACGAGGCCTTTCATGAAGCGGTTAAACAGTTGAAGGCCGAGGGCAAGATCAAGTTTGTCGGCCTCTCCAACCACGGCGGCCAATGGCAGGACGATGGTGATCCGATGGAAAAAGTATTGCTGGCTGCTGCCGAAGACGGTCGCTTCGACGTGATGCTAATTGTCTACAATTTCGTCCAGACAGAAGCCGGGGAAAAGGTCATAGATGCCTGCCGCCGGAATAATATCGGGGTAACCTTGATGAAGACCAACCCGGTTGGGCTCTACCTGGAATTCCAGCAGAACATCGACAATCTAAAGAAAGAGGGCAAAGAAATCCCGGCTTTTTACCAGGGCATGATGCCCAGACTGAAAGCCACTGTCGATAAAGCCGAGACCTTTATCCAGAAATACCAATTAAAAAACCCGAACGAGATCAGGGATGCGGCGGTAAAATTCGTATTGCAAAACCCCGGTGTGCACTCGGTCTGCTGCTCCTTCCAGAATTTCGACGATGTGAATGCTTTTCTCAACCTATCCGGTTCGACCCTAAGCGCCACGGAGATAGGGAAACTGACCGCCTATAAAGAAGGTTTGGGTTCCCTTTACTGCCGCCATGCCTGCGGCCAATGCGAGGAAAAATGCCCGGAGAAGGTGCCGGTCAACACCATCATGCGGTACAACCACTATTTTGAGGCCCAGGGGAGGCAAAAATATGCCCTTGAGAAGTACGCCCATTTATCGACCAACCGGGCCGACCGCTGTCTCGATTGCCAGGGTTTCTGCCAGACCGCCTGCCCCTATGGGGTACCCATCCACGGCCTGCTGGCAATGGCCCACCGCCGGCTGACCCTGGCCTAGACCCACGACACCCTGGTTTTAGACCCGGGGTTAACCGGGTCATTTACCGGGAATTGGTACCGGATATCTCTATGTAAAAGATCAGTTGCCGTATCTGCCGATAATTTCGTCTTTGGATTTGTGCAGTATCTCGTATTTTTTGCCGACTTTAATAAAAGCAGCCAGGGCTTTTTCCAGGTGATGCTGTTCGTGTGCGGCCGAAAGCTGCGTCCTGATACGGGCCTGGCCTTTGGGCACGACCGGGAAGAAGAAACCGACCGCATAGACCCCTTCTTCGTATAGGTCTTTGGCAAAATCCTGGGAGAGCTTGGCATTAAACAGCATGACCGGCACAATCGGTGTCTCGCCTTCTTTGAGGATAAAACCGGCCTCGATCAGGCCCTGGCGCCAGAATTGGGTGTTTCTCTCCAGCTTATCCCGGCGCTCGGTGGACCGTGAAATCAGGTCGAGTACGGCCAATGCGCCGGATACCACCACCGGGGCAATGGTATTGGAGAAGAGGTAAGGCCGGGCTTTCTGCCGGCAAAGCTCGACAATTTCCCGCCGGCCCGAGACGCAACCGCCGGAAGCCCCGCCCAGGGCTTTGCCCAGGGTGGTGGTGATGATATCGATCTTACCGACCACGCCGCAGTGCTCGTGGGTGCCCCGGCCCGTCCGGCCGATAAAACCGGAGGCATGGGAATCATCGACAAACACCATGGCGTCGTACTTTTCCGCTAACTCCACGATCTTGTCTAACTCGGCCAGGTCGCCGTCCATAGAGAAGTTACCGTCGGTAATAATCAACCGCAGCCGCTTATCCTGGTGCAGCTGCAGCTTTTCTTCCAGGTGCTCCATGTTCGAATGTTTGTAGGTGTCCTGCTGCGCCTTGGCCAGCCGCATACCGTCCACGATGGAGGCATGGACCAGGCGGTCGGCAATCATCACATCCTGGTCGGTCAGCACCGCCTCGAACACACCGCAGTTGGCGTCCATGCAGGAGGGAAACAGGATGGTGTCTTCTGTGCCCAAAAACTCCGTTAGCTTGGCCTCAAGCTGCTTATGGATATCCTGGGTGCCGCAGATGAAACGCACGGACGACATGCCGTAACCCCGGTGATCCAGGCCCTTGCGGGCCGCTTCCAGCACATCGGGGTGGGAAGAGAGACCCAGGTAATTGTTGGCACACATGTTGATGACCCGTTTCTCACTCGCACCAGCCGGGAAAACCACCTCGATCTCGGAATCTTGGGGCGCGCAAATGATGCGTTCCTCTTTGAATAGACCGGCCTCTCTCAGGCCGCTTAACTCCCCCTGCAGGATACTGCGTTTTTCTTTGCTCAGTGCCATGTTTCCTCCCCTACTCTTTGCCAAACTCTTTCAACAGAACGGCAATGTTATCGACCGTATCGAAAGCTTCCGGTGTGGCCTTAGCATCGGGGATCTGGATCTTGTATTTGGTCTCTAAGAAACGCTTCAAGGAGACCATCGAAAAAGAATCAACAATACCGCCCGAAATCAGCGGCGTGCTATAGGTTACTTCCCGGTCGTCGTCTTCATCGAGGTACTCCTTTTTAACGTAATTTAAAACGATTTCTTTCAGCTCTGACATGTTTGCACTCCTTTTAATTTATTGCTCTCATTTACTATCTTATTCATCTTCCAGGGTCGACGTATCGCCGATCTCTTGACCCCACTCTTTGGCCCGCAACATGCGGCGCATGATCTTGCCGCTGCGGGTCTTGGGCAGCCGGTCGATAAACTCGATCTCTTGCGGCATGGCCAGGGGGGAGAGTCTCTTGCGGATAAAGTTCATGATATCCAGGTCCAGCATCTCCGAGGCCTCGAAACCCGGCTTTAAGGAGATAAATGCCTTGACCACTTCCATGTTGACCGGGTCGGGTTTACCGACCACCGCCGATTCGGCCACCGCTTCGTGTTCGAGCAGGGCAGACTCCACTTCAAACGGCCCGACCAGGTGGCCGCCGGTGTTAATGACATCGTCATCCCGGCCCACGAACCAGAAGTAACCGTCTTCATCGATGCTGGCCCGGTCGCCGCAGATGTACCAATCATTCTTAAATTTGCTGCGGTACACCTCTTCGTTCCGCCAATAGGTGCGAAACATCGACGGCCAACCCGGCTTAATGGCGATCAAACCGACCACCCCTTTTCTCGGCAGCGGCTCATAGGTCTTTAAATCGACCACCGTGGCCGTAATGCCGGGGAAGGGCTTGCCCATGGAACCCGGTTTAACCTTCATGCCCGGGTAATTGCAAATCATCATGCTGCCCGTTTCCGTCTGCCAGAAGGTATCGTGGAAGGGTTTACCGAACACTTCCTGCGACCAGATTACCGCTTCCGCATTCAGCGGCTCGCCCACCGAGCACAGGTGCCTGAGCGACGAGAGATCGAACTTCTGGACGACCTCATTGCCTTCTTTCATCAGCGAGCGGATGGCCGTGGGCGCCGAATACCACATGGAGATGCGGTGATCCTGGATGAATTTGTACCAGGTTTCTGCCTTAAAACCGGCGTCCAGCACGCATTGGGTCACCCCATTGACCCAGGGCCCGATAATACCGTAAGAGGTGCCGGTGACCCAACCCGGGTCGGCCGTACACCAGTAGATATCGTCATCTTGCAGGTCGAGCACGTATTTGGCCGTGATGTACTGGGAGATCAAGGAATAATGGACATGCTGCGCCCCTTTCGGTTTGCCGGTCGTGCCCGACGTATAGTGAAGCACAGACGGCGTTTCAGCCAGCGACGGATAGATATCGAATGTCTCCAGCGGTTTGACCTCATCCATAGAAAAGGCCTTTTCCCGTTCCCGCAACGGCTTAGTCTTATCGTCATCGACCACGATGATATGCTGCAAATGCGGCAGCTCGTTCAAGATATTTCTCACCTTGCTAACATGCTTCTTCTGGGTGATAATGGCCGTAGTTTCAGCATCCTGGAGCCGGGTCAGGAGCGATTCTGCCCCAAAAGCAGAGAAGAGGGGCTGGCAGATGCCGCCCATCTTCAGGACACCCAGGAAGCCGAAATAGAGTTCCGGCACCTTGTCCATGAACAAACAGACCCGTTCACCCGGCTTGATACCCAGGTCTGCCAGGTATTGGGCAATGGCATTGGTCAAAACGCGCAGTTGGTTAAAGGTGTACTGCTTATGAACCCCGCCATGACCTTCCCAGATCAGGGCCAGCTTCTCGCCCTTACCCAGGCGACAGATACGGTCGCTGCAATACTCTCCAATGTTGATGTGCCCGCCCTTCTTATATCCCAATTCCGTCTCGGAAATCTCCCACTTAAAATCTTTTAACCGCTCTTCATAACTACCGATATTACTCATAGACTCATATCCTCCTTGGATGTGTTTTTCGGTGCTGGACTTACTCTTAAAGAAAATTACTGGAGTATCATCCGGCTCTTTATGTAGTTAAACCTATATATAGAATAAAACCCATAAAAAGTCAAGATGCTTTTGCCCTAAATCATCAGGTTAATTTTTCGCGCGGGTATCCTGCCGCCCCATCGACCGCGCCAGCCGTCGATAAAAAAGTTTGAAAAATGGCGCTTGACATCGATCGGGGATTGGGTTACACTGGGGCCTGAGGAGCCGAAAAATGGCACAGAGATATAAAACCATCACCATCCTGATGCTTCTGGCTTTTTTCCTGGTCTCATTCGGCCAGGGAGGGGAGAAGACGCGGCCCTACCTGGTGACCGGCGGTTGGTATCCGTCTTCCCGGGCCGCGCTCGAGTCCATGGTCGATCGATACCTGGCCAGGGCCAAAAGCGTAAAAATCGACGGCAAGATCCTCGGCCTGATCGGGCCCCATGCCGGCCTGGCCTATTCGGGCCAGTGTGCGGCCAATGCCTACAAACAACTGGAAAATCTCACCGGCATCGAGCGCGTCATCATGCTGGGTGTCTCGCACCGGGGCGGGTTTTACGGCGCCTGCCTGTCCGGTTTCGATTTTGAGGCCACGCCGCTCGGCAAAATCCCGGTCGATCAAACGGTTATCGGGAGTTTAGCGAAAGAGAAATACTTCCAGGTTAACAACACCATCATGCAGAACGAACACTCCCTGGAAAACCACCTGCCTTTCCTGCAACGGGCCTTGAAAAACCGGGCGTTCAAGATTGTGCCCATCCTCTTTGCCAACCTGGAAGCAAAAGATTTTCCCGCTCTGGCCGGGGCCATCAAAAAGCACATTAACGACCGGACCCTGGTTATCGCCAGCACCGATTTCACCCATTATGGCGACAACTTCGGCTATACGCCCTTTAAAAAGGATATTAAAGAAAACCTGGCCAAACTCGACCTGGGTATGATCGATTGCATCGTCAAACTGGACTTGCAGGGCATGGATGCCTATAAAGAGGGCACCGGTATCACCATGTGCGGCTTTATCCCGGTCAGGATGCTGTTAAGCGTCCTGGCGGACAAAAAACCGGCCGGCCGGCTGGTCGATTACTGTAAATCGGGGGACCGGGAAAACGACTATTCGCTCAGCGTCAGCTATGCGTCTATCCTGATGGTCGGCACCCCCGGGCCGGATTCACCAAAAGAAAAAAAAGACAACCCAAGGAGCACCACCATGGAATTAACTGCCCAGGAAAAGAAGACCCTCCTGGCCATTGCCAGGGAAACACTGGAAAAGTATATCGGCGAAGATGAGATACCGGGGGACCTGCAAAAAAGGTTTACCCTGACCGACAACCTCAAGATCGAGACCGGCGTCTTTGTCACCCTGAAAATTAACGACCGTTTACGGGGCTGCATCGGTTCTTTGGTCGGCACTTCCCCCCTCTACCTGGAAGTGCAGGATAATACCACCAAATCGGCTGCCCAGGATCCCCGTTTCAACCCGGTGCAGAAAGGCGAGCTCAAGAAGATCGATATCGAGATCTCGGTGATGACGCCCTTGCAAAAGATCGGGGATTATCAAAAAATCCGCCTCGGCATCGACGGGGTCATCATCAAAAAGGGCTATTACCAGGCCGTTTTCCTGCCCCAGGTGGCCACCGAGACCGGCTGGACCTTAGATGAGTTTTTGGGCCACCTGTGCGAAAAGGCCGGGCTGCCGACGCGCGCCTTTCAATCGCCGGGCATGGAATTCTTGATTTTCCAGGCCCTGATCTTCGGCGAGAAAGAAGCGGAAAACTAAACAGATGACACTTAGCCGCCGCCAGTTTGGACAGACCGTGATCGCGGGCGGGGCCGCCCTATCGGCTGCCTCGCTCTTCCCGGCGCTTTTATCGCCGGGAGAGGAGAAAAGCCCGGTGGTGCTGGCCCGTGCCGGGGCGTTAAAACGGCAGGGGCACGACCTGGACCGGGCTCAGGCTGCCGACTACCTGGGAAGGGCGCTAATGAAGCTGACCGGCCGACAGACGCCGGCATCTGCCTGGAAATCCCTGTTTTCGGCCCGGGAAAAAGTGGCCCTTAAGGTAAGCTGCCTGCCTGGAAAGCCCCTCTCTTCCAGCGTCGGCCTGGTCATGGCCGTGGTCGATGGCCTACTCTCGGCCGGACTGCCGAAAAGCCAGATCTATATCTGGGAGAGGACGGGCCGGGAACTGGAGCGGGCCGGTTTCACGACCGCTGTTTTCGCTGTGCCCATCCGGGGCACAGACGATCTCCCGGCCGGCGGTTATTCGGAGACCATCTCCTTTGCCGGTAGTGTCGGCACCTGCTTTTCCCGCATGCTGGAGATGGTTGACGCCCTGGTCAACATCCCGGTCTTAAAGGACCACGATATTGCCGGTGTGTCCATTGGCATGAAAAATTTCTATGGCGCCATCCACAACCCGAATAAATTCCACGGCAACCACGGCGATCCCTTTATCGCCGAGTTGTGCACCCACCCGCTGGTCAAGAACAAACTCCGCCTGGTCGTCTGCGATGCCAGCCGCATCCAGGTACACAATGGCCCGGCCTATTTCCCAGCCTATAGCCTGGAATATGGGGCCTTGCTGGTCGGCCGGGACCCGGTGGCCGTTGACTATACGGGCTTCCAGGTTATCGAAGAGGAAAGAAAGCGGCTGCATCTCAAATCCCTGCAAGAGGAAGACCGGCACCCCCAGTACATCTGGACAGCCGAGAGGCTGGGCCTGGGCCGGGCCGACCCGGGGCGAATCGACCTCATCCACCTATAAAAAGGGGGACCACCATGGAAGCAAAATATTTCGATAAACTCCCCGATAAAAAAATCAAATGCCGGCTCTGCCCCCACGAATGCCAGGTGGCCGACCTGGAGCGGGGCACCTGCGGTGTGCGGGAAAACCGCGGCGGTACTTATCATACCCTGGTGTACGGCAATGTGTGCAGCGCCCACATCGACCCCATCGAGAAAAAACCGATGTTTCATTACTTCCCGGGCAGCCAGGCATTCTCCATTGCCACTGCCGGGTGTAATTTTTTCTGCCGTTTCTGCCAGAACTGGGAGATTTCCCAGAAACGGCCAGAGCAGGTGCAGTCCGTAAAAATCATGCCCGAAGCCGCCATCCAGTTAGCTAAATCCAAAGGTTGCCGCACCGTGGCCCACACCTACACCGAGCCGGTGGTCTTTTTCGAGTATATGCTCGACTGCGCCATACTGGGCAAAAAGGCCGGTATCCCCAATATCATGATCTCCAACGGCTTTATCACAGAGAAGCCGATGCGCGAGCTCTGCCGCTACCTGGGCGCAGTGAAGATCGATTTGAAAGCCTTCAGCGAAAAATTCTACCGGGACCTGTGCAACGGTAAGCTGCGGCCCGTGCTCGATACGCTGCTGGTGCTCAAGGACGAGAAAACCTGGTTCGAGATCGTGGTCTTGATCATTCCCACCCAAAATGATAGCCGCACCGAGCTCGAGGCCATGATGAAGTGGATCGTCAAAGAACTCGGACCCGATGTGCCGGTCCATTTCTCACGCTTTTTCCCCACCTTTATGCTGCAAAACCTGCCGCCCACGCCTCCCGAGACCCTGCAATCGGCCAGGAAAATCGCCCTCGATAGCGGCGTCAATTTTGCCTATGTCGGTAACCTGGTCTCAGATTCGGAAAACACCTATTGCCCGGCTTGCAAAAAACTCCTCATCGAGAGGACCGGGTACTATATCGACCGGGTCGGCCTGGCGGGTAACCGTTGCCAGTACTGCGGCCAGGTCATACCCGGTTTCTTTTGACAAAAATAATTTTTTTTCCCCTGGATATTGATATGGTATGCAGAGTATATTATAATAGGTGCTGTTAAAAGGAGTACCATGAGTACAACAATGACAGTTATATTGTTTATCGTTGCTTTGATTTTTTCGGTGGGGTTCCTTTTGTTGGTGATTTCCCTCATCCCCGCCATCAATCAACTTCGTTTCCTGCTGGTGGATATGGAGAAGACCTCCGTCCACATCCGGGAATTGAGCATTAAATTACAAGAGCTTACCGTTAAAATAGACCGGGATGTCGATAAGGTCGATTCTATCCTCGATTCATCCACAGAGACCATGCAAGCTGTGTCCAATACCTTAAGGTACGTTCACCACAATATCCTGGGCCAGACCGCCCGCTTTTTAACCTTTATCCCGGCCATCAAAATGGGTTGGAATTTTATCAAGAAAATAAAAGGAGGAAAAAAACATGTCAAATGAAAGAAACTTTACGTCCGGATTACTGACTTTCTTAGCCGGAGCAGCCGTGGGTGCTGGATTGGCCCTGCTTTTTGCCCCCCAGTCGGGGAAAGAGACCCGGCAGAAGATCAAAGATAGCTACGAAAAAGTCACCGATGACGTGAAAGAAGGTTACGACAAGTTCTCGAAAGAGGCGCAAAAAGCCATCAATTCTGTCAAGGCTACTTCGGAAAAGGCTGTTTCCCAGATCAAGTCTTTTGTCGGTAAAGGTGGCAAAGAAGAAGTTCTTTAATCGTTAGACCAGCGGAAACGGCCCGGCGCCGGAAAGAGGACGAATATGATTATTGTTGACATTAAAGGTAGAGAGATACTTGATTCCCGCGGGAATCCCACCGTCGAAGCAGATGTGACCCTGGAATCCGGGGATGTGGCCACCGCCGCCGTCCCTTCCGGGGCCTCAACCGGCACCCACGAAGCCCTCGAATTAAGGGACGGCGATCAGGCCAGATTCATGGGCAAAGGGGTATTGAAAGCCATTGAAAACATCGATACCATCATTGCCCCGGCACTGGTAGGGCAGAGTGCGTTCGATCAGAAAAACATCGACCGCATCATGCTCGACCTGGATGGTACGAAAGAGAAGAAAAAATTAGGCGCCAATGCCATCCTGGCCGTATCTATGGCCGTGGCCCGGGTAGGCGCCGCCTACCTGGACCAGCCCCTATACCGATATATCGGTGGATTAGGGGCAGTGGAATTACCCGTGCCCATGCTCAATATCTTAAATGGCGGCGTCCATGCGGACAATAGTGTCGATCTGCAAGAATTCATGATCGTGCCCCTGGGCCCAAATTCGTTCCGGGAAGCCCTGCGCGTCAGCGCCGAGGTCTTCCATAGCTTAAAGACCGTGCTAAAGGATAAGGGCTACAGCACCTCCGTGGGCGATGAAGGCGGTTTTGCCCCCAACCTCGCTTCCAATGAAGAGGCCCTGGATCTCATCGTGCTGGCCATCGACCAGGCCGGTTATAAACCGGGTAAAGACGTATTTATCGCCCTGGACCCGGCCGCCTCGGAATTTTTCGATAAAAGCACAAGTAAATACGTCTTCAAAAAATCCTCCGGGGCCGTATTGAGTTCCGATGAGATGGTCGATTTCTATTCCGGGCTGGTGGATAAGTATCCCATCATCTCGATCGAGGATGGCCTGGACGAAGACGACTGGGACGGCTGGAAGAAGTTGACCGACAGGCTGGGGAAACGGATCCAGATCGTCGGCGACGATATATTTGTCACCAACCCGGAGCGCCTGGCCAAAGGTCTGAATCTCGGCATTGCCAATTCCATCTTGATCAAACTGAACCAGATCGGCACCGTCAGCGAAACCATCGATACCATCCGCATGGCGCAACGGCGCGGGTATACGGCGGTGGTCTCCCACCGTTCCGGCGAGACCGAGGACACCTTTATCGCCGATTTGGCCGTCGGCTTGTGCACCGGCCAGATCAAGACCGGTTCCGTATCCCGGGGTGAAAGGATCGCCAAATACAACCAGCTCCTGCGTATCGAGGAAGAATTAGGATCAGCGGCAACCTATAAATCGGAGACGGTGCTGGTTAATTTTCAGATTTAATCAACACCGCCATCGCCTGGTCCAGTGCCCATACAGGCAGAAATGGAGAAATATATAGTCGTAAAGGGCGCCCGGGCCAACAACCTCAAGAATATCGATGTACAAATCCCCCGCGGTAAAATCACGGCCATAGTCGGCGTCAGCGGCGCCGGCAAGAGCTCGCTGGCCTTTCATACCATCTATGCCGAGGGTTATCTCCGCTACATCGAATCCATTTCCCCCTATATCCGGCAATTCCTGGATAAGATGGAAAAAGCCCCGGTCGACGAGATCGACGGTCTGCCGCCGGCCCTATCATTCAAGCAGCGGCGGGCGGTCAAGAACCCCCGCTCCATTGTCGCCACCTCCATCGATATCTACGATTACCTGCGTATCCTCTATACCCGGCTGGGGGAATTTTCCTGCCCCAGTTGCGGGAGAAAGATCAAACGCTATTCTATCGATGAAATCCTAACCGAGATCATGTGCGGTTACCCGGGGAAAATCGATGTCTGTTTCGAGTACACAGGGGATGTCGCTTCCCTGGTCAACCGCGGGTATTATTTCTACATCGGGCAAGGCGAAAAGATCAAGATCGATCGCCAGGTCAAAGACCGTACCATAGCGGTGTTAATCGACAGCCTGGAGGTCGAACCGGCCAACAAAGGCCGGTTGTTCGAGGCCCTGGACCGCTCGCTTTCCCTGGGTAAAGGCGGCGTGCTCATCTTTCATGGCGGGCAGAAAATCTTTTTCCCAACCAACCTATTCTGCACTTATTGTAATGTCACCTACCCCCCGGCCGATGAGCACCTCTTTTCCTTTAACAGCCCGGCCGGCGCCTGCCCCCGGTGCAAGGGCAGCGGCCATATCCAGGATACCGGCCATTACGCTGCTTACCGACCCTGCCCCAGCTGCCGGGGTAGCCGCTTAAACGACACAGCGCTGGCCTTTAAAATAAGGGGACTAAACCTGGCCCAATTTCTCTCTATGACCATCGCAGGGGCGGCCGGCTTCATCGATGGGTTTTCCCCGGCAGACTTACGGGGCACAGTCTTGACCGATGTGTTCCAGGATATCAAAGCCCGGCTCAGTTTCCTGGTGGATAGCGGTCTACCGTATATTACCCTGGACCGGCCCGTTTTCACCCTGTCCCGGGGCGAGCTCCAACGCATCAACCTGGCTTTTATCCTGGGTTCCAGCCTGTCCGATTCCCTGCTCATCATCGACCAGCCTTCGGCAGACCTGCACCCGCGCGACTACGAGAAGCTGGAGAAATTTCTTCTCCGCTTGAAGGAGAATGGCAATACCCTACTGCTCATCGAACATAACCGCGATATGGTCCGGTTCGCCGACCAGGTGCTGGAACTCGGGCCCCTTTCCGGGGCCAACGGAGGAGAAGTGGTCTTTAGCGGCCCCAAGGATGATTTCTTCAAAGAAACCTCCAGCCTGACCCAGCAGTACTTCTCCCGGCCGGTAGAGATCAACACCAAACAGGGGAAACCGGGGAGCTTCCTCCAGTTTAAGAATGCCCGCACCCACAACCTGAAAGGTTTTGACTTTCATATCCCGGTGGCTGCTTTCACCGCCATTGTCGGTGTCAGCGGGGCCGGTAAGACCAGCCTGCTCTTCCACGAAATTTACCGGCAGAGCAAAGAGCGGATGAAGCAAAAAGATCACGCTTTTAAAAATATCGCCGAGGTCGTATTCGTCGCACCCGGACTAACCCGGATCAAACCGGGCACCATCGCAGCCAGTTTTTTCGAGATTTTTGCCCCATTGAGAGACCGGCTGGCCGACCTAAAAGAGAGCAAGCTGGCCGGCTTTACGCCGGGCCATTTTTCCTTTCATTCTCCCCTGGGCCAATGTCCGGTTTGCCGGGGCCGGGGCTATACGGAAATCGAGATGCAGTTCCTTCCGTCCGTCAAAATCACCTGCGATGCCTGCCTGGGACATAAGTACAACCCGGATGTAGTGAAAATCCAGTACCGGGGGAAAAACATCGCCGGCCTCCTCGAACTGACTTTCAGCGAATTTATCGACCTGGCGGGGGCGGATTTCCCGGTAAAGCACCGCTCCAGCCTGGAGAGCCTGGAGGACAACGGCCTGGGCTATATCAAACTCAGCCAAAAGCTAAAGAGTCTTTCCACCGGGGAACTCCAACGGCTCAAACTGGTTAAATACCTGGCGACAAAACAGGCCGACACCCTGTTTCTCATCGATGAACCCTGTTTCGGTCTTCATTACTACGATATCGAAAGGGTAAAAAACCTGCTCGATGCCATCGTTGACCAGGGAAACACGGTGGTAGCCGCCGAACACAACCTGCATTTGGTCGCCACGGCCGATTACTTGCTGGAACTGGGCCCCGGGGCCGGAGAACAAGGTGGCCACCTGGTTTTCTCCGGCTCTATCGAGGAGATTATCGATACCCCGGCCACCATTAGTGGAGAATATCTAAAAAAAATTAAAAAAACTCTTGACAAAAAGGATTATTATTTATAATAATAGTGTGTTTTACGCAAAAAAACTTAAGGAGATGAGCAGATGCAACAAATTGAAGTCTTATCGTGGAAGACGCTGAATGCCATCAAACAGGCAGCTAAGATCGAAGAGATCGTCGGCGACCTCGATACCAACGAGCAAATGGCCGTGTTCTGTACCATTGAGGAAGATTACCTGGAACTTTATTACAGCGAGCTGGAAAATAACTATATCAGACGTTATGAGGATGAAGAAGAATTTTTGAAATTCATCGATATCCGCAAGAACGAATTCGGGGAAGAAGATTTCGATTCGATGGAAGATTACTACGAAGAAGAGACTTTCGAAGACCAGGAAGAAGAGGAAGAATTCGATTATGAGGTCCGCGACGAGGACGAAGAGGACGAGTTCTAATCGCTTGCCCGACGGTCATGGGTGACTGGAAAAAGGACGAGAAGAAAAATTGGGCAGCCTACTCCACTATCGGACTGATGTTTCCAACCTCTATCGCCGTGGGGGTAGCCATTGGGTATTTCCTGGACAAATACCTGCGCACGTCCCCCTACTTGTTGATCGTATTTACCCTGTACGGGGTGGGTGCCGGGTTCTGGAACTTGATCAAAACCACCGGTCTGAATGAAAAACGAAAGAAGCGTTGACATCTTAAGGCGGATCATTGCCCTGGCCATTGGTTGCCAGGTTGTCTTAACCATTTTTATCTACCTTTTTACAAAACGTTTAATTTATAGTATAATCTTGTTTTCAGCAGCGATCATAAGTATCGCCGGATTCCTTCTGATGATTAAATCGATCGATCGAATTTTTAAAAGAGGCAAAGGCCAGGGGCTTTTCTTCCTGGCCGAGATCTTGAAGATGGCCCTAATCACTGCGGTCTTCTACCCGGTCTCGCGGGTCTCTGAAACAGCAGTTTTAATCTACATCCTGGGCCTTTCGCTGATCGTCATCTCCATCATGATCGAGGGCCTATTCCAATTGTTGAGAGGACCTGCCGGTGATCGAGCATAAGTTTGTCATTGTCCAGGTGATTAACGATTTATTACGGGGCCTCCTATCCGTCCTGGGTATGGCGGTGGAACCGGGTAAAGACATTATCCCCGCCCACCTGGTGATGGCCCTTATATCCACGACCATCATCCTAATATTCTTTAAGCTCACCGTCAAGAACCTGCAGCGATTCCCCGGTAAGATGCAGTTTTTCCTGGAGAAGTACTATTTGTTCTTCCAGGGTGTGGTAGACGATATGATCGGCCACGAGGGGCGAAAGTTCATCCCGGTATTAGGCACCATGGGGACTTTCATTGCCACATCCAACCTGCTCGGCCTCTTCCCGGACCTGGCCTCGCCCACGGCCAACCTGAACACCACTGTCGGGTGTGCCATTTTCATTTTCCTCTACTACCACTTCCAGGGCATCAAGAAGCACGGGTTATGGGGATACATCAAGACCTTTATGGGCCCTGTCTGGTGGCTTTCCTGGCTATTTTTCCCCATCGAAGTGGTATCCCACTTCTCCCGCCCCCTGTCCCTATCCATGAGGCTTTTTGGCAATATTTTCGGGGAAGACCTGGTGATCATCATTATCGCCTCCCTGGTGCCGGCCATCGCCCCGATGCCGGTCATGTTCCTGGCCCTGTTCACATCTTTGCTCCAGGCCTATATCTTTGTCATGCTATCGACCATTTACCTGGCTGGGGCCATCGCCTCAGAACATTAATTAAAGAGGAGAAAATATAAATGAAGAGAAAACCTGTTATTATCATGTTGGCCATCATGCTGTTGGCCCTTGCGCTCTCTGCCGCCGAGCCGGAGACCCAAAAAGTTAAAGATGCCACCCCCCTGTTCCTCTATTCCATCATCCTGGGCACCGTGTGTTTGACCATTGCTGCCCTGGGCGGCGCTTTCACCCAATCCCGGGCCCTGAGAACAGCGGTGGAAAACATCGGTAGGAACCCAGCCGCCGCCGATTCTATCCGCGGCATCGTCATCATCGGGTTGGCGTTGATCGAGTCCCTGGTTATCTACGTGCTCTTGATCGACCTGATTCTCTACTTTGTCAAGTGGGGTCAATATAGCTATTAAATAGAAATTGGAACAACCTTAACGCCGATGATAACATTACAGCAGGTGTGCGAAATAGTAGCCGGCCAATTAAAAGGGGAGCCCGCATTCGGCATCCAGGGCATCGATGCACTGGAAAAAGCCGGGCCGGGCGATATCGCTTTTGCCGCCAAAGACAACATTAAGCTCGATCTTGTCAATGCCGGGGCCCTGCTCGTGAAGAGAAACAGTCGCCTCGATTATCAGAACCTGGTCTACGTAGATGACCCTTACCTGGCTTTTGCCACTCTCCTGGAGTATTTCTTTCCCCGCCGGCCCTTTTGCCGGGGCATCGACGAGCGGGCTTTTATTTCCCCCACCTGTTCGATCGGCCAGGATGTGGCCATCGGCGCTTTCTCATACCTGGGCGATCAAGCTGTCATCGGCAATCATACCGAGATTCACAGCGGCGTTAAGATCTACCCCGGTGTGAAGATCGGTAGCCACTGTCTCATCTATTCCAATGTGGTCATCCGGGAAGATGTGGAAATCGGCGATTATGTCATTATCCAGCCCGGGGCCGTGATCGGTGCGGACGGATTCGGCTATACCCGCTTGCCCAACGGCCAGCCGGTAAAAATCCCCCAAAAAGGAAAGGTCATCATCGGCAACCACTGCGAGATCGGGGCCAACACCTGTATCGACCGTTCCACCATCGAGGAGACCGTACTGGGCGATTACGTGAAGCTCGATAACCTGGTGCAGATCGGCCACAATGTCAGGATCGGTAAGAACAGCGCCCTCTCGGGCCTATGCGGCATATCCGGTTCGGTGGAAATCGGTGAAAACGTCATCATGGGGGGACAGGTCGGGGTAGCCGACCATATCAAGATTGCCGACGGCGCCATATTTGCCGGGAAAACCGGCGTTTCCGGCCATATCGAACACAAAGGCATCTACGCCGGTACGCCCCACCAGGAGATCAGGCAATGGCAGAGGAGTTTTGCCATTATTAAAAACCTTGAAAAATACATAGACAGGATCAAATTCCTGGAAAAAAAAATAGAAAAAATGGAGGAAAAATGAAACTTTCCAAAAGTATGAGAGTCATGGGCATTATCGCCCTGTTCCTGTTAACATCTTTATGCCTATTTGGCGAAGCCACCATCAAATTCAAAGAGACCACCGTCAATTTCGGTGACCGTGAAGCCGGCGATATCGTGGATCTCAAGTTCGAGTTTGAGAATACCGGCGACAGCGTATTGAACATCGAGAATATATCGACCTCCTGCGGCTGTACCACCACCGCCCTCGATAAGAAAGAGTACAAACCCGGGGAAAAAGGCGTTATCCCGGTGAAGTTCCATACCCAGGGATATACCGGCAATGTGGTCAAGACCATCACCGTTAAGACCAACGATGAGAAAAACATCTTCTCCCGCCTGGAAATCACCGGCAATTTAAAGATCACCAAATTCGCCGAGGCCGGGCTCAGCTCCGATAAACTCAATTTTGAAACCGTCAAACTGGGAAAACGATACTCCCAGAAAACCGTGATCAGAAATTCCGGCACCATCGACCTGAAGGTCATCGAAGTCATCCATGCACCCGAGATTTACCCGGTGTTCGAAAAGTCCATCATCCCGGCCGGCAAGAGCGCCGAAGTCGAGATATTCTTCGATCCCCAGGTGAGCGGCAATTACACTACTTTTCTCAAGATCAGGACCGATGCCTATAAACAGCGCCTGCTGGTTGTCAGGCTCGATGCCGTTATCGAGTAAACGGCCCAGCGACTATTAAATAGCCTTTACATGCCGATAGATAAGCGGGGGGACGCCAGGTCCTCCCCGGCGTGTGAAGGCCGACAGGAGGAACCATGCCGAAGACAGAAGGGAAAATCGGTAAAACCATTAACCGGATTTTCTGGGTATTTCTCATCATCAGCGCAATGCTTGGACTCGGACGGATTTTCCTGCTAAAGCCGGCCACCCAAATACAGGCAGAGCCCGGCCTGGCACTCAAGCGTTCGGTACTTAACCCGGTCGATTGGGGCCAATTTGACCCGGACACGGGTAAAAGCATGTTGGCGGCACGAATAAAAGCCCAGGAAGAAGCTGTCAAAGGCATAGACCAATGGCTCGCGCAGACGGGGAAGCGCATGGACCAGGCGTTCTTCGGTTGGTACTTCGGTTATTTTACCCAGCAAAAGTTCAGTCTCCTGGCCCTGGTCTACCAGGTCGGCCACTGGCTCGATGGCGATAATCCCCCGGCAGCCCAAAAAATCCGGGAAAATATCGAAGAGGAAATTTCCAACCGGGTAATCCGGCCCCAGATTGCCCAGATGGAGATCGAGAAGATCGTCAACCAGGTGGTGGCTGTCTACACTGCCCACCTGCCCCAGCACGTTAAAGATATCCCCCACGAATACCGTCTCGAGAAAATCGATTGGCAAAGATATGCCGGCGATATCGCCACCTTGGTCAGCCAGGTAGAGGCCAACCGCCAGGTGCCCATCGGCACCAAAGGCATTGCCGGTGCCGTTACCGGGAGCCTGCTCTGGACGACCGGCAAACTCACGGCCCGGGAAGGGAGTAAATCCATCCTGCGGGCAGCCGGCCATTTCCTCGGCCCCATCGTGGTAGTCGGCATTGTCGGTTGGGACATCCTGGATCATTATTTCACCCGGCAAAAAGCGCAATCCACTTTGAAACAAAACATCGGCGATTACTTTAAGGCCATCAAAGAATCGCTCCTTTTCGATCCCCAATACGGCATTATGACCAATATCTATCAACTGGAACAGGCCGTGGTCCCCCAATTGGCCCAATAGGCCGCGCATGGCCAAAAGACTCGCCTACGAGCGTTACCTCTGGTTTCATAACCAATTAAAACGGAAAAGTTTCCCCCGGTTAAAGGGGCTGATGGAGAAATTCGAGATATCTAATCGCCAGGCCGCCCGGGAGATCGAATTCATGCGGGATTTTTTTGGCGCCCCGATCGAATATTCCCCGGAAGAGAACGGCTACTACTACTCTGAGGAGAGCTTCGAGCTACCCGGCCTCTGGGTCACCGAAGAAGAGATCGTCTCCATCGTCATTGCCAAACGCCTCTCCGCCACCATCCCCGATCAGAAAACGCGGAAAAAAATCCACTCCTTCTTTAAAAAAATCTTCGACCACGTGGCCCTCGACTTGCAGGAACTGGAAAGTAAAGTTTCCTTAAAAAATATCCGCTATTACCGGGTCAACCCGACGGTGTTCGAGACCGCCATCCTCGGTCTCTGCCGCAACCAAAAACTCAAGATCAGCTACCGCACCCCCTACAAACCGGAGACCACGCGGCGCATCGTCGATCCGCTGCACATCCTCCTCTACATGGGCAACTGGCACCTGATCGCCTTCTGCCAGACCCGCCAGGAGATGAGGAACTTTGCCCTTTCCCGCATCGAAGAGATCGAGTTACTCGAAGAAAAAACAGATGACCGTTTCAAAAACCTGGACATCGAAAAACTCCTCGAAGAGAGTTACGGCATATTCTTTTCCGGTGAAAAGACCCCGGTCACCCTGAAGTTCAATCCCCAGGCCGGGCAATTGGTCAAAGACCAGGTCTGGTTCCCCGGCCAGCGCCTGGAAGAACAAGTGGATCACAGCATTGTGCTGCGTTTCCCGGTGGCCGACTTCCGGGAAGTGGAGCGCGATATCCTCCAATTCGGACCCGGCGTAGAGGTGCTCGCCCCCCAGGAACTCCGGGACATGATCGTCCAGGACATCCAGAAAATGAGCGCCCTCTACTCTTCCCCCACCCCGGCCTTCGTCCCCCCCTCTCCAGGTGTAGAGAGGGGGGTCTTGACTTTACCTTATAGATAGATTATAACTCCACCCTGATGGATGAAGAAAAACAAATTAACTTCGAGTGCCGGTTGGGGTTCGCTCTAAACGATGGCCAGGGTCTAGAAATCGCCGGTGGGGATGCCCTGGCCCGGGTGGAAAAAGAGCGCCTATCGCTGGCCACCGCTACCGGTCAAAGCCTGGTTTTCCCTTTCCGTGAGCTGCTGGAGATCGGCACGGGCGAATACCGGCTTTTCCTTGACCTGGAGAGCGGCGAGAAGCTCGTTATCTCCCGCCTGGGCTTCAAATACGACGATTTCTACCGGGCTTTGAACAAAGCCTTTCATGGGGTGATCCTGGCCGATATGCTGGCCGGTGAAAAAATCAAGAAAAAGGATGTGCGGGCCGATTTCGTTTACCTGGATGAAAAAGGGGAGAAGATTGGGGCGGGCAAGGCCGAGGTGCGTATCCTGGAAACGGCCCTGTTGGTCATCCCGGACCTGGGGAATATCGGGCGTTTTTTCCTGGGTAACCGGCAGGAGGTGACCCGGCAAGACTATTCCCTGACCTGGCGCGACGATTCGGGCCGGCAGGTGATCCTCTCCCGCCTGGGCAACCAATGGGACGAATTTAACCAGGTTTTAGACCAGGCGATGAATGCCCTTTCCCTCAAATCACAGGATTTACTCAAAGAACTCTTACCGGACATAGATTCTGCCGTTATTCGCCGCTTGTCGGTCTTACTGATGGATGGCCGGGCAGTAGCCAAAAAAACGATCGAAGAGGTAGCACCGGGGTTATGGCCGGCCTTTGAAGAGCGGATACTCGACTCCCCGCTGGGGGAAGAGTACCGGGTACTGACCTCACTGGGAGAGGCGGAGCGAACGGCTATCGGTTTTAAACGCGGCCTGGCCGGTGACCTGGGCGGGGATTACCTGTGGTTTTTGGTGCCGGTTTATGGCCGGGACCCCGGTCAGGGGGGCAATGCCATTGCCCTGGAAGCGGGCAATATTAAGCCGCAGACCGCCGCTGCGCCCCCCAGGCCAGAAGACGAGGACGAGGTGATCGAGTCGGAAGGCCGGGCCACTTATTTCTTTCGGCTCTTATCCCGGCCAGAATACGCCAAAATGAAAGATTGGTCTGGGATGGACCAGCGTTTCGACGATTTTATCCGGGCGTTTAACCGCGCCATGCAGGAGATCCATTTCCGCCGGGAACCGATTTACTTGCCTGAAAAACGGCTGGCCGAGCCGCAATATGCCCGGTACCGCTATGCTTTAAAGAGATTGCCGGAGCTTTCGCTCCTGCGCGGGCTTTTTATCGGGCGGGTCATCCACAAATCCCCGGATCAATGGCGGGCAGATGTAGAGAATCTACTCCAATTTAATACCCGGTCCGTGACGGACGGGGAAAAATGGAGCAAAGGAGGCTAAACATGCCTGGATACAAACATCCCTGCCGATATTGCAACCGGTTGGTGGCCGCCGATTGTAACGTCTGCCCGTTTTGCGGCAAGAAGAGCCCGGTCGGGCCTTTTCGCTGTCCGAAATGTAAAAGCCCGGTCGAGGATGGCTTTCGGGCGTGTAGCCACTGCGGGCGATCGCTGACCGTGGCCTGCCCGGGTTGCGGCAAAGAGACCGGGTTTTCCGCTTATTGCCCGGATTGCGGTGGCGTTTTGCCGGCAGACCTCTGGCTGGGTGTAAATGAAGCAAACAAGAAACAACATAAAATATAAAATGATAAAATCAAGGAGGACATAATGGCTATGCAGCCTTTTACAGATAATTATGCCGATAACAGCACTGAGGCAGGTTTTCAATTTACATTCTTCTGCGATGCCTGCCATGAGGGGTATAAGACCCAGTTCATCGAGTCGAATACCTATAAAAAGGGTAAATTGTTCAAGGGGCTGGGCCGGGCGATCTCTTTCGGCGCTTCCCTGGTCGGTCAAAATCACCTGGGTTACGATGTCGAGCGGGGTTCCAACATGCTTTCCGAGAGGTTCCACGGTATGTCGCCCGAATGGCACAAAGAGCACGATGGGGCTTTCGAGCTGGCCCAAAACGAGGCCAAAGGGCATTTTACCCGTTGCCCGCGGTGCAAGCACTGGGTATGCGAGAACGACTGGAACGAGCAGGAGGGGTTGTGCGTGGAAGATGCACCGCGGCTGAGCACCGAGGTGGCCGCAGCCAAAGCCGAGAAGATGGTCCAGGATATCCGCGACAAAGCAGCGAAGACCGAGATCTTTACCGGGGAAATCGAGAGCAAGCAAACGGTCTGCCCGCAATGCGGCAAGCCGGCCGGCGAGGGAAAATTCTGCAACAACTGCGGCGCTTCCCTGGATATGCGCGAATGTCCCCGCTGCGGGGCCAAAAATTCGGGTGCTTCCCGGTTCTGCGGGGAATGCGGGGCTAAGATTAATTAGGCGATGCCCATAATAACGGAGTTTAGATAAACCTTATAATATAAAAGGAGATAATGACGATGGTTCTCTGGATAGTGTTTGCCGTGCTGGTGATTTCAATGTTGTCCCTCGACCTGGGTATTCTAAATAAGAAGAGTCATGCCATCAAATTGAAAGAGGCCATTCTCTGGTCCCTCCTCTGGATATCGGTGGCCCTGATCTTTAACCTGGGGCTGCTCTTGTTCCGGGGCCCGGAAGTGGCGTTGAACTTTTTCAGCGCCTATCTGCTGGAAAAATCTCTCAGTATGGACAACATCTTTGTCTTCCTGCTGATATTTTCCTATTTCAAAGTGAAACCGGAATACCAGCATAAGGTCCTCTTCTGGGGTATTATCGGCGCGGTCATCTTTAGGGGCATCTTCATCATGGCCGGGGTGGTGCTGATCCAGAAGTTTCACTGGATCATCTATATCTTCGGTGCTTTCCTGCTCTTTACCGGCATCAAGATGGCTTTCAAGAAGGACGAGGACATCCACCCGGAAAAGAACCCGCTGTTGCGGGGAATGCGCAAGGTTTTCCCGACATTAAAGCGCTATGTGGACGATAAGTTCTTTATCCGGCGCCGGGGGATGCTGATCGCCACGCCGATGCTGGCGGTGCTGCTGGTAATCGAGAGTATGGACATCGTCTTCGCCGTGGATTCGATCCCGGCCGTATTCGGCATTACCCTGGATCCCTTTATCGTGTTCAGCTCCAACATATTCGCCATCCTGGGACTTCGGGCTCTCTACTTTGTGCTGGCCGGGGTTATTCGCCTCTTCCAGGATTTGCATTACGGCCTCTCCCTGGTCCTGGTGCTGATCGGCATCAAGATGCTGATCACCGATTTCTATAAAGTGCCGGCCGGTCTGATGCTCGGGGTCATCGCCCTGGTACTCTTCGCTTCCATTATGATCTCCATCCTGCGCTCCCGCAAAGCCAAAAACACCTCCACATAAAACCTTTAACTCTAACCTGATGAAAAGTCATGCGGCCAAGAAGGCGGTTCCGGGATCGGATGTGCCCGGTGAGCGCACCATGACTATCCGTCCCCAGCTAGCAATCTGTTTCCCGGCCATTTTCCTGCTGGTTTTTAGTCTAGCGGCCAAAGAGTACCGTAATGAAAAAACCTCTCGTGCCCTCTTTATCGGCAACAGCTTTTCCGGCTATCATGATATGCCGGGTATGGTGGAAAAGCTCGCCCGGGCGGCAGGGAAAAACCTGGGTGTGGATAGGGTGATCATGTATGGAAACTCCCTGGTTTCCACTGCTGAAATGGCCTGCACCCGGAAGAAGATCGGCCAGGAAAAATGGGATTTCCTGGTGTTGCAGGACGGGATCCACAATGCCGCTTACCCGGAGACCCACCACCTGATCGTGCCCCCTTACCGTTACCAACCGCTGCTCGGCCCGCTGGAGAAATTAAGCCGCCTGGCCCGGTTAAATAGCCGGGAAACGCGGGTGATCTACTTCATGCCCTGGGCTTTTAAGGACGGCATCACCTGGATCAAGGGACAAACCGATACCTATGAGACGATGCAGGAAAAGATCGCCTTCAACTCCCGGGCACTGGCCAAAAAACTCGATCTAATGGTGGCCCCGGTCGGTTGGGCCTGGTTGTCGGTCATCCGGGAAAAGCCGCAGATCGAATTGTTCTCCCCGGATTGGAGTCACCCCTCGCAGAAAGGGGCCTACCTGGCAGCCTGTGTATTTGTGGTCACTTTCTTTTCCCAGGACATCACGGGTACGCCTTATTATGGCGGTCTTGACAAAGACGAGGCAACCTATCTCCAGGGCGTGGCCTCTACGGTGGTCTTAAAAAACCCGGAAACCTGGAACATCCCCCCCAATTAAAACTCCCGGTAGTGTCAAGTATTTTGTGTAAATTTCTCGAGAGGGGCGATACCCTACCCAGTATCGATAGTTTGTACCGCCTGTCGAAGAACTTCGATATATCTATGGATTGGCTGCTCTTCAACCGGGGCCCCGTGCATTACGCCGATAAGGGAGCTATAATAACGCCGCCCGGTACGGCGGGCCCGACCATTGCCAGAGAACACCCGGTAGAAGGGGGCCCCATACCGGGGCCGGTCGATTCCCCGGAACTTATACCGGTCATGGCCGAGGTGAAGAATATGCTGGACCTTATGGCCCTGGATCCCCAGTTCCGCTACGAGGTCCTGGGCTATTTTTTCAAGTACCTCAAGGATCACCCCCAGCCCTGAACCCCGCCTATACGGGCACTTTCGTAAGCTCCCGATAAAGGTTAATCGGCCCCGAGGAGCCATTTGTCCAGGGGCACAAAGCGAATGTTTTCCTTGAGCCCGTACCACTCATGGGTCTCCATACCCTCGTAATCGCCGGTAATAACGGTTAGGTTACGGCAATGCATATCCCTGGCAGCATGCAGCAAAGCCCGGACTTCCCTATTCTTGGTTCTCTCATCGGTCACATCGTAACATACCTGGATCAGCCCGGCGATATCCAGGCCCCGCTTGACCACAAAATCGACTTCATAACCCAGCTTGTTCTTATAGTAAAAAAACTCCAATTCGCCCATCAATTCCCTGCGCTTGAGCTCCACGGCCACCAGGTTCTCATAAAGCGGGCCGATATTACCGGAAAACTTAAAGGCACGCGCGCCGATAAACCCATTGTCAATGGTATATATCTTCTTAGCGGCTTTCACCTGTTCTTTGTATTTATAGGAAAAAGCGGTTACCTTAAAAAACAGGAATGCTTCTTCTAAAAAATCGATGTACCGGGTAATAGAAGCGGCGCTCTTCAGACCGGTCAACCCGGTCAGGGTCCTGGATGAAATAAGATTGGTAGAGCTGTACACCAGGTACCTGGATAAATCCCCCAGGGGCCGGAATGACCGGATATTGTGTCTCTTGACGATGTCTTTGAACAAAATGGCATCGTGCAAAGTCCGCAAATACTCGTTGTAATCCAGGCCCTTGACCAACGGCTCCGGGTAGCCGCCTTTAACCATATAGTCATGCAACCGGGATTTCGTCTCGCTGCTGGTGGCCGGCCCGGTATTTTGGTAGTAACTGGAATATTCCTTAAAAGAGAAGGGAAACACCAGGGTAGAGACATAACGCCCGGTCAGATGGGTGGCCAATTCGCTGCTGAGTAAATTGGAATTGCTCCCGGTCAGGACCAGGTTATAGCCCTGTCTCTGGAGGCGGTTGACAAAGAGCTCCCATTTGGGGAGGTTCTGGATCTCGTCGAGGAACAGGATCTTCGGGTGGTTGTACAACGAGTTGAGCGTCTCGCTCAGATCATTGTAATTATCGATACCCACCAGGCCCTCATCATCGAAATTAACGTACCCGAAAGGGCCGGCCTTTTTCAATTCATGGATGGCAAAAAAGCTTTTACCAGCGCGTCTGGGGCCGATAATGACCTTGATGATATCTTTATCGAGTTCCTTGAGCACAACATCCCTGGGCACATAGGGTTTCTGATCGAGGTTCTCGATCTCCCGTTTTTGCATGATCAATACATCGCGAAACTTCGGCATTTTGTTCATCCTGATGGCCAAAAGTCCGGACTTTTGGCCATTACGATGTTATTTTAATACCAATTTTTTTAAAAAGCAAGCCCCTATCTATTCCTAAATCATCCGGTTGGTTTTTGGATACGGCCACCTTCTCCAGGTGTGGAGAGGGGGAGTATGAAAATGATAAGGCGCTTCATGATCGAACTGAACTTAGGGAATGAATCCTGTTCCGACCCGGTGAGTAGAACGCTCCCTTGAGTCGCATTCGCACTTGTTGTCTCCGCCTGTAATTTGCGGAGAAGAAGCAGAAGAACGCTCCCATTAGGTCGCGTTCGACATTGTTGCCTATGCCTTACTTTGCATAGGCAAGGGTGAGGGCCTATCCAAAACCAAAATCAACCGGATGATTTAGGGTGCCGGGGGAATGGATTTGACTTTTCCGGCCGGATGGTGTAATTTAGGGGGTGCTTCAGAATGGAAAAGATTAAAAGGATAGATCGATGAATGGCGAAAATAGGGCGAATATTAAGCCGGGAACAAAGGTTCGGGTGGTTCAGAAACAGGATCAGCCTTCCGGGAAACTGACAGAGGGCATCGTCAAGGATATTTTGACTCATTCCCCCAATCACCCGCACGGCATCAAAGTACGCCTGCAAAGCGGTGTTGTCGGCCGGGTCAAAGAGATACTCCCGTAAAAAAACCAGCCTCTTGACAATCGGCATAGAGCAGGCACGGCTCTTCCCACCACGCTTCATCGATATGCTTAATAATGGTGCCGATACCATCGGCATGGCCAGCGATGGTCCCCATGATATCCTTTGTGGACATGGTACGGTGGTTCAGGCCGTGGTTCTCATAGGCCAGCTTGCCGGCATGGTCAGTTTTTCCTGTTTATCCACTTCGCCTCCGTTGTATGACTGTACCGAAAAAACGGCGATTTGTCAAGCGGGGCGCAGCATTTCCCTTCCCCTCGCCTGGAAAATTTGGGCCGTTTTTTAACCTTTCGGTTTGGGCGCCGGTTTCTTGTTATTATTCGCGGCTTGATGCTCTTTTAAAAATTCGCTGGGCGTGATGCCGGTATGCTTCTTAAAGGCACGGTTAAATACTTCCTTTGAGTTAAAGCCCACCTCGAACGCTATACCGAGGATTTTATGGTTGTTCTTGCCATGCCTGGCCAAAAACTCTTTGGCCTCTGCCACGCGGTACTCGTTGAGAAAATCCCGCAAATTTTTGTTAAACTGCTCATTGACCACCTGGGACAGATAGCGGGGGGCAATCGCTAACTTCCCGGCCAAAGAATCCAGGCTCAGCTCCTCATCCCGGTAGAGTTTATCCACTTCCATGAGCCGCTGCAAATTTTCCAGGCATTTCTCCGCTTTTTCTGGATCCAATGTCGAAGTCCGGTATTTGTTTCTCAATTTCCGGTGGTACAAAAACTTCTTTAGCCCCAAATAGGACCCGATAACTATCAATAAACCGGTTATAAAGGCGACGATTTTAAAGACCGGCGTCTGGTAGAAATAGGGTTTTAACACGAAAGCGAAAGATGCGCCGGTATTATTCCACACCCCACTGCTATTACAGGCGATGACCCGGAACCGGTATCGGCCGGGGGGTAATTTTTTATAATGCGCCTTACGTGGAGAAGAATATTTGATCGTATTCCAGGCCTGATCATGGCCTTCCAGCATATATGAAATCTTCACCCTCTCCGGGGAAGCGAAGCTCGGGGCGGTGAAATAGAAAAGAATATCTTTGATGCCGGTAAAGCTCTTGCCGGGCGCTTCCAGGGAAATAGATTCATAGTTGAAGATGGCCTCTTTGATGACCACCGGAGGCGGGTATCTATTGGTATAAGCCTTTTCCGGGTTGACCACCGCTATGCCCCGGTGGGTGGCGAACCAGAGCTCGCCAGTGCCGGTTTTAATGGCTGCATTGTTGGCTACCGTGCGGCAGACGGTATCCAACATGCCGTCGGCTAAACCGAAAACCGTGACCTGAAACTGCTCGATTTTCCCGGCGGCAAAATCGTTGAGCTCCGCTTTACTGATTTTAAGAATGCCGTCCTGCGTGCCGATCCAAAAATTTCCCCGGTCGTCTTCGAGGATTTTATAAATTTTCTTATCTTTTAGGCCGTTATTTGGGGGGAAAGAGACCCACTGCCCTTTCTCGAACCGTTTCAAACCCTCCGCAGCGGTGCCGACCCAGAAGACACCGCCGCTATCTTCATAAATCTCGGTGACCTTTACGCCCGGCAAATAGGTTTTAATATCCGGTGTCTCGAAATCGCCGGCCGGCAGCATGGCCAAACCTTTTTCATGGCCGATCCAGATGTTTTTGTTTTTGTCTTCCCGGATCGCATAGGCACGCCCGATATCTGTACCGTTATACCTGGGTAAATGCCGGAATATCCCGTCGCGGTAACACGAAATCCCGCCACCCCAATAACCGATCCACAACCTGTCCCGGGAATCCCGGTAGATAATCAGGACACCATTGCTGTAAAGGCCGCTTTCGGTCGTATAATGAATGGTTTTTCCATTTTTCACCCGCCAAATACCCCTGAAAAGGGTGCCCAGCCACAGCCACCCATCCGCATCTTCCGCTATGGCCTCGATTTCGGATTCGATATTATTGCCGACCTGCCACACCGGTCGAAAAACGTCTTTATTTCGATCGAACCGGAAAACACCTCCCAATGAGCTTCCCACAATAATCCGGCCATCGGCGCCGGCATAAAGCCCCAACCGCCAATAGGGAAATTTCTCATCTTTCCAGTAGGTAAAAAAAGTACCGTCCCGCACCTGTTTTAGACCTGAGCCAAAAGAACCGACCCACAGGTTTTTTTCTGCATCTTCCAGAAGAACCTGAGCATTAGATCCCGGCATTAATGTATCGATGAGCAGTTTGCCGGCCGGATCATGCCTGATCCTATTCAAGCCTTTCTCGGTCCCCACCCACAAGTTACCGTTATCGTCTTCCAGAATAAACCAGACATTGCTATCGGCCAGGCCGTCGGCCGGGGTAAGGTGGGCGACCACCCTCTCGTTGCCCGTACAGATGTCGGCAATCCCCAAGAGGCCGATATTGGTGCAGACCCACAGTACGCCCTGGCGGTCTTCATAGGCATGGTAAACGGAATAAAAACCGTCCGGGTTGGCCCCCTTTATGGGTAAAGGGTAGTTGCTGAATTTCCCGTTCCGGTACAACAAGAGTCCCCCGGTATAATTTCCCACCCATAGATGGCCGCTCTTATCTTCCAGCAAAGAGCCAACCTCCGGGGTCGGGATGCCGTGGGCGTTATTGAAATGGGTAAATTTCCCGTCTTTCAAACGGAATAAATAATTGTGTGCCGTTGCTACCCAGGTACTCCCCTCGCTGTCCTGGTAGATGGATGAAATTCTATCAAGGGATATTCCATCTTGTGCCGGGAAATACCGGATCTCATTATTTTCGAGATACAAGAGATGGTTGTTCTCCCCGATCCAGAGTCTACCGCCGCTATCGACCCAAAACGCCCTGATGTCCGGCGACTGGCCTTCAAGACCGTCCGGCAAAGGAACCGGTTCCAGGGTAAGGCCGTCATAGCGCAGCAGTCCTTTTTGTGTCCCGATCCACAAGAACCCGTCCGGGGTTTGCGCCAGCGCATTGATGATATCCGACGGCAGCCCTTGTTCGATGCCCCATTCCCTCAATAAGTAACGATCGATAGGTTTACCCGGATCGAGCGCCGCCGACTGGGTAGCCAGCAAAAAAAACGAAAAAAGTACTACTATCCCTTTAGTAACCCTAATGACCCACATGGGGCCATTATACCAGAATAGCTGAAATTTTCAACGCTCATTCAAGAATACCGCCCGCTAAAAATTTTACAAAGCGGGGATATTTTGTTAGAATGGGGGCATGGAAAATCTGAAGAGCTTGAGACACTGGCAGATGGGCGCCCAATTCCTCGGTGTCCCCTACCCCATCATCTGCGGGGCCATGACCTGGATCAGCGACGCCAACCTCGTCAAAGCGGTCAGCAATGCCGGTGCCTTCGGCGTGCTCGCCGGCGGCAATATGCCGGCAGAGTTATTCTCCGCCGAAATCGCCCGGTTGAAAGAGGCGGCCGCCCATTATGCCGTCAACCTGATCACCATTGCCCCGGTGTACCGGGAGCAGCTCGACATTGCCTGTGCCGCCCAGGTGCCTTTCATCGTCTTTGCCGGGAGTTTCCCCCGCAAAGATGAAATAAAAAAAGCCAAAGAGTGCGGGGCCAAAGTGCTCTGCTTTGCCTCCACCGATTCCATTGCCGAGCGCATGATCGATTACGGCGCAGATGCCTTGATCTTAGAAGGCAGCGAGGCCGGCGGCCATATCGGCCATGTATCCACCATCGTGCTCATCCAGCAAGTATTGTTCCATTTCCCCGATATCCCCATATTCGTGGCCGGCGGTATTGCCACCGGCAAGATGATCGCCCACCTCTTTTTGATGGGTGCGGCCGGTGTGCAGATGGGCACCATATTCGCCATGTCCGAGGAAAGCTCGGCCCACCCGCGCTTTAAAGAGCGTTTTAAAAAGGCCCGGGCCCGGGAGGCTTTCGCCACCCCCCAATACGATTCCTCTTTACCGGTGGTGGCGGTGCGGGCCATTAAGAATAAGGGTACGGAAGATTTCGGCAAACTGCAATTGGATCTACTCGAAAAAGTGAAGCACCATGAAATATCGCAGCTTCAAGCCCAGTACCAGGTGGAAAAGTATTGGGCCGGGGCGCTACGCCGGGCGGTCCAGGAAGGCGATATCGAGCACGGCTCACTCATGGCCGGGCAGAGTGTCGGCCTGGTGCATGATATTAAAAGTATCCGGCAGATCATTGCCGGCCTGCTCACCGAGGCCGACCGGGAGATCCAATCCGTCAGGGACCTCCTCCATCTTTAGATTCCCCCGGGACCCCAATCATTATTCTTCGCGCGCAACGAAGGGTATTTCGCACGCTGCCAGGTGAAAAATCCGGGGAGAATTTACTAATGGTGAAATATCTGCTAAAATAGGGAAATGATAAGCAAGGTTTTAACCCTTTCCCTTTTACTTGCCCTGTGCGGTCGCTTCGTCTTCGGTGCTCCCGTGGACTTCCTCGATCAGCAACGGAACATGATCGAAAAGCAAATGATCGACCGGGGTATTACCAACGAGAGAATCCTGGCTGCCTTCCTGGAAGTGAAGCGTCATTTATTCGTTAAGCCGGGGCTCCGGGATGATGCTTACAACGATTCGACGCTGGATATCGGCGAAGGGGAGGTGCTCAACCGTCCATACATAGTGGCCATCATGACCGCTGTCATTGCCCCCGGCGACGACAAGAAGGTGCTCGAGATCGGCACCGGATCCGGATACCATGCGGCTATCCTGGCCGAGCTGGTCAAAGAAGTCTACACCATCGAGATAAAGGAGACCCTGTCCCGGAGGGCGCAGATGACCCTATCCGGCATGGGCTACCGCAATATCAAATTCAAGGTAGGCGACGGGAACTACGGCTGGCAGGAATATGCCCCATTTGATGGAATTATTTGTACATACACGCCCGACCAAATCCCGCCGCATCTTATCGAGCAACTGGCTGTCGGTGGGCGCATGATTGTCCAGGTCAGCCACTATTCGAATGTGCAAGATTTTATCCTGATTGAAAAAGATAACCAGGGTAAGCTGAAAAAAACCAACCTGATCCCGGTGCTATTCTCTCCGGCTATTCGAGGTACAAATGAAAAATGAAATCTTAGAGGGCCTTAATCCGGCTCAACAAGAAGCGGTACTCCACCTGGATTCACCTTTATTGGTTATTGCCGGTGCCGGGTCCGGGAAGACCCGTGTCATTACCCATAAAATCGCTTATATTATCGCTAAATACGGCTATTCCCCGGGCAACATCCTGGCTGTCACTTTTACCAACCGGGCGGCCAACGAGATGAAAGAGCGGGTCAAGGCCTTGACCGGTATCGATCCCCATAAATTTCAAATTTCCACATTCCATGCCCTGGGGTTGCGGATTTTGCGGGAAGCCGGGCAAGCCCTGGGCTTTGACGGTTCCTGGCAGGTCATCGATGATTACGACCAGCAAAAAATCGTTTCCCGGATCATCAAGGACGAATTCAGCCACTTTAACGACAGTACGGCAGATAAGGTCTGCAAAAAGATCGGCCAGGCCAAGATGAACCTGATCTATCCCAATAACCCGGAATTCCTGGTACAAAAAGGTTTTTCACGAGATGAAGCCCGTATTTTTGCCCGCTATTTCGATTTCCAACAAAAAAATAAATGCTGGGATTACGACGACCTGGTCTCCTTACCGGTCAAGCTCCTGCAGGCCCACGGGGAATGGCGGGAAAAATTGGCCGAGCGATTTTTATATGTGCTGGTAGATGAATTCCAGGATACCAACCCCAATCAATATGACCTGGTAAAGGCCATTACCGGCCGCCGGCCGGGGATCACCGCGGTGGGTGACGATGATCAGGCCATTTATTCCTGGCGGGGCGCCAGCATCCGTTTCCTATTAGATTTCGAGCACGATTTCCCGGGCAGCCGCCTGATTAAACTGGAACAAAACTACCGCTCCACCCAGCAGGTACTCGATTTTGCCAACAACTTGATCGTCAAGAATACGGCCCGGCGGCCCAAGGTGATGCGGGCCCAGAAGATCGGTAACCCGGTATTTGTCCTGGTGACCGGTTCAAAAGAAGATGAGGCGGAAAAAGCGGCCGACCTGATCATCAAATTGAAGGAAAGCCGGCCCGACCTCTTGCCGGTAGCTGTTTTATATCGCACCAATGCCCAGTCGCTGAATTTCGAGACCGAGTTCCATAAACGGGATATTGCTTTTAAGATCATCAAAGGGCAACCGTTCTTCGAGAGAAAAGAGATCAAGGACAGCCTGGCCCTACTCAAACTGACCCTAAACCCGGCAGACGATGCGTCTTTCCTGCGAGTGGTCGAATCCCTGCCCGTGGGTGTCGGTGAAAAAACTCTCGAATCCTTAAAGAAACTCTCCACCGACAAGGGATTGGCACTCTTCGACAGCTTGAGAGAGTACATGCCCGAAAAATTCAAACCCAACGGTTTTCTCGCTCAACTGGGTGATTTTCAAAAAAAAATCGAGGAATATCCCCTATCGGAAATACTGCAAACCCTGCTCGATAAATCGGGGTTCCTGGAAAATTTGCGGGAAAAAGCCGAGGAGAACCGCCTGCTGAATATCCAGGAATTGCTGGATTTCATCCGCAAATGGGAGGAGGAGAACCCGGGCCGGGATTTTAGCGCCTTATTTGACCGCATTTACCTCGACACCACGCACGAAAACGGACAGAAGGGGCAAAAGAAGACATCGGTCTTCCTCCTGACCATGCACAACGCCAAAGGGCTAGAATTCCCCACGGTTATCGTCGCCGGCATCAACTCCGCTTATATGCCCATGTTCATGCGCAAAGAAACGGAAGAGATCGAGGAGGAACGGAGGCTTTTTTATGTTGCTTCTACCCGCGCTTCCAGCCAATTGATCATCTCCACCGGCAGTAGTAACCCGTCGAATTTCCTGGCCTCGATCAAGCCGTCGCTTTATATGAAAGCTTATTCGATGGAGTCGGTGAGCGAGTTTTTGGCCCCGGCCGACCGCCGGGACGAGAGGCGCCCCGGCAGGGAGCGGGAAATGCCCCCCTCACCGAGGGCCGATGAGCGGTACATCGAACACCCGGTATTTGGCCGTGGTAAAATCGTCAAGGGCCTCGACAAGAACAAGTACATTATCTACTTCATCGACCGGGGCGAAAAGGTGATCGACACCGCCATTGTGCCGGTTACCTTCCTATAGACCCGGCAGGAGATCATCACCGACTTCGAGTACTACATTAAAGCCGGGGGTTAAAAACCGGGTGCTAAAAGATGATTCTAAGAATATGAGTAACCTATTTTTGGGGAATGCCATTGAGAATATGATCAAGGGTAAATTTAGATTAAAACATATCGAGCTTCAGTCCCAATTTACCGGTGCCTGTTTTCCTGGGGGTGAGAAAGTCTTTATCGATGTTGACGGCAGGTTTCATATCTGCGAGAAAATGAGCCCCCATTTCCCTATCGGCGATGTGACAACCGGTTTTGATATCGAACGCATAAGAAATATCATAAACACATTTAATGCGGAGGTAATCAGGAAAAAGTGCTGGCATTGCGAAGCCTGGTTTTTATGCGGCCTCTGTTTTGTGCATGCGGCCCGGGAGGGAAAGATAGCCATCGACTGTGAAGAGATGCGAAAAGGTTATTTAGACTTAGTTTTAAGATATTTAAATAAACTGGAGAAAGAAGATGAAAAAATGCCTCATGGTAATTATCGCGATATTGCCGATTTTATTGAGCAGTTGTAAAGGTTCCGGCAACCTGGGAGTAAACGAGATCAAGCGGGGTACCGGCGATTTCCCGTTAAAAATTGTTAAAGAAAAAGAGATAAAGATCGGTCTCGTTTTTGCAGGTGTCGGGGCTCTTACCCGGTTAGATAGACCGGAACTCTATTTACAAGTCTTCATAAATAACGATTTAAATATATGGCAGTACAATGCCGAGCTGGAGTTAGAAAAAAAATATTTAATCCGGTACGGCCAGGGCCCGGGGGAATGCTTAAATCCATCGATTATGGGTGGAGATATAGATAATATACTTATCCGAGACTCAGTGGCCCTTAAATATTATCTATTCGATGGAAATTTTAACATCAAGAAGACTTTTACTGCCCCGTTTTTTAATGTCTACCTACCCCAGGCACGCGGTTTTTCTCCCGGCAAAAATAGGATATTGGATGGCTTTGCTTCGTTCCTGAATATGTATGAGAACGAGATAAAGGTTAATATCGGCCAGATTACCGGCGACAAAGTGACCAGTAAAAATATCTATAATATGAAACTGACATTGCGCACCCGGAAAGATAAGTTGTTCATCTCCGGCATTCCTTTGCATAGCTTACTCATCGATGATCACATATTCATCTTACGGACCGACGAATACCGCCTGCTTAAAATGGACCTGGATGGAAACCCGGTAAAACAAGCCCGGGTGGTCGATGTCGCGAAAAAGAGTTTTTCTGAAGAGCAGAGAAAAACCTGGATTAAAGAAACCAGGCAAGGACCTCCGAACAGGCTCACATTCCCCGAACATTTGTGGCCTGCCTGCTGGATGTTGCCCATTAAAGACGGCATAGCCATCGGACTCAGGGATGATTATGAACCGGTTAAGCCGGCATGGATCGAAGCCGATTATTTCGACCTTGAGCTCAATTACCGGGGTAAGATAAAGTTACCTGGATTTTTGGGCTGGAACGATCCCTTTTACGGACAAAGAGACATAGATTTTTTCTTCAATATTAAAGGAGATAAATTGTATTTTTTAGATACCCGTGAGACTGAGAACGGCGAATACTACTGGCTCACGCGCTGGAGAATAGAGATTGGACATATATAGATTAAAACCTTATATCCACAAAATAAAAGGGGCAAAGGGTTATGCCTTATTCGATATCCTTCATAAAAAGTTTTACCGGCTTTCGCCGGAAGGTGATCCCGAAAAATTAATAGAAGCATTGATGGAAGAGGGTTTGATATTCAATACAAACGGGGTGGTTCCGTTCCCTATCGAGATCGATTTTCTTGAGGAGGTAAATAAACTGAACATCAGGGAACTCCAGATCAGGATTAATGGCCGGGGAGAGGATAATTGCTGGAAGAGGACCCGGAAGGATGGACCGGTTTTAGCGATGGATATAAAGATAATAGAGCGTATCGGCCATGCCTGTGGGCATATACCGGTGAAAAAACTGAGAATCGAAGCGGAAAAATGGGAAGAAGACAAAATCGAGAAGATCATAAATGAGGTTTTTTCAGAAACCATCGATCTTTTTATCGCTGAGAGCCCTGGCAAAGATATTATCGACCGCTTCCGGGAAACTTGCCTGGCGAAAAATAGGCTATCGACATTCCATGAATGTAATAAATGGAATATAGGCGAAATACAGGTCGATATTCATAATTTTTTCTACAGCCGGCAATTCAATCCCTGTTTGGGCCACCAGGTGGCCATCGATATCGGTGGCGAGATAAGACCGTGCTTATGGTCTGCGATTGAGATCGGTCATATTACCCGGTACAACCTGAAAGATTTAATCGTTGCCGGGACTTTCGATAAATACTGGATGCTCAGCAAAGACGAAATAGAGGTTTGTAAAGATTGCGAATGTCGCTACAATTGCCTGGATTGTCGCGTATTTGGGGAAGAAACGGGGACGATGAGTGCGGCTAAACCGCTTTTTTGCGATTTCGACCCATATCCAGGGTAAATAAATACCAGGTTTATTCCCCCCGGAGTATTTTAATTACCGGTGATCAGTCTATTTCGGGTACCGCTTTAAAGACTGCCCGGCATCGTAAATTGTCGTTGATCAAGGCAAAGAGGTTAGAGGCAAAAGAAGAAGCGGCAGACGTTGAAAGTAAGGTAAACTTTTACCGGTCAGGCCAGCGACCGGCAGCTTGGCCCTGGATACCCGGCACCGGTCAACCGATGTCCCCGGCTTCCGGGCGCACAAGGATAGAGGAATTGGGTTTTATCTTCAAAAACTGAAATGGACAGGCGGGGGAATGGGGGGGGCTATGGGCACCCGGGAGTATTGGCTGAAGGTCTTTAACCGGGACGATGAAGAAGGGGCAGAAGAGGTCGAAGACTTTTTTAGCCACGTTAATACCATGTCATGCAGCAGGGCCGTGTTCATGGAGGTAGAGGAATGACCCTGGCTTTTTCTCATGATTGACCGGTTTCTTTTTACATCTGGCCATCTTCCCCGGGTGCATTCCCAACTTCTTCTTTTGTCTTACCGATTTCCTCACCAACCGGACCGCCGATTTTTCATACCGAACCGATTTCTTCACTGCCCTCACCGGCTTTTTTTTATCTCTCACCGACTTCCTCGCTGCCCTCACCGACTTTTTTTTATCTCTCACCAATTTCCTCTATGCCCTCACCGACTTTTTTTTATCTCTCACCAATTTCCTCTATGCCCTCACCGACTTTTTTTTATCTCTCACCAACTTCCTCGATGCTCTCACCGACTTTTTTTTATCTCTCACCAACTTTCTCGATGCTCTCACCGACTTTTTTTTATCTCTCACCAACTTCCTCGATGCCCTCACCGGCTTTTTTTTATCTCTCACCAACTTCCTCGATGCCCTCACCGACTTTTTCTTACCCCTCACCGTTTTCCTCACTGCCCTCACCGACTTTTTCTTACCCCTCACCGTTTTCCTCACTGCCCTCACCGACTTTTTCTTATCCCTCACCGATTTCCTCACTGCCCTCACCGACTTTTTCTTATCCCGGACTTTTATTTCGGCAGGCCCGACCTGCCTCCCCAGGGGAAAGATTTCCTATGCACCACGCATAAACGGTCTTTTAGTCTCTTTAACAAAAAATCTTTAAAACAAATTCGGCATAACCTAAAGAGAGTCTCCAAAAAGACATGGCGGAACTGGATGAGTTGAAGCGGTTAAACCAGGCGCAGGAAAAGAAGAAGGAGGTCGCCGGCAGAGAAAAAGGAGACGGTCGGCCAGGTGTAGGGGCACGGCATCAGGCGCTTCATGTCTCGCTTCACCAATCCCCCACAAAATTAAGGTGGGGGATTTGATGATAGAACGCGAACGGGTGCAGCGTTCTTCCTTTGATAGACTTGACCGGCCAGCGGTTCGTCTCACTAAGTTTCGCTCGATCATGAAGCGCCTGTCGGACAATATTCTGAGGAAACAGGAGAACGCTCCCTTGAGTCGCGTTCTACCCTTGTTGTCTCCGCCTTAATTTTGCGGAGACAAGGGCGCAGCAGAGAATCCCCGGAACGGGCATGCTGAACCGAATTGCGGAAAGCCCGCAATTCGTGAAGCCGCAGGCAAAACTGAGCACAGTTTTGGCCGGTAGTGAAGGGGATTACTGCGAGAGCCACGCCCCTACGGCTTGACTCGCTCGCGTTCCAATTTTAGACCCCTTCCCAAAACCAACCGGCTGATTTAGGTGGACATTTCCGGTTTTTCTGATAAAATGGGGGGGTGAAACCGGAAAAGAAATTTATCTCCCTTTTCTTGATCCTGCTCATGCTGGTCATCATCGATACGGCGGGCTATATGGCGATCGAGGGGGTAGAGTTCTCCAAAGCCGTTTATATGACGATTATCAGCATTACCACCGTGGGCTACCGGGAGGTGTTTCCCCTATCCACTACCGGTATCTTTTTCACCATCTGGGTGATCCTGAGCGGCATCGGCCTGGTGTTCTATATTACTGTCTCGATTGCCGAGGATGTATTTGAGGGGCGGGTCAGGAAAATCTTTGGGAGAAGGAAAATGAAAAGGTTCTTACAACTGAAAGACCATGTGATCGTGGCCGGTTTTGGCCGTATGGGCGAGTATGTGTGCCGGGAGTTGGCTGAAAGGAAGCTCAGGTTCGTCATTATCGAGAACGATTCGCGGCGGTTTGCCAAAGCCGAAGAAAAAGAGTTCGACGTACTGCTGGAGGATGCCACCAAAGAGGAAACCCTGCTGTTGGCCGGTGTCGACCGGGCCAAAATCTTTATCTCCTTGCTTTCATCGGATGCAGATAATATATTCACCGTGCTTTCCTGCCGGGAGCTAAACCCGGCTATTTTTATCATCACCCGTGCCCTGGATAGCGCCAATGAAAAAAAACTCTACAAGATTGGGGCCGACCGGGTCATCTCCCCTTACGAGCTGGGTTCGCGGCGGATTGTCAATACGGTATTAAAGCCGAATGTGGTGGAATTTATCGATACCATGACTTACCATTCCCAACAGATATCTTTCTCTATCGAAGAGTACGCCGTTAAAAAAGATTCCCCATTCGCCGAAAGAGAGATCAAGGGTTCAGGATTCAGGGAACAGCACAATGCCATTATTGTGGCCATTAAGAGAAATGGGAAAACGCTCTTTAATCCAGGCCCAACAGAAAAAATCTTAACCGGCGATATCCTCATCCTGGTGGGTGAAAAGCAGAAAATCGTTTAACTTTCCCGCTATCCCCCATGCCTGGATTCTTTTTCTCGGGCACTTGACTCAACCTGTCGAATCGGTTATGTTTCCACCTGTTAGCAAGCTAATCGATTCATCTTCAGGAGGTTCTTTAATATGAGAGTTAAATTTAGCGTTTTAACGATCTGGGTATGGGCTGCCTGGCTTTTACTCGTACCGGGCTTTGTCTTTTGTCATACCCAGAAAATTCCCCTGGTCGTGGATACGGACATGGCCCTGGATGATGTGCGGGCACTCATTTTACTTTTTAACAGCGATATAGCCGATATCCGGTTGATCATTTCTGCCGATGGAGCCCTCTCTCCGGCACAAGGTTATCGAAACCTGGGCCAGTTACTCGACCGGGTTAACCGGCAAGATATCCGGCTGGTTGCCGGTATCGACTTAAACAGGAGTTTAAGGAATCTATGTTGGGGATGGGGTGGAAACGATTTGTTGATGCGGTTTTAGCGTTTCAGGGGCTGTAAGACCCCATCAGGGGTCACAACATACCCGAAGGCCGCCAAAACCTCTTT